>Ga0164243_10002227_pt1 | contig 32271 bp, 31 predicted proteins | sample OricompcompostOP_FD_108781 | JGI IMG/M metagenome (GOLD analysis project Ga0164243, IMG submission 108781) | Organic Plus compost microbial communities from Emeryville, California, USA - Original compost - Organic plus compost (OP) | ecosystem: Engineered > Solid waste > Mixed feedstock >... | reverse complement strand
CATCAATGGCTTCTACAACACCCGCCGTCGCCATTCATATCTGGGTGGCATCAGCCCGCTCGCGTTCGAAGCCAAGGTGGCATAATGAGATAGGTGACCGGCACAAAACCGTTACAAGTCCACTTTGGGGAGATAAGGGAGCCGCTTTTGCATTGCGCTCCGCTTGTTCCATCACATCCAAACGCACGCTCTCGCCAGCGGCCTTCTCGATATTGGGCCATCCAGCCAATGCAGCAACGAAGTCCCCACGCTTAATGGGCGCCTTTGTGAACGGCTCAAAAACATGGTCGGGCAACGCTTGGAAAATCAGGAGACTCAGATAAGCAACGCGTCGGCGCATTTTGCTGCTCGGAAGCACCGATTGATCGAGCCCCATTGGGAAGGGCGACCGATAGGCAAGTTGTTCGAACGGCAGTTCGGCCGCACCACGTAGGCCGAGCGCCGCAAGACTGCCGCGGATGAAACACTCCTGCTGCTGATGATCTTCGACGCTAAATAGCTCCGAACCTTTCGACAATATTCTGATCGCGGCAACGTTGATCTTCCCAATTTCATTCCGTCGTACCCAAAGCTGACAAAATTGGTGCGATTTGGCAAAATATCCATCCATATATTGCTCAGCAGGGCGGCGGAAAAGAGGCGCCACATTCATATTATTGGTAAGATTGTAAGTTACATGCAAAAAATTCTTATCGACTCGGGGAGAGTCATAGGAAATATTTTTGTCCATGGGCACGCTATTGCCGCAAAATATGTCTGAATCTTCAGTGTACATCAAACCAATATTCATTGAAGATCTCAATTTTTCTGATTTCTGCATTTTTTCCTTATTTTTATACAATTCTTCTGCATCGCCATAGCACGAAGGCCAATATCCTGCGCTTGTGTGAGGTTCCCGAACATTCACGATGGGCGGCACCATATTACTATTGCCAAAAAGAAGATCGGCGGCGTCGTTTACCAGTCTCTCCGCCTGGGGCGACAGAGTGGGCTTGTTACTCCTCGCTTCGGAGCAAGATGGCAGCAGCGCTAGCACCAGAGCCAACGCGGACAAAATGTGGCCGCGCCTGGAAAGTGGCTTCTTTACGCTCGTTGCGGGCGCCTTCAGCGCGATCAGCCTCATTCCTTATATCCTTTGTTCCTCATGCAGCGATTATATCGCCCTGCGCCGCGGTCGGCGGTCGCAAGCATGGCGCCCAGCCCAGCACCTATAATCTCGGTATCAGAACCGTTCTCATATCGCTCCGCGTAGTTTTCATTGGTTGCAACGCTGCCATCCGCCTGCTGTTCGCAACTTCTGGCGTCTCTTTGATATTGGCTCCCAGACATATTGCCTTGCTGGAAGACATGCCTGCCGCCGGCGCAGCCGCTTAGCGCTACGGTCGCGCATAGAAGCGCGGCCATTGTTAAGGACGGATGCGAATTCCGGAGCGCCGCCATTTTCCTTGATCAGGTCCATTATCGTGTTAAGAATGAGAACGGCAGACGGCAGGTTTTGCGTCGTACTAAGCAGCCGCTTCGTAACGCCGTAACCATCCAGCTTTTTCAGGTGGTCGAGCGCAATATCAAGGCCTTCGGACATCATCAGTATCCTTCAAAAGCGGTACGGCACGATGCCTTGAAATCGGGAAGCGCATGTTCGGAGTCCTTGCACATGCGCTGCATGGCCGCGATCGACCTTTGAGCCTCGTCTGGAGAGAGTCCGATGCCCTTTCGCCGCGCATAGGCGACGACAGCTTCGGGTTGGCGGTCCGCTATTCCCGCATCGAGCTTTGACGCTGTAATCCGGTGGGGGCAGCCCGATCGCTCGATCGGGGTGCTACGGTCATCCTCGCCCGGCTGCAGGATCCGGGCATATTCGCATCTGCCTTCAGAAACGGCCGCATCTCCGAAGACAAGCCGGCGCGCGCTCTCGATAGAAATATTCCAGTTGCGGGCAAAAAAGCCCAGCATACAGCGCTGCCCTTCCTGATCGTTCAGATCGATCGGCTTCCCATGCGTGCGCATCAGCATGATCGCGGCTTGCGTGTTCCCTCCGTCAAGGCTCATTCGGGCATAGGCGCAATCACGGCCGATCGCGGAAAATTTGTCGAGCCCCTCAATTCCGTTCGTATCCAACCCGGAAAGAGCTTGCTCATAGTCAGCGCTTTGGGGAAAAAGATATATATATGCCTCGGGGTAGCCGGTCCTAATTTTCTCGTAACCGCTCAAATCATCGTCGGTGATCACCCGTTTTCCGTTTTCGATCCGGACTTTGTCCGGCGCCCGTGTGCCGTTCAGTATCCGCATTTGCGCGGCCAGCGTCTCCGTCGACGTAAAACGAACCATGCTTGACGTCACATGGAATTGAGGAAAATTCTGCATTTTCTGGCCGTAGGCCAAGTTATGTGAAAGAGTGGTGAGACCAGACGGAAATGCGAGATTTCGAAATATGCTTTCCGCCGGGCCGTCCATCGCTTCTGTCCGGATATAGGTCCGGTTACTGCCGCTGTTATCCGGTCCGAATTCGACATGCACAAACAACAGTCGATTGGGCGCAAGTGGTCGCGGGCCATTTTCCTGCTCGGCAATCATGAGAGGATTTGCCTCGCCACCTTTGGCCGGTCCCGGATTGCCGCAGGAAGCCAAGCCGAGCGCCAACAGCGACAGGCACTTAATCCTGAGGGGCATAGCCGTTTCTCTCCATACAATTACTATAGGTACGGTCTGGATGCCACCAATGCCTTCGATAAGAAGCGCATTGTTCGCGGCGGAACGCTCGAACTTTTCTTCAATCCGCGCGCGCAATGGCCCGGTGATGAATATGGCCACGGCGACATAGCAGGGGATCGCCAGCACCGCGATGACGAAGAGCTTGGCGGAATAAAACCACATCACGACCAGGAAAACGACCGTGAAGAGCGGATCGACCAGGACGCTCAGCGACGCGTTGGTGAGAAATTCGCGGATCGTCTCGAGCTGCCGGACGCGCATGGCGACGTCACCGACGCGGCGTGCCTCGAAATAGGAGAGATTGAGACCCAGCAAATGGCGGAACAGCTTGGCGCCGAGCTCGACATCGATCTTCTGGCTGGTTTCCGAATAGAGCCGGGTCCGCAGCCAACCAAAGAGCGTCTCCCAGATCGAGACGACCCCGAAGCCGATCACAAGAATGGTGAGCGTATCGAGCGTGTTGTGGACAAGAACCTTGTCGATCACATTTTGGAAGAAAAGTGGCGAGGCAAGCCCGAGCAGGTTGATCGCGAGCGTCACCAGCAGCACCTCGCCGATCAGCCGGCGATATTTGACGATCTGCGGGATGAACCACGACACATCGAAGGCGCGCGTGACCCCGCCTATCCCCTCACGCGTGGTCACGAGCAGCAGTTCACCCGACCACATCGCTTCAAGGGCGGCGCGCTCGATCTTGATCACCTGCGGCTGCACCCCGTCGCTGCTCCAGCAGGGCGGCTGGATCAGCGCTTCTTCGCCGCTCACGCGCGCGATGATGAACCAGCCGGAGGGACCGTTCGCCAAAGCAGGCAATGGGGTCCGGCTCAGCTTGTCCCAGGTGGAACGCACAGACTTGGCGCGAACATCGTCCTGGCGCTTCGCGATCCGCCGGAGATCGTCCGCATCGACGGCCAGATCATGGCCGACACTGTGTCGCAGTTGGTTGGGATCGACAGCGATGCGATGAAGCGCAAGAACGGTCGCATAGGCGATCAGCCCGCTATCGTCACGCCCGCCAGCCGCGTTGGACATCATGTCATCGGGTCTCATTGCGGCCCCTCCCGGCCTGGCGCATTATTCGGACGTGATGGTTGCGGTCCCTGCCCTGCCAGATCCCGCGATGGAGCGGGGACCGGCGAAGATGGTTTGAGTTCAGCATCTGGCCGGGCTTCGGGCCATTCGATGCGCTGCGGCTTCGGCCGGGGTGCTCCAAGGTTGTCGATCGCGCGAAAGACGCTGTCGGTCGGAAGTGCGCCGCGTTGCGCGGCGCGCTTGCTATAAGCGGCGGGATCATAGGCCGGCGCATCGACAAGTAGCTTGCGCGCTTCGAGCTGGCCCAGATGCCTGAGCAGGACAGCCTGGGCCACGTAACGATCCCGTTGGCTCGCCAAAAGCGCGACCTCCGTTTCGCGCAGCGAATTCTGGGCATAGAGGACGTCGAAGGTCGAGCGCAGCCCTTCGCGATATTCCTCGAACGTGCCGTCATAATAAATGCGGGCAGCTTTCAGCTGCAATGCCTGCGCCTCCAGATTTCGGTCGGCCGTGACCCACTGGTTCCAGGCGTTGATCACGGCCTGGATCATTTGCCGGCGGGTCGCTTCCACGCGCAGCATGTCGGCACTTTGCCTGTTCTTCGCCTGGGCCACGAGCGATCGCACGCGGCCACCCGACATGATCGGAATCGTCAGCGTCGCGCGGCCGGTGAACGTCACATCATGATCATGGCGATCGAAGGGGCTGGCTGGGCCACTCGTACCGGCCACGCCCTGCATGGAGAGGGCCGGCTCCCCTTCCGCGCGCGCCGCTGCAATGCGCGCGCGCGACGCGCGCTCGGTCGCCATGGCCGCCGCAAGATCGGGGTTGGCTTGCTCGGCGATGGCAAAAGCGTCGGCAGCGGTCCTGGGAAGATTCGGCAGATCCGGTTCGGCCGCCAAAATGCCAGGACCGCGGCCAACGATCGCGATAAAGGCGGCGGAACTGGCTTCGAGTTGCGCCTCCGCCGCGTTGCGTTGCACCCGCGCCGCCTGCAACTGCGTTTCGGCTTGCGCGATATCGGTTCGTGTCAGTTCCCCGGCCTCGCGGCGTGCAACGATTTCACTCAGCGTTGCTTCGAGCAACCGTACATTCTTCTGCCGGATGGCGAGCGACCGTCTGTCGCGACGGACATCGCTATAAGCGGCGATCAGTTCGACCAGCAGATCACCCTCGACGCCCCGCAATGCTTCCCGCCCCGCCGCGCTCGCGGCAATCGCCGCAGCCGTGGCGCCGCGCACGCGCCCGCCGGTTGTGATGGGCTGGTCGATAATAAATTGCGTTGCGACATTATTGCGCTGGATGTGCGGGTCATTCAGGCGATCCGACAGCGGCCTACCGGCCTGGGTGATCGAGCCGGGAATGACATAATCGTAGCTGCCATAGACCTGCACCTGGGCCGTCGGCCTGATACCCGAAAGCGCGATCCCGATTTCATCGTCCGTCGCGCGAAGATCGTACCGCCTTGCGGCGAGTTCGGGGTTCGAAACCAGCGTATCGGCAATCGCTGCCGCGAGACTGTCGTCGGCGGGTTCCTCCACCTCCGGGTCGTCGAACGGAAGCCGTGGCGTGGGATAAGCATCATGGACAGAACTGAGGCCAGCCGGTTCCCTTGCCCACACAAAGGAATGCGGCATCATTGCAACCAAGGCGAAGCTGAGCGCAAGGCAAGCCGGGCAACGCCATAAAGCAAGCTTCATCGCGGTGAATGTCCGATATACCGGGGATTCGCACCGTTGATTCCGGCGCGCACCGCAGCCCTACATCTATCGGATGAGCGATGAGCGAGAACCGATTTCTGTGAAACCGCATGGAATGAACGACAATGGAAACGCCAACTCGAACTCAAATACATGTGCCCCCCGGCCCCACAACCGATCGCGCGACGGCAACCGGTCCAGAAACTCTTTGAAGGCAATCATCTATGAGTCAATTGGCAATTTCGATGCAGGAGGCTGACGGCAAGTGGAAAATGTTGATTATGCCCGCACACGAGGCGAGATTTCGACATAGTTTGACGCCTTTCCACCAATTCCTAGCGCAGTGACACTTTCGACGATAGCTATGCGATCACCATTTTTGGATCATTTTGATGACGCCGGGCATCGACATCGACAAGGGAGACGATCGCAAGGGCGGCGATATCGTCAAGGCTTTCCGTGATCCAGCGCGCATAGTGCTTTTCGATCATTGCCGTTGAAGTATCGTGCAACGCCGCGACAAGCCGGATCGGCAATCCCGTGCGGATCGCCCGCACGATGGAGCTATAACGCAAGGCGTAGGGGATGACATCGGGACAGCCGAGCACATCCATCACCTTCTGCCACCACCGGCGCATCTCCGACGGCATTTTCCACGGTTGCCGATCGGCTCTAATCCAGGTGATGCAATCCTTCTGCCGGTGGTGCCAACGCTCAAGCAGCATCGCCGCCGCTGCAGCTCCTCGACCGCCGAGCGCAACGCCTCAATCACATCGGGTTCTACCTGCATACGAATGAAGGTTGCCGCCTTCTATCCCCGAGCGCCTGCTTCCAGTTGAGGGCAGCGCACCAGGCGATGGACATCGGGTCAATGCAGGCGCTACCCTTCAGGCTTTCCAGCGTTTGCCTGACCAGGTGAGACGGCGCAGGTTTTTGCGCACGGCCTTGCGATTGAACCAGCCCGTGCGGGCCGTCTGCCCGATCTCCTCCGCGTCGTGAACATCGCTCTTGTTGACCCGCGCGGACAATGCACCCTTGGCATGACGAGCACAGATGCACTCGACCGGAACGTCGCGCGCGACCATGCCATGATAGAGAAACGCCGACAGTGGCCCGATCTCAGGCACCACTCGCACCAGATCGGGGCAATACCGACCGAGCCATTTGGCGATAACGTCGGGATCGCTAGCCAGCACCTCCGCCGTAACACAGCGCCTTCACCATCAACCACGCACACATGCGTGGTAATGTCACTCACATCCAGTCCTGCGTAGATCGACATGGTCATGCGTATCGGGCGAACGGCACCACATTGATCGTAGGCTCGAGCCCCTCAATCAGATTTTGCAAATGGGCCGCCCACGTATCAAGCGCCTTCCGCTTTTCCGGGTCGTAACGGTAGCGATTATAGACGCCCGCGATGCCCGCGCGTGTCCCGCTGACATGATTAAGCACGGCTTCGGTCACTTCAACCGGGACGCCAAGCGCCTGCATATTGGTAGCGCCGGTGCGGCGCAAATCGTGGATGCGCCACGGCACCAGTTCAACCTCCTCCGACTCCTCGCCGCGCTTCGCGGCACGCTCACGCATGATCTCCAGCATCTTCGCATCGAGCGCTTTCTTCACCTTGGAGAAGCCAGAAACCGGCGTGTCGCCGGTTGTGGTGAACACCAGCCCTTTCGGTTTCGGGCCAAGGCGCTTCAATTCCGCCACGGTCAACGCGCTAAGAGGGATGCGGTGCGCCTCATCGTTCTTCGCGCGGTTATCGGGCAATTCCCACATCGCTGCATCCAATTCGATTTCCGCCCAATCAACCCCGGCGACTTCCTCGCGGCGCTGGAGCGTCAGGATCAGCACGCGGAAATAAGCCGTCCATATGTCGGCAAGCTCACCTGCCGCCAACCAAGCGCAAATCAGTTCCTCGCGGTTGAGGACGCGCTTACGCGCCGGGACAGCCTTGGGCGCTTTCATCCCGGTGATCGGCGATGCTGTGAGATCGCCTTCGTCGACTGCCCAATTGAAGAACTTGCGAAAAACCGAATGAACGAGCTTCTTCTGTCCCGGCCGATCAGCATAGCTGTCCAGCCAGTCGGTCACATTCTTCCGTGTGATGGCCGTGATTGCCTTGCCGCAGAAATGCGGCTTGGCCTTGTTCAGCACGCTCTCGCCGTCCTTCCAGCTATCGCGCCAGTTGACCTTGAGGTAGAGTTTGACGAACCGATCTGCATAGCCGTCATAGGCGAGCAGTTCGGCCTGCTTCTTGACCTCTCGCTTTTCCTCGACCGGATCAACGCCCTGCTTGACCTTAAACATAAAGCTCTCGGCGTGTTCCCGCGCGGTCGCGGGCGTCCAAGGACTGCCGTGGACGCCGATGGTCGTGCGCTTGGCAGGGCCGCCCTCAACGCGATACTGGATCACATAGGATTTGATGGCGCGCGGGGTGATACGCAGGCCGAAGCCTTTCAGCTCGGTATCCCATATGAAAGTGTCCCGGTCGGGGTTCGGTTGGGCTGCATCGACAACCCGCTTCGAGATTTTCTCATTTGCCATATGCGTCGATTCCACGTAATCGCCACGTAATCAAACGGGCGGCAAGCGAGGATTAGCGTAGCAAATCCGGTCGTAGAAATATACCGTGTTTTCAGGTAGTTGTCTTACCACAGAAAAATCCAGCGTAGTCCAGGCAAGGTCAAAAATTAGCTCTTAATCAGCGGGTCCTTGGTTCGAGTCCTAAAAAAGGGCGCATACCAAAACTCCCTTAAAATCAATGAGTTATAAGATCTCTCCGGAGAGTTCGGCCGGAGCGAGTCCTACTTTCTCGAATTAGGACTCCTATCGGACCCATTTGGAGCCTGCTTGAACGGAAAGATGCTCGCGCAAACCTCCTTCCCTTGGCCGGCTGGATCGGCCTCAATTCGAAAGGGCGGAAGGTGGAAAAAAGTCTGCGTCCGTCATTTTCTCTCCCCCTCCTCTTCCAAGCACATGAGCGAATTGGGCGCAGACACGCTCGCGCAATTTCATGACGGACGATGAAAGCAGCCGGCACACGTCGCTAACTTCTGCAGGGGAAAAGGGCGGTGGCTTCACATACGTGGAAGTTTCTCGATGAATCGAACGAGGCTCGCGACTATCACATAGCGGGAGCGGCCGATCTTGACTGACTCGATCGCTCCGGAGCCGATCAGTTCAAATAGCTTTGTGCGCCCAATCCGGTGAGCTGCACGGCACACTCAATACGAACGGTGATCGGATAGTCTGCCGATCGATGTACGCTAATGAATTTATCGTTGCCTATGCGACTGCTCATGAACGCGGCCTTGCACAAGGAATCGCGAATAGATTGCCGAATGCGGGCATAGGATATCTGCTCGGCGACGGGCCGCCGCTCGCGCTAATAGCTGTCGAGAAGCCCAGTGGCGGCATCGCCGCGAATCGTCGCGGCGAGCTTTCAGCCCAGGTTTATCGCATCGCCAAAACCGAGGTTCAGGCCTTGATCTCCGAGGAAAAGGCGGCCTGGTTGAGCGTCAGGCCAAGGACGGCCGCGACGAATGGGCTGATCAACTCGGTCGTCGAATAGGAGAAGAAATTGATGCCCGTGAACGGCACTCCCACCGAAACCGTCTCATACAGATAACCGAGATTGTTCAGAGGCAGAAGCAGCACGATCAGCGGGATCGAACGGAACAGCCACACATAGGACCAGGACAGTCTAGCCAGCAGCGGGGAGCGCGAGACGCGCGCCAGCGCGAGGGCGGCGCCGAGGATGAAACCGAAAACGGTGCCGAGCGCCGTCAGCAACAGGGTGCGGGCCAGGCCCAGGAGGACCGGCGCCGACAGAAACCATTGCGCAAAGACAATCCATCCCCATCGCGGGTTGGCCAGGATCGAATAGGCGATGCCGCCGATCAGAATGAGCGCAAGGACCGTCCCGAAGGTCCGCGCCGGGTAGCGGGCGGGGACGATCCGCAGCCGCGAGAAGTCTTCGCCTGGCGCGGGCAGCACGCGCGCGGCGTCTCCTGCTATGGTTTGTGACAGGGTCATGCCATCAGCCATGCCGCCCACCCCGGAGCGGAAGGCGCCGCTCATGCCGTTGATGGCGGCCGGGCCAAGACTATTCTGATGCATCGTTACTGGGCCTCAGGGTCAGGGATGGGCCGGCGGGATGCCGTAGATCTCAGTGAAGATCGCCAGGATCGGCTCGGCTCCGCTGGCGAACTGGCGGCGTTGGCTGTCCCCCATTCCATGCGTCGAGCCCGGTCCGGGCGGCAGGATGAGGACCGGCAACGACTGGTTCGCCTCGCCGATGAGGGCGACGACCTCGGCACGCGGCCGGGTGAAGCCGATCCGATGGACGCGCACATGATCGGTCAGCGCCGGAAAGGAGGCGAGCACGCCCTCGACTAGGGCACAATGGCGGCAGAAGAAGCGTTGCCCCGGAAAGGCACCGTCCTCGAAATCCGGCGTTAGCAGGAAAAGATCGGCTTTGCGTGTAATGCTATCCTCCATGGGCGATTGCCGGGCCTATGCCCGGAATGGTTCGATGCCAGACGGCACCGGATGAGCCGGACCCGAAGCCGTTGCCGGGATCGGCGTGCGTGTCGCGGCGAGCCGGTCGCGGGTGGGGTAAGGATAGGGTTCCAGCCGCAGGAACAGTGCGACCGAGATCAGCAGGGAAACCTCGATCAGGATCAGCGCCGCCCCGTAGGAGGCCGTGCTGTCGAAGATCGCCCCAATGACGATCGGCGCGGGTGCGCTTAACAGCAGCAGAACCGGCATGATCGATCCGTAGATGGTGCTGAAATTGCGCACGCCGAAATAGCGCGTGGTGAAATAAGATGTCATGCTGGTCTGGCCACCACACCCGATGCCGAACAACAGCAGCGTTGCGAACACCGCCGCCTTGCCATGGCTGACATAGAGCAGCGCCAGACTGAGCACGGACAGAACCGCGAAGGGCGCGATTACTTTGGGCGTATCGAACCGATCGAGCAGGACTCCGGTTGCGAATTGAGCGATCAAGCCCCCCACAGCAAGCACCGATACCCCAAAAGTGGCCATCGCCGCATCCAGACCGCGCTCGCTCATGATGCCGATCGCATGGGTGCCAAATCCGAAATAGGCGAACATCCCGGCGATCTGAGCACCGACGACCAGCCAATAGGTCTTGCCCCTGATCGCTTGGGTGATGGCAATCGCGGGCGCGCCGTCCGGGTACACCTCATTGCTGACGGTGCCCGAACCGGCCGGCTCCGCCCGGCGTTCGCGGAAAAACAGCAGCAATATCGGAAAGGCGATGAGTAGTTCCGCCGCCCCGAAGACCAGATAGGCGCTCTGCCAGCCGAAGCGTTCGAGAAGCAAGTGCGCCAAAGGCGGGATAACAACCGAGCCGATAAAGGCTCCTCCTCCCAGCGCGGTAAGCGCGATGCCTCGCCGCCGAAAGAACCAGGTGGAGATGAGCTTGCTGTAGGCGACCGCTCCCGGCGTCGAGAGCCCGAGCAGAAAATGCGCGGCGTAGAATAAGGGAAGCGACGATCCGATCACCGAGAAGGAACTGAGCAACAGGCCCGAAAGTAAAGTGAGCGGTAGCAATACCAACCGCGAGCCGCGCCGGTCGACAACCGGGCCGAAAAGAGGCGCGCCTATGCCCATTCCGACGAATAAGAGCGTGGCCGCCGCGCCGATTTCGGCGTGACTCCAGCCATAGTCCGACGAAATCTGCCCGATAAACACGGTAATCGCGGTATTGGCGACCATAAGGCCGCTGACCATCGCCGCGACGAGTGTTGCGCCCAGGACGGCGAGGGACCGGGGCGTGATTTCAGACTGTGCGCTCATGCGGACGCCTCCTTGCCGGTAAGATGCTTTTCAAAAGGAAGGCTGAAGATCGCCTGCCAGTCGCCGTCCAGGTCGAAGAGCGGCTGATAGCCAAGGGCCAGATAGAGGGCGACGGCCTCGGGCTGGCGGAATCCGGTGGATAGACATACGCGCCGGTAGCCTGCCTGCGCCGCCTCGATCTCCAGCGCCTCGACGACCCGGCGGGCAAGGCCCTGGCGGCGATAGCCATTATGGGTCCATATCCGTTTCAGTTCGGCGGTATGGTCATCGTGACGCATGAACCCGCCGCCGCCGATCGTCTCGCTTCCGCGCAGGAGCAGCAGAAACACGCCATCAGGCGGCGCGAAATGTTCAGGCGGATATCGGGTGAGCTCCGCTTCGAGGTCGCCCGGCCCGATGATCTCGGCATAGCGGCGGCCATATTCGACGACCAGGTCGTCGAACATCGGCTGTGCGCGAGGGTCGGTCGGCGATGCGTGGATAACGACATCGCCCAGCACGGCCGTCTGTGCATCGACATTCCAGCCAGGCGCTGTTCGTTCCCCTGCGCGGGTCATGACAGGAAGGCCTCGGCCAGCCGCGCCCAGTAAGCAGCGGCAGGCGCGATCACGGCGTCGTTGAACCGGTAGCGTGGGCTGTGCAGCGGCTCGCCCTCGCCAGTTCCGAGGAACAGGAAGCAGCCGGGCCGCTCCTCGAGCAGGAAAGCGAAATCCTCGCTTGCGGTTCTGGGCCGCAAGTCTTCGATGACCCCTTCCGCGCCGAACAGGTCCAGAGCCACAGATCGCGCGAAGTGGGTTTCCGCCATATGGTTGACGACGCTTGGAAAGCCCAATCGGTAATCCACCTCGGCTTTTGCTCCGAAGCTGTTTGCAAGGCTGTGGGCCAGCGCGGGAATGCGCTGCTGCAACAGGGCGCGCACCTCCGGCCGGAATGTTCGGATCGTGATCTTCAATTCTACGCTGTCGGGAATGACGTTGGCCGCCTCGCCGCCGTGGATCGAGCCCACGGTGATGACCGCCGCATCGAGCGGATCGACATTGCGCGAGACGATCGTCTGCAGCGCGGTAACCAGATGCGCGGCAACCACGACGGGATCGACGGTTTCATGGGGCGCGGCGCCGTGTCCGCCCTTGCCGATAATGTCGATCCCCGCCCAATCGACCGATGCCATCGCCGGCCCTTCGACAAAGCCGAAACGTCCGGCGGGCAGACCCGGCCAATTGTGCAGCCCGAAAATCGCGTTACAAGGAAAGCGCTCGAAAAGCCCATCGGCGATCATGCTGCGGGCACCTTGGCCGATCTCCTCGGCAGGCTGGAAAATGAGATTGAGCGTACCTGAAAACTTGCCATTCACCGCGAGATCGCGGGCGGCGGCCAACAGGATCGCGGTATGCCCGTCATGGCCGCAAGCATGCATCCGGCCCGGCGTGCCGCTCGCAAACGTATCGTCATTTGCTTCCGTCACCGGAAGCGCGTCGATGTCCGCACGCAGGCCAAGCGCCTTGTCGCCCGTTCCTTTGCGCAAGGTCCCGACAACGCCCGTGCCGCCTACGCCAGTCGTCACCGCATAGCCCCAATCGGAGAGCAGGGACGCGATGCGCTCGCGGGTGCGGTGTTCCGCGAAGGCAAGCTCGGGATGGCGATGGAGGTCATGCCGGATAGCGATCGCCTCGCCCGCCCCTTGCGCAGCGGCTGCCTGAATCTCGGCCCCGTTGCGGGCCGCTGTTGCAAGACCAGTCACGCCGCCGCCCCTACCCGGCTCGCCGCGCGGCTTGCGCCACGGACGGCTGGATCGAAGGCTCGGCGTTGTAACGGCTTTCCCGATATGGCAGCCCGAGATGGTCCCGCAGCGTGGAGCCTTTCAGAATCCGGTCATAGCGCCCGCGCGCCTCGAGTATCGGAATGACCTGACGGATGAAATCGTCCAGCCCTTCCGCGGAAACCTGAAAGGCCAGGATGAAACCATCGGCCGCGCCCCCATCTATCCAACGGATGATCTCATCCGCGATTCGCTCGGGCGCGCCGATGAACAGTGGGGGTGGGGTGGCTTCGCGCAACGCGACCTGACGCAGCGTCAACCCCTGTTCGCGTGCTTCGCGCTTGATGCGATCGGTGTGAGACTGGAAGCTGTTGGCGCCGAAATTTCCCAGTTCCGGGAATGGTTCGTCGAGCGGATAGGCGCTGAAATCATGATGTTCGAAGAAGCGTCCGAGATAATCGAGCGCCTCCTCAATGGTCAGCAGATCGCGAATGGCCTCATATTTGGCGTGGGCTTCCTCATCAGTCGCGCCGACGACCGGCCCGATGCCGGGAAACAGCTTGACCTGATCGGCGCTCCGTCCATGTACGACAGCACTGTTCCGGATGCGGTCCCGGAAGTCCCGTGCCTCTTCGAACGATTTGGGTCCGGTAAATACGGCGTCGGCATATTTTCCGGCAAGACCGATACCGTCATCGGACGATCCTGCCTGAAAGATGACCGGCTGCCCTTGCGGCGATCGCTGGATATTGAGTGGCCCCTCGACCTGGAAAAACCGACCCTTGTGATCGAGGCGACGGAATTTATCCCTATCGAAGAAAACGCCCGCCTCCCGGTCGCGTGGGAAAGCGTCGTCATCCCAGGAGTCCCAGAGGCCCTGGGCGACCGCCAGATATTCGTCGGCAATCTGATAGCGCAGGCCGTGATCGGGATGGGCGCGGCTATAATTGCGTCCCGACCCCTCCAGCGGCGAGGTCACGACGTTCCAGCCGGCCCGTCCTCCGCTCAGAAGATCGAGCGAGGCGAACTGCCGGGCGACCGTGAAGGGATCGCTGTAGGAGGTGGAGAGCGTACCCGCCAGCCCGATCCTGCTGGTTGCCGTCGCCAGTGCCGACAACAGCGTGATCGGCTCGAACCGGTTGAGAAAATGCGGGATCGACTTCTCGGTAATATAAAGGCCGTCGGCAACGAAAAGGAAGGCAAAGCCATTCGCTTCCGCCAGTCGCGCCTGATCGATCAGGAATGGCAGGTTGACGCTGGCGTCGGCTGGCCCGGACGGGTGCTTCCAGGCGTTCATATGGCCGCCCGGTCCATGAAGAATGGCGCCGAATGTGATGGGTTTATAGCTCATCTGTTTCTCCAGTCAGGCCGGGATTGTTTGCAGGATATTTGAACGGGGGTTTGCGATCACTTCACGAGCCAGACCCTCAAGCGAGGCCAGCCGTTCGGCAAAGCTGGGCACAGGGGAATCGACGATGAACTCCTCGACGCCGTGGAGCGCATGGAGGCGATCGAGTTCCGCGCGAACATGATCCGCCGTACCCGCGAGGATGCTGGGCGTGACTTCCTCGGTCTCATATTCGCTGACGCCGGATTGACGGGCGAACTCTTCCGCCATGGCAAGATCGCCCACATTGACGGTCTGCCCGGTGGACAGGCGCACCCGGTAGAGCTTGAGCGTTCCCACCAGCCGGCGCGCTTCAGCGTCCGTCGCGGCGACGAAGGCCACCACCGCCAGCAAGGGCGTTCGCCCGGTGATCGCGCGATAGGTTTCGAAAACGCGCCCGATGCGATCCGGGTCCCCGTCGAAATGGCCCGCATAGCAATAGGACCAGCCTAGATGCGCAGCCGTCTCGGCGCTTTCCACGCTCGATCCCAGAAGAATCCGCTCTGGCGCCGTCGGAGCTTGTGGCGCGGCGAGCGCCCCTGCGAACTCGTGATCCTCAGGCAAGGATGCGGTCAGGAAAGCTTCCAGCTCGTGGAGCTTTTCGGCAAAGCTGACCGGCTTTGCTCCCGCTGGCGCCGATCGCAGCGCGCGGGTTGCTTGTGGCATTCCGCCGGGTGCCCGCCCGATGCCGAGGTCGACGCGGGCAGGCGCCAGCGTGGACAGCAGGTTGAAGGTTTCCGCTACCTTATATGGCGCATAATGCTGGAGCATGACGCCTCCAGTGCCGACGCGGATGCGGCTTGTCCGCGCAAGGACGAATGCGGCGAGCGTCTCCGGCGCCGAGCTGCCAAGATTTGCGATGCCATGATGCTCGGCAAACCAGTAGCGATGATAGCCCAGTTCTTCCGCGCGCTGCGCAAGCGCGATGGTGTTTTCAAGCGATTGGGCGGGGGACACGCCTGGCGGGATCAGCGCCTTGTCGAGGAGGCTGAGACGATAAGCCATTGCCACGCCTCCTCAGCGCGCCGCGGCGGCTTCAGCCGCCTCAAGGACACGCAGCACGTTACCGCTCCACAATTTGCCGATATCCGCTTCGCTGTAACCGCGTTTACGCAAAGCCGCAGTGACGTTGCCCGTCTGGCCTTCGTCCTCCCAGCCGATCAGGCCGGTGCTGCCATGGTTGAAATCGGTGCTAAGGCAGACATGGTCGATCCCGACCGCCTTGACGGCATGGTCGACGCTGTCCAGATACTGATCCACCGTAGCCTTGAACCCGAGCTTGGCGAGGTCCGCGTATAATGCTTCGCGCTGCGCGACGCTCAACCCTTCATAGCCGTTCTTGAGACCGCCGTGCCGGGCAATCACCGCCTGCAACTGTTGTTGCTGATCTGGGGTGGGATTGATGAGATAGCTGCTGAATGCCACCACGCAAACCGCCCCGCCAGTATCCGCGACCGCCTTCAACTCCTCTTCCGTGAGATTGCGCGGGCTGTCGACCAGCGCGCGGACCCCCGAATGAGTGGCGAGCACCGGCGTCTTGCTGAGTGCGACCGTCTGGAGAAGAGCTTGCGTCGTCAGCTGAGAAACATCGAGGACGACCCCGTGGCGATTGGCATCGGCGACCCATTGCTTGCCGAGAGGGCTGAGTCCGCCATTGGCGCCCGGCACATCCCGCGCGAAGGGTCGAGAGGAATCCGCAAGTTCATTGTTCCCGGCATGGACGAAGCCGATCACCCGAACGCCCTGATCGTGAAGGGCGCGGACGGCATCGGCGTCCTGGGCATAGGGTGAGCCGTTCAGCACGCTGAGCACGATGGCCACACGGCCCGAAGCGGCGATGCCGCGGACATCGGCCGCCGTGAGCGCAATCGCGGCCTTGTCGGGATGACGGGTCGCGATCTCCCGGATCGCCTTCAGCTTGGCATCCGCGATCTCGCGCTCGATGCGGTGCTCTTGCGGCGTCGGCGCGCGCTTGGGCGCATGGATCGACAGGATGATGGCGCCGACACCGCCCGCACGAAGCTTGTCGATGTCGACTTCTGTCCCGGCATCGATCGTGGTGGTGGTGCGTTCCGGATGGTCAAGCGGATTGGGAATATCGGCATGAGCGTCCAGGACCAGAGGCTGGGTGGCGGGCGCTTGTGCCAGACCGGGCGCCGCCGCCCATGCCAGCGTGGTGCAGGCAAGGAGCGGGAGCAACGGCCCTCGTGCGGACATTCTGCGGCGGTGAAACATGGACATTCCTTCAAAATCTCGCTGAAACGCGGGCGTAATAGCGTCCGCCATCGGCCTCGTACGGACGATAGGACGGGTATCGCAGCCCTTGGGCGTACAGACCGCCGGTGTACCGGTCGGGATAGTTGCTGAAGAGATTTTCGGCACCGACGGTCAGCTTGATGGCCTCCGTCACCGCATAGGATGCCGAGAGGTCGACGAAGACTTCGGATCCGAAGCGCTGATTATCCTCTGGCGCGAAGAACGGCAGGGCATCGGTGAAAGCACTGAAATAGCGCACCCGCGACGCGACACCGAAGCGGCCAATCTGATAGTCCGCGCCGATATTGCCCGTGTGATGCGGTAGACGATATTCGACCTCCTGCACCAGATTGGCGTTCACGATCTTGGGGTCGCCGTCGGTCAGTTTCGACTTGTTGTAATTATAGGCTGCGGTCAGCGAGAGCTGCCCCGGCCCGGCTCGCGTTGTGTAGGAAGCGACAAGGTCCACACCTTGCGTCCGAGTGTCATATCCGTTGATGAAAAAGCGGAAGGTCGAAAGCTGCGCGGCCTGGCTGACGCCTTGTGCAACCAGCGCGTCGCGCTGCTCCTCCGTCAGATTCAACGTGGATGTCAGGCCCAGCCGGTTACGAATCTTGATTCGGTAATAGTCGAGCGACAATGTCAGCCCGGATGCTGGCGTCAGCACAAATCCGGCGCTGTAGCTCGTCGCCTTTTCGGGCACCAAGGGCTTACCGCCCACGGCCACCGCGATCGGATTGGTCGACGGGATCAGCCCGTTGGTCTGGATAACCTGCGGGGCGGGCGGCGGATTGTTCGGATCTGGCCCCTGGGTCGTGCTGGTCAGGTTCTGCTGGCCCACCGTCGGCGCATGAAAGCCTGAACTGACCGCGCCACGCAGGCTGAGCCACGGCGTTGCCTTGTAGCGCCCGGAGAATTTATAATTCCAGGTCGACCCGAAATCGTCGAAATCCTCGAAACGCAGCGCCCCGCCCACATTGAAGCGCTCGGTAAAGTCGATATCGATATCGAGATAGGCGGCCCGGCTGTTGCGCGACCATTTTCCGGCCTGATCGGGCGTGGGCGACGGAAAGCCGTTGGAACCGGGCGGGAGATCGCTCAGCGGGCCGACGATATAGGCCGCTTCGTCCCCGGCCTTGATCTGATAGCGCTCCTTGCGCCACTCGCCGCCGAACGAGATGCTGATCGGCCGGAACAGACCCGCATCGAATAGCCAGGTGAAATCGGCGTTTGCGGCAAATTCGGTCTGGATCTGCGAACCGGCGTTGAACGATGTCGGTGAGTCCGGTCCGAGCGACGCGTTGATCGTATCCCAGATTTCATAGCCGATACGGTTGCGCCCATAACGGCCGCTCACGTCCCAGTTCAGTGTTTCACTGATCTGGCCGCGCAATCCGGCGACCAGGCTGGAATCCCTGGAAGTGGCCGCGAAGATCGGGGTAAAGCCGTCCGGATAAATGTCGGAAAGGTTGTAATCCGGGTAGAGGAAGGGCGGATTGTTCTGATAGAAAGAGCGCGCATAGATGGCACCGTCCGGATCGCGATAGTTGAAGTCGTTCTTGCTGCGGGTCCGGTTGAAATTGCCGAAGCCGTACAGTTCGACGCCTTCAGTCAGCGCATATTTGGCATTGCCGAAGATTTTCCAGGCCTTGACCGAAGGCTGACCAATCTTCTGCACCGCCGCGCCGCGATCCGTTTCGCCGAGTGCGCTATATTCGCCGCTGAGGCTGATGACGCCGCGATCACCGAGCGCGATGCCGGCTCTCCCAGCGACCTGATAACTCTCGCCATCGCCTTTATAATATTGACCGGCCTGCGCGTCGAAGCTGAAGCCCGGCGTATCTTCGAGCAGCAGGTTGATCACGCCCGCGATCGCATCCGACCCATATTGGGCAGAGGCGCCATCGCGCAACACTTCGATACGGCTGAGCGCGATCTGGGGAATCTGTGCCAGATCGACAGCCTGTTCGCCATGCTGGGGCGTGCTGATATAGGCCGAACGATGGCGCCGCTTGCCGTTTATGAGGACGAGCGTCTGATCGGGCGAGAGACCGCGCAGGGTCGCCGGCCGGACGAAAGCCGCGCCATCATAGGTCGGCAGGCGCTGGACGTTGAACGAGGGAATGAGCCGAGCAAGCTTGTCGTTGAGGTCCGGCGAAGGAGTCGAAGAACTCAAGTCGTTCGCGCTGACGACATCCACAGGAACGCTGGACTCCGCCACGGTCCGCTCCGCCCGGCGCGTACCGGTTACGATGATCCTGTCAGCGCTGTCGGCTGCCGCGAGTTCGATCTTCTCCTGCGCCTGGGCCGCACTCGCGCCCACAAGCAATGCCGCATAGCATGTGGATTTGAGAAGAATCCGCGCAGCATTGGAAGCACCACAACTCGTTGAAAATATGTTCGAATCTGCCAAAGCTTTCCCCCTTCGATCTGTCGAGGGATGTGTAACTCCTATAATGTCTATCAAACAAGTAGGGAATTAGATCCGAGCGGGATAGTGATACTTTCCCGTTCTAAACCTCTGCTAACAGGAGGCGCTGATCCATCGGGCAGAAGAAAGATATGCCCGCCGGATCAGGCGCGACCCAGACTCTCAAAATCCGGCACGATATTCCGCAGTGCATCTATTCGGCAATTTCCCGAGGCGCTGTCTTCTGTCGCAATGGCATCGGCAACGGTCGTATTTTCAAGAACGGCTAGGATCTGATCTCGCGCCGCCATCATGACCAAACGCAGACCGCATTTTGTTTCATCGACGCAATTATCGCATTTTTGGTAGAAATGCTTGCTCGCGCAGGGCAGCAGCGCGATCGGGCCGTCAAGCGTGCGTATCACCTCGGCAAAGCTGATTTTGTCAGCGGGGCGCGCCAATGTGTAGCCCCCTGTCTTACCGAGGCGGCTCGCCACGATGTTGCGTCGCTTGAGCTGGACCAGGATCGCTTCGAGAAATTTTCGGGGAATGCCGGTTGCCTGAGAAATCTGGATGATCGGCAGCGGATTGGCGCAATCCGTTCGCGCAAGATGCATCAAGGCCTTGAATGCATATCGGCTCTGCATCGAGAGCATGGGTGTCCCTATCCTTTCCGCGGCAACATCCCTGCCCCTGTAACGCCTTTCGCGCCTTTTGGGTGAGCAGTTTTCCACATGATGCGCCGTCTCGATAGTTACCATCATTCTCCTATTGAGCCTGTAGGATATTATTGTAGGCTTCCCGAGTCCCGCGGTGTCGGGGCAGAAATGAGCTATTGCCGGCAACGGCGATGGTCCGATCGACGCAGATACGTACTTCCAGACCAATAGCTGGTTTTCGCCGACCTCACCGAGACATGCCTCTTGCCCGAAGGAGATTCATCGTGACCGTTCTCACTACCCCTTCCCGTCTCACGCCTGATCAGATCAGTGGTGCGGTCGCCGCCGCGCAGTCCTATGCCGACTATGCCGCAGATATGCCGCTTAACCGCGACGCCTTGAACGCCAATTACGATGCCGTCGCGCTGACCAGCGAGGATCTCGCCGCGATTGGCACGATCCGGCAACCGCTGCGGCTGTTCGCGATCGTCGAGGAATGGTGCCCCGATGTCATCGCCAACCTGCCGATCTTCGCCCGAATCTCCGAGGCCAATCCGGCGGTATCGCTGCATGTCCTTTATCGTCCCGACCATCGGCCGATCGCCGATGCTTATCCGGGACCCGTCACCAACCGAAGCCATATTCCCACCTATGTCCTCTTCGATGCGCAAGACCGTGAGCTGGGCGTCCTGATCGAGCGGCCCGCCGCCATCACCGAGATCGTCAAGCCTTTTGCGGAAGGTGTGCAAGCGGAGATTGCCAGCCGCTTTCCCGGCGTCGACCGCGCCGATCTACCGCCGGAATTTCTCGCAAGCATCACTGCACGCGCGCTCGAACTACGGGATGAACATCGCGATCTCGAGCGCGCCGGTGTCGTCGAATGGCTGGTCGCCAGCGCATCTGCCGAAACCTGAAACTGCGGCTTGGGACGGCTGGTTCAGGCAGCGCTCTGCGGACATGGAACCGCCGGCCATGCGACAGGCAGCCACTCGCCGAGACAGGCCTTACAGGCAAAGCAAAGCTCGTGCAGCCGATGGATAATCTATATCGCTAATTACTACCTAGGATCAGGACCGGTAACGGGAACGCCATGTGTAACCAGGTCAATGCGAGCCAACCGCTGTATATTATAACGGCAAGGAGCAAGGTCGGCAGGTCGCTCCGCAACCTGGCCAAGGATATATTTGCGACGTGCCGGGACTTTTCATGGAAATATGTCTCCGGCTACCACACAAACATATGATGAACGCTATGATTGGCGCGATCCGACGTCAAGCGTTGTCCCCGATGCGCGCGGGCTTGACAGTGCATCTTTGCGGTCGTCTGGAGTTCGTGAACCGACCGACGCCATTGCGCCGAACCTTATAGCCCGTTGCAGACTTGGTGAAGAAACTCAAACCGCTGCCCTCAGAAGCGGGGGAATACGGGCAAGCGCGGATGGCCATACGGCATATCCATGACGTCGGTTCCGAAGTTTCGACTTTTGCCTATCGCTCCGGAGGAGGCGTATCGCTGCGTTCAAGCAACCTGCAGCGGATATTTCGCGACATACATTCCGCTACGCAACATGGTCTGATGCCCGATAACATTTCCAGGATTGCGGCCGTGCAATGCTTGGATGGGTCGGCCCCAACGCACGCTGGACGAGTGTGGGGATCACGGAGGATTGATTTGCCGGCCGATGTTGATCCCTAAGACCGCCTTTGAATCCATCCGGTCCATTCGGCGGGGCAGACAAAACATCCACGCGATGATTTAACGCGCTGGCACGTTTTTGGCTGGCAGATTGCTTAAATCCGCGCATAGATGCATCAAGACATATGTATAAATATATCGTGATGTCTTGGAATGCCCGCTCAGCGCAAGCTTGCGGTGGCAGGGACCGAGCTAACAGGAAGCAGAAATCATGAGTGTCAGCGACATCGTTCAACTCGAAATCGACGGGCCAGTAGCCATCGTCACCCTGAACCGGCCGGAGGCGCTGAATGCCCTTTCACGCGAACTGACGGCCAGGTTGGCCGAGGTCTTTGCCGCCATGCACTCAAGGGAAGATATAAAGGTCGCTATTTTGACGGGCGCGGGACGGGCTTTCTGTGCGGGCATGGATCTTAAACAACTGTCAAGCGGCGAAGCTCGACTGCAAAGCGCGGATGAAGTCGAGGGCGCGGGTCACCGCCGGTTCGGCATCGCGCCTTTCGATCGGCCCGTTATCGCCGCAGTCAACGGCTTCGCCATCACCGGTGGTCTGGAACTTGCAATGTGCTGCGACATCAGGATCGCCGCCGAAGGTGCGAGGTTCGCCGATACCCATGCGCGCGTCGGCGTGATCCCGGGCGGGCGAATGAGCGCGCTGCTCTCCCGCCTCGTCGGCATCGGCCGCGCCAAGGAAATGTCGCTAGGCGGCAACGCGATCGACGCGGCGACGGCGGAGCGCTGGGGCCTCGTCAATCGAGTGGTCCCCCCGGACGACCTGATGCCCATCTGCCTCAAGCTCGCTCATGACATCGCGACTGCCGATATTGGATATATCCGCCTTTACAATCGGCTGATCGAAGAGAATTTCGAAACCACCTATGCGGAGGCCGTGGAGCATGAACATGTCACCTCCCGCAAAGCCAATCAAACTTTCGAGCGCAGCCGGGTCGATCAAGACGCGATCGCCAGTCGCGCACGCAGCAACTGAACCTTCACCCAAGCGCCGGAGACTGATTTCATGACCGAATTGATCGTAGAGGATCGTGGACAAGGCATAGTGCTTGCCTCCCTGAACCGGCCGGATCGCATGAATGCGATCGACCGCGGCCTCATCCTTGCGTTCGAAGCGCTGCTCGATCGTCTCGAGGGCGACCTCGAGGCGCGGGTGCTGGTGCTGACGGGAGTGGGACGCGCTTTTTGCGCGGGCGCCGACCTCAAGAGCGATTTCGTCGAGAGCGGGGGGCCGGAAAGCACGCTGATGTCGCAACTCAGCCTTGCCAAATTGATGCAGCGCCTGTGCAAGCTGCGGCAACCGGTCATTGCCGCCGTCAACGGCGCCGCAGCGGGAGGAGGCTTCGCCTTCACCCTTGCCGCCGATATCCGGATAGCGGCGAAGTCCGCACATTTTGGCATAGCCAATGCCCGCCTTGGCCTTTCCGCAGGCGAATGCGGCATAAGCTGGCTGCTGCCGCGTGCTATCGGGCTTTCGCGTGCCTTCGAACTGATGCTGACGGGCCGGCGGTTCGATGCGGTGGAAGCCGAACGGATCGGCTATGTGGTCGAAACGGTGGATGACGATGCGCTGATCGACCGGGCGATGGAAACGGCGCGGCTGATCGCCGCCAATGCGCCGTTCGGCGTCTGGATGACCAAGGACATCGTCCGCGCCAATCTGGAAGTCGGGTCGATGGATGCGGCGATCGCCCTGGAGGCCAGGACTCAATTGCTGTGCGGCCAGTCAGGCGATTTTCGCGAGGCGGTAAACGCCTTCCTTGAAAAGCGACCGGCGGATTTTTCCAGAAATGACTGATCCGACGCGGCTGGCGGAAACTTTGCGCCCGGCGAGCAGGACCTGATCGATGCGGCCTGACGTGCGGGTTCGGCGTCAGCCCCTCCCCTCCCGGCACATGCACATCATGTGCATCCACAAACGACAGAAGGCATGATCATGTTCAAAGACGGATATCTTGCAGGCCAGCGCATCCTGGTTACTGGCGGGGGTACGGGCCTGGGCCGGGAAAATGCGGCGGCGGCCGCGCGTCTGGGTGCGACGGTCTATATCTGCGGACGTCGGCGTTCGGTCCTGGAAGAGGCGGCGACCGCGATCAATGCCGAAACGCCGGGAACGATTATTCCTCTCGAATGCAACCTGCGGTCGGCCGACAGCATCGAGGCGATGGCCGATCGCATCTGGCAGGACGGTCCGCTGAACGGCCTTGTCAACAACGCCGCGGGAAACTTCATCTCACGGACAGAGGATATCAGCTCGCGCGGTTTCGACGCGATCGCCGAGACGGTCTTTCGCGGAACCTTCCTCGTCACGAACGCATGCGGTCGGCGATGGATCGCGGGCGGCGATAAGGGATCGGTGGTTTCCATCCTGGTAACCTGGATCTGGAACGGCGGCCCGTTCACCGTCCCGTCCGCCATGTCCAAGGCGGGCGTGCATATCATGACACAATCGCTCGCAGTCGAGTGGGCTCCCAAGGGCATCCGCCTCAATGCCGTCTGCCCGGGAGCCTTTCCGACGCCCGGCACTGTTGGCCGGCTGACGCCGCTCGGCAAGCCCGCGACCTCCACCAATCCCATGGGGCGCGACGGCCGCATGGAGGAACTCACCAACCTCGTTCTCTTCCTACTCTCACCGGCGGCGGAATATATGACCGGGCAAACCATGGCGATCGATGGCGGGGGCTGGCAGGCGACGGGACAGAATTTCGCCGAGTTCATCAACTGGACCGACCGGCAATGGGAGGAGGCACGCGCCGCCGCGCGATCGATCGACGCTGGCGAGCGGGCCAAGCGGGCCGATATCGCGCCGGATAAAATAGGTTGAAAAGACCAGATCCCGGCGTGGGATGAATAACGGTGTCAGGAGCGCGAGCAGGCCGGCGACTTGAGCCGCAGTGCGCCGAGCCGCGAACGGCACAACGTCTGCAAGCTCCTGGTACGGGCTAGAAACCGCGAGGGCAGCAGCCTGTCGATCAAAACCACGTTCTGAAGAAGGTTTGGATCTTGCGCCAGGGCGCCGATACGGAAAACTTCCATAGGCGGAACGGCGAGCGGGCGAACTTACATCAGGACATGGACGTTCGACCATCGGCGTCGAGCGCCCGCCGACCGGCGAATAGGAATGGGATGGAAGGGCGCTATTGGCTCATCAGGCTTTCACGTTCTGCGACAAGCGCGGAGCGGTTCAGCTTCATCACGTCCGTTCGCGGAAGCGCATCCACGAACTCAAATGTCTGCGGAGCCTTGGCCGCCGCGAGCCGGCTCTTGCAATATTCGCGCAGCGTTGCGGGAACAGGTGGCGTCGTGTGATCGACCGGGACGACAATGGCATGGACCCGGCGGCCCCACTCTTCGTCCGGCAGACCGATGACGGCGACATCGCTCACTTCGGGATGCTCAAGCAATGCTGCCTCCACCTCGGCGGGGAAGACGTTGACGCCACCCGTCTTGATCATGTCGCTGCGTCGGTCGGCGATGTACAGATAGCCGTCTTCGTCCAGCCAGCCGATATCCCCAACAGTCGAAAAGCCATCCGCCGTAACCGGCGGCGGCTCCGCCCCGACATATTGGAACAAGGGGCCGCCATCGCTGGTCCGGCGAAGATAGATGTCGCCAACCTCTCCCGGCGCCAGAATCTCTCCGTCACGGCCCAGGATGTGGATCTCGGTTCCGGAGCTTACGCCATTGCCGACGCTGCCAGGCTTACGGATCAGTTCATCGCCCGTGATGGAGGTTCCGCCGATATTCTCCGACGCGCCATAGCCGATGAGCAGATGATCCGCGCCGACGAGGTCGATCCATCTCTGTGCGACGGCAGGCGATGTCGCGCCACCCCCCGCGATCACCATCTTGAGGGAGGAGAGATTGCGCGTTTCGATACCCAGTAGCCGCTGGATGCGGTGCGACATCGCGGGCACCAGTCCCATGATATTAACCCCGAACCGCTCAATCAGCGAAACCGCGCGCTCCGCGTCGAATTGCTGCATGACGATCAGCATATCGCCCCGTACCAGGCCCATGACCATCAACGAGAGCGCCTGCGTGTGATAGGGCGGCGAGGTGATGAGCTGGATCGCGTGGTCGCCGTGCACGAGGTTGGCGAACTGCTCTGCGGTGGTGCCGGGCTTGAGGTTGACGATCAGTTTGGGTTTGCCCGTGGAACCGCCCGAGCAGATCGCCCAGACCGGCTGAGGAACGTGGTTTTCGACCGCCGGGCCATTCTCCGCACGTGCGGCCTTGATCTCCTCTGAAGTGAGCGAAGATGTGTGCCCGGCCGATCGGTCGCCGACGAACAGCACGGGCTCGATCAGGTTCATCATTCGGTTGAAATCCCAGTCCGGCTGATCATGCTTGATCGGCACGACGCAACCGCCCAGGCGCCAAGTCGCGAACACGGCGATGAAGAAAGCCAGATTCGTCGGCAGAGCGATGGCCGCGCGCTGCCCTTGCCGGACACCTCTGTCCTGCATCGTCCGTGCGACCTGATCGATCCAGCGATCCAGCTCTGCATAGCTGAGCGCCGTTTCGCCACCGTCTTTCCCGACAAGAAGGATTGCGGTGCGATCCGGCGTCATCGCCGCCGCTCGAGCCAGCGCCTCACCATAGGATAGTGCGGATTCCTCGGTCATGGAACTCTCTCTTCAGTCAGGAACTCGAATAGTCGCCGCGCCAATATGTCCAGGGCGATGCCATCATCGGGCATGATATCCCCATGCGTCAGCGCTGAGAATGTCTGATCGATCTGGAACATCATCAGCAGCGCTTCCGTCATCGTCCTGCTGCGTTCCGCTTCATCGCCGCGCGTCGTATCGAAGCGCCGGTAACGCGTGCCCAGGATCTGGATCGATTCCATGCGTTGATCATTGATCTCGCGGCGCGCATCGCTCTCGTACACCGTGGCGAGACTGAACAGCTGCAGTTGATCCTGCCGTTGCCGCAGCGCAATCACACAGCCCATCAACCAGTCGCGCACCGAACCGAGCGTGCAAGGGTCGAGATCCCTCAACAGCCTCATCTGACGCGCCTGAGGCGCACGGTTCCGCTGGAGGAGCGCGACCAGAATTGCATCCTTGTTGCGGAAGTGAACGTAGAAGGTGCCGCGGCTTACCCCCGCGACGGACGCGATCTGGTCTACCGAGGCGCCGCTGACGCCGGATCGCAGGAAGCAGAGCATCGCCGCCTTCTGTAAACGCTCGCGCGTGGCCTTGGTTCGGGAAAAACGCCCATCCGTTTCAGACTGTGGCGGCACGTGATCGATCCTGCATGATATCTCCGACCTGCTTGGTCACTTCAGCACATCCTGTAGGCCAACGAACGCGCCATCTGCAAATTTCCCGTGGCCGGGAGATGGCCGATGGCTGGCTCCGTCAATCATCCGCGCGCAAGGCTTCGCGCGCGGGCGGCAACCCGAGCGCGAAGACCAGGATCGCGGCGATAGAAACCCCCATATAGGTGATCGCGCGCGATTCCCGGATCTTAGCGGGATCCTTGAGAATGAAATCCGTCACGAACGCGACCAGCATCGGGCCGAGGCACATGCCCATCAGATTATAGGTCATCAGGAAGGCGGCGGCGATGCGTCCACGAAACTGAGGCGGTGTGACATAAATGAACGTATGTCCGATATCCTACGAGCACCTCGAACAGACTTCAGATATGTGATCAATCCGCCGAGCGCCGTCGAACATTGCTGTAAGGACGGGATTTATAGGCATATCTGTTACAAATAGCGGTGCCGACCCAAAGAGCGTCCGGTCCATATTCTGGAATTAGCAGAGGCGATCGTTATGCATATGTCCATATTCTTCGATACTTTATGCCGGCCGGAAAGCTTCGCATGATGGCGAATGCGATGTTCGACCTCTCCGGCAAAGTTGCGCTGGTGACCGGCGGCAGCCGGGGCATGGGATTGTCTATGGTACGCGGCCTTGCAGCAGCAGGGGCGGACGTCATCATCGCCAGCCGCAAGCTCGAAGCATGTGAAGCCGCTGCGCGCGAAGTCGAGGCGCTGAGCCGCAAGGGCCTCGGGATTGCTTGCCATATGGGCCATTGGGATCAGGTCGATGCGCTGGTTGACGCCGCCTATGCCGCCTTCGGCAAGGTCGATATCCTGGTGAACAACGCTGGTATGGCGTTTCACACGCCTTCTTCCGACGGCACGACGGAAGCGGCCTTCGACAAGATCATGGACGTCAATTTCAAGGGACCGTTCCGCCTGTCGGCGGCGGTGGCGCGCCGCATGGCCGACGGCGAAGGCGGCTCAATCATCAACATCTCTTCGACCAGCGCGCTTCTCGCCCGGCCGTTCGACACCTGCTACGCTGCCGCCAAGGCCGCGCTCAATATGGCAAGCGCCGCGTTCGCGCAGGAATATGGGCCCAAGGTCCGGGTGAACGTCATCTCCCCGGGTCCGTTCCTGACTGATATTTCCAAGGCCTGGACGGAGGAAACCCGCGCCGCCGTCTCCAACAGCAACGCGCTTCGACGGCCGGCGGAGCCCGAAGAAATCGTCGCCACTGTCCTTTATCTGGCGAGTGGCGCGTCGAGCTTCACGACCGGAGCCTTGATTCGGGTCGACGGCGGGCTCTTCTAGTCGACGTAACGCGCCACGGCGGATGGAGTCACAATGTCGGACATTGAACAATTTCGGATCGAAACCCGCGCCTGGCTCGAGGCGAATTGCCCGCCCTCGATGCGCGCGCGCGCTGTCGAGGAGAGCGATCATTTCTGGGGTGGCCGAACGCCAGCCTTCGCCAGCGACGATCAGAAGATCTGGTTCGAACGCATGGCAGAACGGGGATGGACCGTGCCGCGCTGGCCCGCCGAATATGGCGGGGCTGCGCTCCCGGAACAGGAAGCAGCGGTGCTCCGGGAGGAGATGCATGCGCTGGGATGCCGTCTACCGCTGTCGTCGATGGGCATATGGATGCTGTCCCACGCCCTCTTCAGATATGGCACGCCCGAGCAGAAGCAGCGCTTCCTGCCCGATATCGCAAAAGGCCGTATCCGCTGGGCGCAGGGCTATTCGGAACCCGGAGCAGGCTCCGATCTCGTCAGCCTGCAATGTCGGGCGGAGGATCGGGGCGACCATTGGCTGGTCAACGGGCAAAAGATATGGACCAGCTATGCCGACAAGGCGGACTGGATCTTCTGCCTCGTCCGCACCGATCCGGCCGATCGGTATCGCGGCATCAGCGTGCTGATGATGGACATGCGCACGCCCGGTATTTCGACGCGTCCGATACGGCTGATCTCCGGCGCGTCACCCTTCTGCGAAACCTTCTTTGACGATGTGAAGGTGCCCAAGGACCAACTTCTGGGCGAGTTGAATCGCGGCTGGGATGTGGCCAAGCACATCCTTCTCCACGAACGCGAGACGATCGGCGAACTGCTCGGCGGATCGGATTATCAGGCGCTCGGCACCGCTCTGGCCGAACACTGGGGACCGATCCACGATCCCATCCTGCGGGCGCGCGTCGCGCTGTTCGATGTGGACGCACTCGCCTTTGCGGCGATGTCGGAAAAATTCGCCGAAGAGGCAAAGGCTGGCCGCGCGCACCCCGCCCAGGCATCGATGATGAAATATGCCAGCAGCGAGTTGGGCAAGGCCCGCTACGAGTTGATCATGGCCGTCGCAGGATCGGAAGGCCTTGTCAGGAATGCCGCCGCGAACGGTAGTCCCGCCGATCCGCGCCAGTGGCTGCGCAGCAAGGGTTATTCGATCGAGGGTGGCACGAGCGAAGTGCAGCTCAACGTGATCGCAAAGCGCATCCTCGACCTACCCGCCGCCTGATCTAAGGGATTTTCGGAGCCATGCCTCTTTTCCACACCGACGAGCAGACGATGATCAAGGAGATGGTGGCCCCGCTCCTTGCCGAACAGGGATCGGGCGCGATCCGGGCGCAGCGCGATCTAGGGCCGGAAACCGCCTATTCCTCCGGACAATGGCGCCAGTTCGTCGAGATGCAGTTGCCCGGTCTGCTTGTGTCATCGGCACATGGCGGCGGCGGTCTTGGCCATGTCGAGGCGGGAATCGTCATGGAGGAAATCGGCCGCACCCTCAGCCCCTCGCCCTTCCTGGCAAGCGCGATCGGGGCGGTGACCGCGCTGGGTTTCGCCGACGACGCGCTTCAGGCACGCTGGCTCCCGGCCCTCGCCGGCGGCGCGATCGCAGCTCTCGCAATCGATGAAGGCCTCAAGCATCGGCCAGGCCATGTCGCGCTCAGCGCTAGAGCGGAGAAGGGCGGTTTCCGGCTGAATGGCGTCAAGCGATCCGTCGTCGGAGCCAGCGAAGCAGAGCTGTTGATCGTCAACGCGCGCACTTCCGGAGCGGTGGACGACGAAAGCGGCCTCACTCTTTTCGCGCTCTCGCTCCCCCGAGAAGGCGTGCGCGTCGAGAGCCAGCGCCTGATCGACGGAAGCGTCGCGGCGATGGTGCGGTTTGACGATGCGCTGGTGGAAGAGACGGCGGTGATCGGCGAAACCGGCCAGGGCCGGGCGCCGCTTTCCGCCATGGTCGACGCCGTTCGCATCGGCGCCGCAGCCGAACTGGTCGGCGTGGCGTCGGCCGCCGCAGCTCTCGCGCTTGCCCATCTCAAGCAGCGCAGCCAGTTCGGTCGCCTGATCGGACAGTTCCAGGCGCTGCAGCACCGCGCCGCCATGGTCTATGTCGAGATCGAAATAGCGCGGGCGGCGGTGCTGAAAGCACAGCATCTCCTCGACGCCGGCGATCCCGCCGCGCCGCTGATGATCGCCGTGGCGAAGAGCAAGGCGGGCGCGGCGTCGCGCCGCGCGGTGCAGGAGGGCGTTCAGATGCATGGCGGCATGGGCATGACCGACGAGCATGATGTGGGCCTTTACATGAAGCGCGACCGCGTCCTCGACGAGATGTTCGGCGATGCCGGCTTTCACGCGGATCGCGTGGCCCAGCTCAACGGCTATTGAGAGGGACGATGCCCGGAGCATCGAGCAAGCCGGCTGCCAGCGAAGGTCCGCTGGCTGGGATACGAGCGATCGAATTCGCCGGCATGGGGCCCGGACAATTCTGCGCGATTCTGCTGTCCGACATGGGGGCCGATGTCGTGCGAATCGACCGGTCCGCGCAGGATGACTAATCCAACCCGGTCATCGATCGCGGGCGGACATCCATCACGCCCAATCTCAGGACCGCATCAGGCCGGACCATCACGCTCAAGGCGATCGAAGGCCGATGTGCTGATCGAAAGCTATCGGCCAGGCGTCATGGAGAGGCTCGGCCTTGATCGCCGCGCTGGGGCTGAAACGCGACCCCCAGCGAAGGGGCAGAAGCGGCACGCCAGGATCGTCCAACCGATCGTTGCCCGCCAATGGGCCGGCCCTGATCACAGACGCGATGACATTGGTTTTCGTCACACGCAGGTGGGACAAAGCCGGCGCGAACGATAGAGCCCGCACAACAGCCCACCGGAGAAAACAAATGGCCAATGCGAGCGGTCGCACCGCCCTTGAGGAATGGAAATATGGCTGGCCGGTCGTCATTGCGGCGGCCTTTGGCTGCTCCCTTGCCGGCCTTCACATATATTCGACCGGCGTCTTCATCGAACCTCTACAGGCCGCCTTTGGCTGGACGCGCGCGGAAGTCACCAGCGGGCTCTCCATTGTCGCGATTGTCGGCATCCTTCTATCCCCCGTCATAGGCTTCATGGTGGATCGTTGGGGATCGCGGGCCGTTGCAATACCGGGTTCGCTGATCTTTTGCCTCTCGATGGGCGGTTTGTCGTTCGCCGGTCCTTCCATCGTCAGTTGGTGGATATTGTGGACAGTTGTGGGCGTGGCATCCCTGGCGCTGATGCCGACGGTCTGGACAGCGGCCGTATCCGCAAAATTCGTTGTCAGCCGCGGATTGGCGCTAGCCCTGATGCTGTGCGGCACCGGCCTGTCGTCCGCCATCTATCCCTTCCTAACCAATGTTCTGATCAACGCCCTGGGCTGGCGCGGCGCATATATGATGCTCGCGGGCATTTCCATCGTGATCATCATTCCGATCCTATGGATCGCCTTTGTGGATGTCCGCGTGCAAGCGGTTGGCGAAACCAAGCCGGCCATCAATGGGTGGATGGTACAGGAAGCCTTGCGAAAACGGCAATTTTACCAGCTCTGCATAACGGCGCCGTTGATCACCACCATTATCGTTGGCTTTGTGGTTCATCTGGTTCCGTTGCTGACATGGAGTGGCGTCGATCGGGATCTTAGCGTCAAGCTGGTGGGACTGATCGGCATCACATCGGTCATTGGACGTCTGCTGATGGGGCATTTCCTCGACCGGTTGCCAGGCCCCCCATTGGGCGTGATCAGCGTGCTGCTGCCGGTCATTGCCGCGATCCTGCTGCTGTCCTTCACGGCATCGCTGCCGATAAAGCTGCTCGCCGTCGTGCTGCTCGGCCTTTCCGTCGGCGGTGAATATGACGCCGTCATCTATTTAAGCACTCGTTATTTCGGCTTGAGGAATTTCGGCAAGCTGTTCAGCATCATCGCCGGACTTATGATGGCGGGCGTGGGGCTGGGACCATTCGTCGCCGGTGCGTTATATGACGCCAGCAATTCCTATCGGCCTTTCTTGCTATTCGTAGTCCCGGCGGGATTATTGTGCGCGTTAATGATCGGCACGCTCGGACGCTATCCCGATCATCTCTCTGACCCCAAATGACATATTTTCACGACCTCTTATGTTAAGGCTTCGCGAGTCCCTGCCATTTTCCGGGCCACCTTTCTGAACATGTGTCAATGATAAAGAGCCTCACAACATGCATGTGTTCGATCAGCCTGGCACACTGATT
>Ga0164243_10002226_pt1 | contig 32272 bp, 35 predicted proteins | sample OricompcompostOP_FD_108781 | JGI IMG/M metagenome (GOLD analysis project Ga0164243, IMG submission 108781) | Organic Plus compost microbial communities from Emeryville, California, USA - Original compost - Organic plus compost (OP) | ecosystem: Engineered > Solid waste > Mixed feedstock >... | reverse complement strand
GGTCATAATGAATTAGTTTTTAATCCGCGAGCACGTAGCGCAAAGTTACGGGCCGTAGCAAAAATAAAAACCAAAGAAAGGGAAGCGCATGCCAATTCAGGTTAAAAGCACCTCCCGCGCCTACAAGGTCAAAGTTAAGGTAGTACACCTTAACGAGCGTGCCTAGTAGGAAGCAGGCCACTAAGGAGCGTCTAAGAATACGAGGACGCTCCTTACGGCCCGAAGGTTATTAAAAGAAATATAAACATAAAAACAAAAAGAGAAGTAATATGACATATTCAAGTTCAATGGCAATGAGCCGCCAGCGGTTTGCGGTCCGCAACCAAAATTCGGTTTCGTTCCGTTCAACTGACCGGCGCTTGGGGCCGATCACCAACACTGTCGCGCTGATTATTTTGGCATGCCTACTCGGCTTGCTCTATCTGACGCAAGTGACAAAAACTAATGCTTTCGGGTATAGTATTGATAAGCTTGAGCAGCAACAAACGCAGCTCAAGACCGAGCATGACAATCTAGAGGTCGCTTCTGCACGTTTGCAGTCACTAGACCGCGTTCAAAACAGTGATCCAGCTAAAAACCTGGTTTCTGCTGCACCAGCAGGTGTCGTCCAAAACTAATTCACGCTCGTTATTACACGTATAACGCATGAAGCCTTTTTCTGTAAAGTCAGTATCTGTCCAGCGCGTACATATTTGGTACGCGTTAATTATATTTATATTTGCAGTATTTGTGGTGCGTTTATTTTATCTCCAAATCATTCGTCATGATCATTATAAGGCGGCTGCTCAGAGCGACCAATATAAAGAGTACGAAATCGCTGCTTCCCGGGGAATTATTAAGGCGCACGATGGAGACAGAATAGTGCCTATCGTCCTTAACCATGAACTATTTATTATCTATGCTGACCCACAGCTCGTGAAGGACAAGGAGAAAACAGCCGATGTACTAGTCCAGGTATTGGGCGGCGACAGAGCAAAGTATGTAGAAGCAGTTGGCGCAAAAAATCGGTACATGGTGCTTGCTAAAAAAGTTCCGAAAGAGCAACGCGATACACTTTTGAAGCACAAAATGCCTGGTATTGGTGCACAGGCACAAGAATACCGTACTTATCCGCAGGGTACTCTGGCCGCACAACTACTTGGGTTTGTGAATGATGAAGGTAAGGGTAGATATGGCCTAGAGCAAGCGCTTAACGATCAACTTAAGGGTGTACCCGGAGAATTAAAGGCAGTAACTGATATCAATGGTGTGCCACTAGCCGCAAGTGAAGATAATATTCGTAAGGCAGCAAAACCCGGCGATGACCTGGTGCTAACTTTAGATATTGGCATGCAAAAACAGACGGAACAACTCTTGAAGCAGGGCCTTGAGACTGCTCGTTCGAATTCGGGCAGTGTAGTGGTACTCGATGCAAAAACAGGAGCGGTGAAAGCTATGGCGAATTATCCAACATATGATCCTGCAAACTATGCTCAAGTTGAGGATGCGAATGTATTTAACAATATGGCTGTTACAGATGCCTTGGAAATAGGGTCAGTGATGAAGCCGTTGACTGCTGCGGCTGCCTTGGATATGGGCGTTGTAAAGCCTAATACGACCTACTATGATACAAGTAAGATTAAGGTTGATGATGCCACAGTATCAAATATTGAGGAAGACGGTGGACCAGGTACTAAAAGTATCACCGATATTTTAGATCTCTCATTAAACACTGGTGCTACCTGGCTGCTTATGCAGATGGGAGGAGGTGATTTGAATAAACAAGGCCGCGAAGCATGGTACAACTACATGACGAAACATTACATGTTTGGTAAAGATACAGGTATTGAGCAAGGATATGAAAACCCTGGCACCGTGCCGAGTCCAACACAAGGCTACGGGCTTAACATAGTTTATGCTAACACATCATTCGGCCAGGCTATGACCGCAACGATTTTACAAATGGCAGGCGCATATGCTGCGATGCTGAATGGGGGTATATACAACCAGCCACACTTGGTAGAGTCTACTGTTGATAGCACGGGGGATGTTAAGCAGAATAGTCCTAAAGTGCTTTCCCGGCAAGTTGTCAAATCACAGGTAAGTAAGGATATTCAACCAATGTTGGAACATGTAGTTGATACACATCGATTTGCCCGTAAGTTCAGTGATAGTTACAGTGTTGGAGGAAAAACCGGTACAGCGCAAATTGCTAGCCCAGATGGCGGATACCTTGAGAATGACTTCAATGGTACATATGTAGGGTTTGTTGGCGGTGATACAGCAGAATATATCATCGCAGTATTGGTAAATAAGCCAAAAATACCTGGTTATGCAGGATCGCAGGCAGCGCAGCCGATATTCGGTAATGTCGCCCATATGCTTATCGATAACTTTAATGTCACCACTAAAAATCAATGATTATGATGTATACTAAACAGAAAGCACAATCATGAATGACACACTCTTTTTTTCAGTTGAATCTGCGACCTTAATACATATTCTACTCCTCGGCACCTTAGGCTTTTTGCTTAGCATGTTAATTACTCCGCTGTACACCACAAGCGCTTATAAATGGCAGTGGTGGAAAAAACCGCGGAAAACTACAACCACAGGTGAAGCTGCGAAGGTGTTTACGAAACTGCATGCTGCCAAGCACGAGCGACATATTCCCACTATGGCAGGCGCTATTTTCGTAGTCGCAGTGGCAGTAGTTACATTGTTATTCAATCTTGATAGAACCGAAACCTGGCTGCCGCTTGCAGCATTTGTAGGCGCGGCAGCTGTTGGGTTGATTGATGATATTATCAATATCCGAGGTAGCGGGGCGGGCGTTGCTGGTATCCCGCCTAAAATTAAGTTACTGCTTATTACACTGATCGCGTTGGTAGGAGGATGGTTTTTTTATTACAAGTTAGACGTTAGCAGCATAACTATTCCATTGGCAAATATCGATTGGCACATAGGTTGGTGGATTATTCCACTTTTTGTGCTGGTAGTAGTTGCTACGGCAAATGCAGTCAATATTAGCGATGGCCTTGATGGTTTGGCTGGAGGTTTGGCAACTTCAGCATTCGCGGTATATACCATTATCGCGCTAGTTGAGGGTCGTTTCGGTGTGGCTGGCTTCTGTATGACTATTCTTGGTGCTTTACTAAGCTATACATGGTTCAATATTTTTCCAGCACGGTTCTTTATGGGTGATGTCGGATCGTTTAGCCTCGGGACTGCTCTTGGCGTAGTGGCGATGCTTACTGATACTGTGCTGTTACTCCCGCTGATCGGTATTGTCTTTGTGGCGGAAGCTGGGTCAGTCGTTTTGCAAATCGCATCAAAAAAGTTACGGGGTGGTAAGAAGATTTTTAAGATTGCTCCTATTCATCATCATTTTGAAGCTATAGGCTGGCCAGAAACAAAGGTTACTATGCGGTTCTGGGTGATCGGACAGGTAGCAGGTGTGCTGGGGCTCATTGCATTCTTACTCGGGAGATTCAGTTAATATGCGGGCGCTCGAACAACGGCGGGCGCGATCAGCACCGTTCGGGCAGACTCAAACTGCCCGCAGGCACAAGCCTGATTATTGGTTGTTGATTTTAACACTCAGCTTACTCGGTGTAGGTCTTATCGTTGTGTATTCTATCAGCCCAGCGTTGGCAGTAGAAAAGGGTGCAAGCGGTAACCAATATGTTATCCGTCAGCTTATTGGTATTGCGCTTGGTTTGGGCTTATTTGCAGTGGCAGCTAAGGTACCAATACATATATGGCGCAGTTTATGTATACCATTGTTAGTTATAGCAGGTATAGCAACGTTCTTAACCCTCTTATTACCGGTTAATCAAGAATATCCGGCACATCGCTGGATCCGTTTGGGCGGGTTTTCATTCCAATCAGTAGAGCTTTTGAAGTTTGCGATTATTATTTGGCTGGCTGGGTTTTTGGTATACCGTATGGAACGAGGCCTCATAGATAACTTCCAGAAGACACTACGGCCGCTTTTGCTTGTGTTGGTAGGTATCGCGATTGTTGTCGCTGGCCTTCAGAGTGACTTCGGTTCTGCTACAGTAATTGTTGCCATGATGACTGCTATGGTTTTCGTGGCTGGTATTCCTATAAAACGCATCATTATGTTGGCAGGAATTGTAGCTATTGGCGCAGTGTTATTGATAGCGCCCAGTGGCTACCGTCGAGACAGGTTGGCAACATTTATGAACCCTGAGGCTGACTGTATGTCAACTGGTTACCAAGCGTGTCAGGCGCTTATCGCGGTTGGTTCTGGTGGTATGGCAGGGTTGGGGCTAGGGAATAGTGTTCAAGCTTACGGGTACCTTCCTGAGGCCGAAAACGACTCCATTTTCGCAATTCACGCCGAGAAATTCGGTTTTATAGGCTCTGTGGCATTACTCGGGCTGATGCTGGCCCTATATACACGTATCAAGCGTGTGGCAGATAGAGCACCTGACGACTTTAGCCGCCTAGTAGTTGTTGGTATACTGGTATGGTTAAGTACTCAGACAATTATTAATGTCGGGGCTATGATAGGACTCTTGCCACTGAAGGGTATTACATTACCGCTTATCAGTTACGGCGGTAGCAGTGTACTAATGATTTTAGCGGTATTAGGTGTTGTATTCCAGATCTCACGGTATACTAACTTATCTACAGCACGTGGCGGAGATGGATATAAAGGAGGAAGTTATGACAATAGTCGTAACGGGCGGCGGGTCCGGGGGTCATATAACCCCGCTCTTGGCAGTCGCGGCCGAGCTTAAGAAACAGCAGAGCGAAGCTCGTGTGGTATATATCGGTCAGAAGGGCGATAAGTTTGCCCACATAGTCGCTAAAAATGAATACATAGATAGTACGAAGCTTATTTTTGCCGGAAAGTTCCGGAGGTATCATGGCGAAGGTTGGAGACAGATGCTAGATATAAAAACAGTACTACTTAACATTCGTGACATGTTTTTAATTGCGCTAGGTTGCATACAAAGTTGGTGGCTTCTGAAGCGTTTGAATCCGAATGCAGTATTTATTAAGGGTGGATTCGTTGGGGTGCCAGTAGGTTTGGCTGCCGCGTTTTGGCGTATTCCATATATCACTCATGACTCTGATGCACTTGCAGGTTTAGCAAACAGGATAATTGCCAAATGGGCAAGAGTACATGCGGTAGCACTACCTAAAAATGTATACAACTATCCACCCAGTAAAACAGTTACAGTCGGTGTGCCTATTGCGAGTGAATACAGTATTGTTAAGCCACCAACCCAAGAAAAATATAAAAGGCAGCTTGGTTTGGCTGCTGAAGATCAATTATTATTTGTTACAGGTGGCGGTTTAGGAGCAAAAATTATTAATGAGGCCATGACTCATATTGCGAGTACATTGTTAAGGCAATATCCTAAGCTCCATATCATCCATATTGCTGGACATGTCCATAAAGAAGCAATTACAAATGAATACACCAAAAGAATACCCCAGAGCGATATAAGCAGGGTGGTGGTCAAAGATTATGTAACTGATATGTATAAATACTCAGGTGCTGCCGACGTAATTATTGCCAGGGCTGGGGCGACAAACATGGCAGAGCTCGCCGCTCAAGGAAAGGCATGTATTGCGGTGCCAAATCCAGTGTTGGCTGGAGGGCATCAGCTGAAAAATGCCCAAGCGTTTGCAGAAGCTGAGGCAGTTATCTTGGTCCCGCAAACAGCAATTGAAGAAGACTATATGGTATTGCAATCTCCTGTGGATGAACTGCTTGGCTCGGTAGAAAAGCGGGAAGCACTGGGCAAAAAAATCCATGTATTTGCTCACGCTGACGCTGCCCAAAAATTAGCAATGTTATTATTAAAAGAAGCTAAAAAATAAACACATTTGTATCATGTTTAAAAAACGTACTCAAAAACCAGAACCCAGAGCACGAACACCGCGTACCGAGCCGCAAGCGAATAAAGTTTTTTCATACTATAGCGTGAAACGACCGAGCGAAGTTGAAGAGATTGACCGGTCATCTGCCCGTCAGAGTCGCGATGAAGATGTGGCAAAAACGACACGTTTTATATTTTTGAAACGACTTAGTGTTTTGGCGGTCTTTATTCTAGTTGTTTTTATATTTATTGTGAATGTTCGTTTAAATCCGAATGACACACAAGTGACTCTAAAGGGTACACCTGAGGAGCGTTTACTATTGCAGAATGAAGCGGTCTATAAAGAGGGTGCTAAGAAAATTATGGAAGAAAAATTACAAAATAGAATAAAGCTGTCTTTTGACGGCAAAGCATTTAGCCAAGCGATGGTAAAACAGTATCCGGAAATTTCGACTGTCAATGCCGCCTTACCGCTCGTTGGCGGTAGGACCACATTATACATAGAGCCCTCACCGGTGGCATTGGTATTCATGTCTCAAGATAAAAAGGCGTATGTTGTTGATAAGAACGGTAAAATTATCTCGGCTAGTATCAGTAATGTTCGCCAAGGCGTCCCTGTTGTCACAGACCAGTCTGGTATTGAGCCAAAGATAGGTATGCAGATTTTGCCGAGCAATGACGTGTATGCTATCCAAACAGTACTTTATCAATTAAAAGAAAAGAACATAGCCGTAGATTCATTAATCCTACCTACAGCAGCCCAGCGCCTAGAAGTACGCTTGGCAGGGAAGCCCTATTATGTAAAGTTTAATTTACATGGAAACGTTGTGCAGCAGGTAGGAGCATATCTAGCGGTGCAACAGAAATTAGACAGGGATGGTACACAACCTAAAGAATATATAGACGCACGGGTAGCTGACCGTGTGTATTATAAATAATAGAATACAGTCCCCCTGCAATACTACCCTGCGTGTTCGTATTATGTTCAACATTTCATATATGCAATGGTTCAATAAAAATATATAAATATACAAAGTAGGGTAAAAGTCAAAATTTTTTATAATTTTAGCAGGAAAGAGGGGAATTGCAAATTTTTAATATAAAGCTATGAAAAAGTCAAAAAAGCAAACATTTCACGATAATGCTGTGGAAAAGTCAAATAATATAACGATTGTGTATGAAATGCAAGCGAGACACTAGAGCGAATTTACGTATAGTAGAACGTTTAACCTAAGTATTATCAGTAGTTAGTATGGTGGTTACTTCCATTTTATGAATGGAAAGTACTATAAACTTCCTAATGCACGTGAATTATGTGAAAGTCCCCTATTTAGGGATGTATAAGTTATCATCTATATTTTCAAAATATACGTCGCAAAATATACATTGTGCGACGTCTAGTGCATAACTCATATTACTACTCTACTTTATGCTTAAACCCATAGATTTTTAGTTCCCTACAATAATTTTGAGATTATTTGTAGAGTCACTGCCCGCTCAATACTCAGTGAATAATTGATACCATATAACCCCTTCGCCTACAGACCCTGTCTGTATGTTCTTCTGCAAAAGGCGCTCACCATTTGTTCGTAAACTGACTATTATTTAAGTTCGTATTATGTTCACCTTTTACAGGACTGTTGTTATGGAATGATAGTAACTGGTATGCTCTGAATTTCTGATGGAGCTGATTCTGGATATGAGCATGCGACAATTGCGGTTTGGGTCATCTGCTGTGGCTCGACTGATGAATTTGAGATGGTATGTGTGCCGGCATAGTCATAATAAACTCTACGGTTTACGGGGCGCGCAGTATCATATATATTACCTGCGCCATCGGTAAAAGACTGAGCACAAACAATTTCTGATACTTTCTGTGCCGTGGTAGCGAATAACCGGTCTCTGTTGGTGCCAAGTTGAGGCATTTCTTCTGAGCCTACAGGAACTTTAAACGTAGACTTAGGTGTACGTGTATGTTGGTCTACTAATAAATATGCACCTCCAGTAACGGCCGCAAGGGGTAGTCCTGCTAGGATAGAGCCATATAAAGCTATGTTACTTACTCTTTTCCAATCGATTGTTTTGTGTTTGTTGTGTGGTACGGCTGGTCGTCGTAACTTATCAGCAGATTGACCTGAAGTCTCAGGCCCTTGCTTTTGGGAAATTAAAAGGCGTAGATGTGGTTTATCATTATTCTGCGAGGGCATAGGTGGCTTTGGCGACGCGCTTGAATTGTGGCTTGCCTTGGAGATTTAGGAGGATTGTAGTTTCCTTTACGTAGCGGCTTTCAAGTACGCGCTTCACGATTTCGTCACGGTGCAGCTCCTTGCCTTCTTCGCGGAGGATCTCGGCGATGATATCAGCTACGGTTCCCTTTTTATAGCCCCATTCCTTGAGGGCGTAGATACCACGGCCAACGAGTACGAATCGGCTGTCTTTAATGAGCTCGTTATGAATCGCCTGGGTGGTTACGTCTTTGCGTTTAAAATCAGAATCTTTGATAGCTTCAGCAATTTCATTGAAATGCATGTGCTTGCCGTTTTCTTTTAAAATCACATAGATCTTGTCACGGATGTTCTTTGGGTTGACCATTGGCCACTTAATAAGTCCCCACTGCCCGTTTAAGGTAGCAAGTTTTTTAGATATAGTTGCGAAAGCTTCCGCTTGTTTTACGTCAGTAATACTTGCGGCTTTAGCCACTTCCTCGATGGATTTTGGTTCGCCGAGTTTTTTGATACTGGCTACTACCTTCTCTACTGCTGCCTTTAATGATTTTTCGTCATTTATCTTCTTGAGGCTTATTGCTTGATAATAATCATCAGTTTCGTTGATAGATATAATACTTGGGCAAAGTACTGCCAAAAATGCCATGCGGGCTTGATCGGTTTTAGAATTTTCGGCAGTTAAAGCTTCGGAAATATTAATGATGCGTGCGGCAGTGCCGTTCTCGTTTAAATAGTCAACGAGACGTGTTTCTACTGCAGGAATGTTTGGGAGATCCCCTGCTTCGGCAGCGGCCTTAAGCTTAGTAATAACAGATTTTTCGAGCTGACGGACGCGTTCACGGGTAATGCCAAGAAGTTCCCCGATTTGTTCCAAGGTTTCTTTACGGTCAAATAAACCAAAGCGACGTGAAATAATTTCACGCTCCCGTTCGCGGTCAATAGTCTGAAGGATTGCTTGTGCAAATTCTTCGGTGTTCAAGGTTTTATCCTCGGTAGCGGCTTTGGCCATATCTGTTATTCTCCGTTACTTTATGTATAACTTTTACTAAATTATAAAACTATAATTACTAAAAGTCAACACTATTCTTTAATATTTCCCTCTTGTTGTTAATAAACCTATTGTAGCACATTTGTGACGCTTTTGCTTATTTTGTGTTGTAGAAATTCACCATACAATATCTTGCAATCTGTACAAATTGTGGATAAGTATTATATATCCTCCAATCATTGCTTATATGCCTTGTTAGTAATACGTCTTCGTGCCCTGTTCGCTATCTTCCAGTCGGGCCTCGTCATCATCTCTGGTGGCTTGCTGAAGATATGCTTCAAACCTTTCTATAGGCAATATATGACCATCAGTAAGCGTTCTTACCAGTTCGTCAAGTTTCATCTGAGAAAGCGGCGCTTCGTATTCGTCATCGTGTATGTCTGCCTCGTCATCATCAAGTGCATACATGTAAGTTTCACTTGTCCAGGCGGCATTTATACGTTTTAGGGCATTCACTATACAAAGCCAGCCATTTTCTGCTACAAGGTGAATAACGTAGGTCGTTTCATTAAAGGATTTAGTGACTGCTATCTCCTGACATCCATCAGTATGCTGAATATTCTGTAGTCGCTGTTTGGCGGCGTGAATAAAGTCAGGGTGCTCATACCGAACAGGTCGAGGCTGCTCATGAGCGGTATGCTTGCTTTCAGGGAAAAGTTTAGAGAGTTCCAACAGATGTTCTTCTGCGAGCATATTGTATATATCCTTGTCTAAAGTGTCATCTCCGCGCGGTAGTAAGATAGTTTTGCCGATCATACGTGACACTGCCTCCAATTCATCTGTATCGAACGTTTGTGCCAAAGTATCTACTCTTTTAACCATATCCATGCCCGGATTGAGTATGGTTACTGTTTTTGGTTGGCCTATGTTACCTCTTCCTTCCCGGTCTAAAGTAAAGAAATGCGCTTCGAGTACTGGATAAAGAGACTGGAATTCTTCTTCACCCGAGAGGCTGGAGGCTGAGAGGGCTAGTGCATAGCCTAGCTTTGAGTCCCGTGATTCAATCCAGGAGGCGAGGTATGCGCCCTTGATAGTACAGGTGCTAGCTTGTGAACTATCTGCAGCTTCTACAGATCTATGGTAATCCTGCTGAATATCCGCTGCTAGAGCGTACAATAGATCGGCGGCGATAATTTCGCGTGAAATCCCAGGACTTCTAAATAGCTCACCGTCAATGACTTCTTGCATAGCCATAATCCCCTGACCTTATACCGAATATATACCGAAGTCAATATTAAATTTTTATTAAATATATTTTTTCGATAGGGAGTGCTATTTTTTCTTGCGAGTAAAACGGCTTTTTTTTGCGGGAGCTTTGTCGAGTAGCTCTTTAGCCTGCGCTTCGGTGAGAGATTTAGGGTCGGTTTCTTTCGGGATTTTAGCGTTTTTAGTGCCGTCGGTTACATATGGTCCAAACCGCCCATTCAATACTTTGATGTCTCCAAAATCGGCAATGTTCTTCTCGGCTTCTTTTTTCAGCTTATCGACGTATAACTCTCGCGCTTCGTCTTCAGTAATTTCAAACGGATCTTTTGGCTTGATAGACACGAATAATTTTCCTATTTGGATGTAGGGCCCAAACCGCCCAATGTTGGCCTTAATTTCTTGACCGTCTTCGGTAGTGCCTACGACACGTGGTAGCTTGAACATTTCTAAAGCTTCTTCCAGGGTGACTGTCTCAAGTTTGGCGTCTGCAGGAAGCGGTGCAAACTTTGGTTTCTCTTCATCTTCTTGGTTGCCAAGCTGTAGCATCGGCCCAAACCGCCCAAAACGTGCAAATATTGGCTTGTTTGACTTAGGGTCAATACCGAGTTCTCGGGCTTGAGCCACCTCAGAGCGCTTAATCCCGCCTGATTCTTCGATGAGTTTGTGAAATGGTGTATAAAAATCACGGAGCATTTTGTTGCGTTCAAGTTTGCCAGCGGCAATATCGTCAAAATCTTCTTCTACGTGTGCGGTAAAGCCGTAATCTACGACCTGGTCAAAATGTCCGGTTAAGAAGTCGCTGATAACTTTACCGCTGGCGGTCGGTACTAGTTTACCGCGGTCACTGCCGGTTTTCTCTTGGACGATGTCGCGCTTTACCTTGCCCCCAGTAAGGTTTAATACGATAACATCACGAGGCGTGCCTTCATTTTCGCCTTTTTCTACATAGCCACGTGCCTGGATGGTAGATAGAATAGTAGCGTAGGTAGACGGACGGCCTATACCAAGGTCTTCAAGTTTTTTAACCAGACTACCTTCGGTGTAACGGGCTGGCGGTCGTGCGAACACTTGACGTGCGCTTGCTGTAGTGAGGTCGAGCGTTTCGCCAGACTTGAGCGGTGGTAAAATGTCGTCTTCTTTTTTATTGGCACCATAGACTTTCAGGAAACCATCAAATATAACGACTTCACCTTTGGCTTCAAAATTTTCAGTAACGGTAGAAATAGCGATTGTAATAGTTGTCTTTTCAAGCTTGGCTGGCGCCATTTGGCTAGCAAGTGTGCGCCTGCGGATTAGGTCATATAATTTTTGGTCGTGTTCATCGCTGCTTGCTTTGGTCGCCTTAACATCGGTTGGCCGGATAGCCTCGTGGGCTTCTTGGGCACTCGAAGATTTAGTTTTAAATGTCCGGTATTGATGATAATTTTCACCGTATTCTTTTTTTATGAAATCGGTCATTTGCGCTAGGGCTTGGGTAGAAAGATTAACCGAATCGGTACGCATGTAGGTGATTTTACCTTCTTGATAGAGACGTTGGGCTGAAGCCATGGTGCCACGTGAGCTAAAGCCAAGTCGACTGTTGGCTTCCTGCTGCAGCGTACTTGTTGTAAATGGTGCGCTTGGGTTGCGAGTACTCGGGCTGGTAGTAATATCTGAAACGGTAAACGTCGCATCAATAAGTGACTCTAAGAATTTTTGAGCTTCCGCTTCGGTATCGAATCGCTTCGGCAGCTCGGCTTTCATAATAGTGTTATCTGACAGTGTAAATTCCGCAATTACTTTAAAAGTTGCAGAGCCTTCAAAGGCTTCGATTTCTCGTTCACGCTCCACGATTAAACGTACAGCTGGTGACTGTACACGCCCTGCAGATTTACCACCAGGAACTTTCTGCCAGACCACGGGAGATAATTCAAATCCCACAAGCCTATCGAGTACTTGGCGCGCTTGTTGTGCTTCTACGAGAGCCATATCGACGGTACGCGGGTTTTTTACAGCCTCTTCAATAGCGTGCTTGGTAATTTCGTGGAATACTATACGATTAGTTTTCTTTGGATCAAGCTTGAGTACTTCACATAAGTGCCACGCAATGGCTTCCCCTTCACGGTCTTCATCAGTTGCGAGCCAGACTGTATCTGCATCTTTGACTGCTTTGCGAAGTTCGGCTACCACCTTTTTCTTTTCAGGATCTATTTCGTATACAGCATCAAAGTTTTTTTCAGTATCAATTGGCGGCGCGCCATCTTTGGTTTTTTTGGCGATATTACGAATATGACCAATACTCGACATAACCTTGAAGTCTTTTCCAAGATATTTCTCGATAGTTTTGGCCTTTGCTGGGCTCTCTACAATAACTAAGTTTTTTGCCATATGCGTTTTAGTATACGGGTTATGTACACAAAGCGTAAGCTTACGCCAAATAGAAATAAAATGCAAGGATAATGTAAAGACGCTACGTAATCATACTGAAGTAATTGCTTAATACATTTGACTTAATTTATAGCCTGCCCATATACCAGCAACCGCTCCCACTGCACCAAGCAACAAGCCCCATGTTCCAAAAATATTGCCACCGTCAATCCAAGAGCCGACGAGCCCGCCAATTGTCGAGCCAATAGCTAAGCCTATATAAATAAGCGCTTTCATGTTTTTAGTGTAGCATGAGCGCTTTTCTTACTTTCGTCCTCTTCTAGGACTCATCAGTATAACTAGGCAGTTATAGAGTAAGATTAATCCGTCCGGAGGTTCGTGCTGTCGCGGCGGGGAGACGAGCAAAATGCTCTAGTCTTGGTTCCCCGCCGCTCTATTAGCAGTTGCTAGGTTATGCCTCTTCAGGGTTAAGCCCTGCGTCACGCATGCCCTTTAGGATCAATGCTTCGACGCTCCTCCGAGGTGCACGATGCTGTATAATCAGGCGCCTCTCTTCGACTCTAACGGTTATGACCTTCTTGTGACTGAAGAGGTTTTCGAGTATCTTTAGGATGATTTCGCCCTTGGCGTTATGCCATGTGCGACAGTTGTATCTCCTGAGATCAGTCGGATCAGTTATGATATCTTCCGATCTCTCGAAATGGGCCTGCAGTGACTTCATTGTTCCTGTGAAGCGAACAGCAGTTGGAGCGGTAAAAGTGTGAGGCATACTTCCTCCAAACGGATTGATAGAAAGGTGCGTAGCTTACGGTCGCTGCCTAAACAGTATTGGAATGACGAGGAAGCATGCTATTGCAACAGCTGCAGCCACGTCCAGACCGTCTGTTGTGCCGCCGATGGTTTTCATAGTGATCCCGACTACCGCAAAAGCGAGAACCAGGAAAATCACAGCCGCCGGCAGATTCCTTGTGATACTTGCGCTTCATGGCGCCTCCTCACTTGCAGGAATCCTACTATTTCATTGTAACATAAATTTAAGAAAAAATCAATATTCCCAGGAGTGGAAGGTAGTTGTTTCTAAGTGATTTTACATGTTAGAGATTTCAAGCACAGTCATTGTGTAATTTGAATATTTACTTATTCTAGGACACGGTGTCGTGGAAGTAGCTTGGTATCCGATATCCCTGGAGGGGGTTCATCAGCTATTTTCTGCTCGTGTAGAATAATTTTCTAATTTTCAATAGTTTTGTATACATAAGCGAAATCTAATTGCTTTTTATACAAAATTGTTAAAAAGTATTGACATAAGGAAATATATTTGCTAAAATAGCAACCTGTAAGCATTCAATAGAATTGCTTACGTACCTTATACCCCCATTCTAACAAATTGTTAGATTGTTTTAGAGCGCGTCATAGTAAGTTGTTACCCTCCACTTTTTATGCGCCGCCTGGATTTTTTCCGGGTAACGCTCTAAAACAAACTAACCCCTTTAACTTCGCTCTGCCCTGTAGTGGGACGGTGAGTCCGAAAAGATGGCTTTTGCCGGCACAAACCTTGGCTATGATGCAGGTATTGATGCTTCACTGAGGTCGAGTTGAAGGGATGAAAGAGCCTCTAGCGGTGCCCACCCCCTCTAGAGGCTCTTTTATTTGTTACATTTTACGCTGCTAAGTTCATAAAAACAGTGTGTACTAAAAACTGCGATATCTTTAAGTATTATAGTATGAGAAAAGATGGTAATAACGTACAGCTTACAGAATACGAGCAAAATGCAATGGATTTGCCCGCTGAATTTCCAGTTTACGAGGCATTAGGCCACGCAATAAAGGTTACAAGGGAGTGTCTACCGTATTTACGCCACGCAGCACTCGTAGCACAAGCTAAAGATACTCGGGAGGTCGTACAAAACTACCGTACCCACTTTGACGCGTCTGTGGCGGTCGGAGGACTCTTAAGGGTAGTATTTGTATTCGACAAGTCTCGTTCTGCTGCTGATGGCTTATGGGGTAGCCCAGGTATGCATTATTTAGGTTAAAGAAATATCAAAATGACCGTGTTTCAGGGTGGACTTGACCACTATAAATGATTTCGGTGAGGACGGCCGATATCTCTCGAGCGAGATCCGGTATGCGGAGCTGCTCTTCTTTACTAAATTTGGCCAGCACAAAATCGGCGCTGTCTTGCTGCTCGTGTAATTTAGGCCCAATACCAATCCGGATGCGGCCGAAATCTTCACCAAGGTGTTGGATTACGGATTTGACACCGTTGTGCCCTGCAGCGCCACCGCCTGTTCGCATACGGATTTGACCAAATGGAATATCCAGCTCATCTGCTACAACTAAAATATTGTCGATGCCGATTTTGTAGAATGATGCAATAGCCTGAACGGCTTCACCGCTGAGATTCATAAAAGTCGTTGGCTTCGCTAGGATTACTCGGGTTTCACCAAGATTTTTTTGAGTAATCAAGCTTTTGAGGTCTTTTTTATTAACCCATGATTCAAATTCGTTCTCTTCGGCAAATTTGTCGAGGCATGCAAAGCCTATGTTGTGGCGGGTATTGTCATATTCGGCTCCGATATTCCCTAGGCCTACTACAAGCATCGTTTTGTTGGCACTGAGCGTATATAGCGGCATAACGGTGTCTGTAAGCGGTCGTTTGGTCAATAGCGCCATACCTATTTCCTGCGGGGCTCCTTGGTAGGGCTTTCGTGGTGTTTGTGCGGGATATGTTTTTCAATAAACCAAAGCTGGACGGGTGTGCCTGCGAAATCGTATTGCTCGCGGAGGTTGCGCTCTAGATAGCGTTTGTAGCTCCAGTGAAGGAATTTAGTTTGACTGCCGAATATCTTAAAAGCTGGGATGGGGTTGTCGTCCTCATGTACCATGTAGTTAAGTTTTGGCTGCCGGTTTTTAAGTCCGGCAGGCGGATGGCTATGGATCATGGTTTGGAGCCAGCGATTAAGGTCTTTGGTGGCAAACTTCTGCTCCCGCCGTTCTTTAATTTCAAGGGCTAGCTCAAAGATTTGGGCAACGTTCTTGCCGGTTACAGCGCTGGTGAAAATTAATGGTGCCCATGGTACAAAATTAAAGATTTCAGCAATACGTGGTGCTAAGGCGTCACGAGTATAAGCGTCTTTGCCTTCGGCGACATCCCATTTACTGACAACGATAATCAGCCCTTTGCCTGCATCCTTGATCATACCGGCAATTTTTTGATCAAGCTGTACACCAAGCTCATTTACATCGATAAGTAACAGACAGATATCAGCTTGTTCGATGGCTGCGAGACTGCGCAGGACACTGAAGTGTTCGATCCCGCGCTCAATCTTTCCTGCTCGGCGGATACCGGCGGTGTCCATAAGCTCAATCTCGCGGTTCTTGTAGCGCACTACCGTGCGGTTAATATCTCGGGTGGTGCCTGCCCGGTCAGCCACGATAGCTTGCTGTTTTTTGGCGAGTGTATTAAATAAATACGACTTTCCTACATTCGGACGGCCTAATAGTGCAATGCGAAGCCGATCATCATCTTCTTTGATAGTAGCTTTTGGCATTGCTTCGGAGGTAGCGTCAAGCAGTGCTTCGATACCACGGTGTTGAGTAGTACTCGTGGGGAAGATATGTTTAATGCCCAGACGCTCAAATGGTGCACTTTCACCACGGAGCTTGTCCACCTTATTCATGACCAAAAGCACAGGTTTTTTGCTTTTAAGCGCAAGCTTGGCTACACGGCGGTCTTCTTCGGTGATCGACGCATCGGCTTCCACAACTACCCAGATAATATCTGCGCTATCGGTTGCCTGCTGAATTTGCTCTTGGATAGTGAATTCGAATTCATCCTCCGCATCTTTCATGCCAGCAGTATCAACCAGCCAGAAATCACGATCATTATAACTGGCTTTGGCTATTATGCTATCGCGAGTAGTACCAGCTTCCCGGGCTACTATGGCCTCGCGGCGTTCCAGGACGGCATTAAAAAGGCTGGACTTACCAACGTTCGCCCGGCCTACTATCGCGACAATAGGAACTTTCTTGCTCATTTATCTTTATTATAACAGATATAAAGCATAAAACTTGCAAAATTACAGAAAAGTAATAAAATATAGTTAATTTTTAGATTACTTTTCTGTAAATCTCGTCTACAATGAAGCGCTTATCGCAGATTTAAGAAGAAGAAAATTTCACATTTTTTGAGTGAGACAGCCAACAGACATACGCCTATAGTGTTTATTAAATAGGATGGTGCGGCGTGTGCCGCATTTTTATTTTTAGAAAATATAGGAGGTGGAACATGGGAATACTACAAGAAACAATAAAAGGTGCTGAAACAAAAGTAAGAGGATTGCCGCTACTAGGGCATATATTAGGTGATGAAAGGATTATGGTTGATCAAGAGATGCTTGGTGGCCAGATTGGAAAAGTAATGCTTTTAGGAAACGGAGATAGGAAGCCCGAGACAGTACAACGCATTATTAATGCATTTGATCAAAATAATCTTTTGGGTGAAGGTACGGGAGTCAATATCCGTACCATTGTTCCTGAAGTTGCTGTTCCACAGGCCGCAGGTGAAGATTTCTACAGAAGCCTTAGTGCGGAGGCCGATTTACTCGCCCAAGCTTTACTAACTACACCGAGTGATGAAGGTGAGGTTCTTCGGCCTACTGTCTCGATTGAAGCGCAGCCTATCACTGTTCCATCTAGCGACAGAAGCCGCTTGACTCGGCACGCATACGCAAGGCTTGGTGAAGCTCTTTCGGAAGATGTTGCTATTGGCTCTGGGCAAAACAGTGTAATTCTAGGCAATCCTCGATTTTTGGCAGATGCTTTTCCACGAGATATCACCACGCACAGTATGGTTTCTGGTGCCGTTGCAGTCCTGGCCGAAGTTGGTGATCACCCTGAAGCAAATCGCTTTGAGCTTTTGTGGCCAGCAGAGCCGAGTAGCCACATTTATGCTGTCCGATAAGTGGCGGCCTCTAACTGATTCAAAAGAAAATTACCGAACTGTGTACGATGAAGCGCTATAACAGTGTAGCCAAGAGCGGCGAAGGTGCGGCGGATCTGACGATTACGCCCTTCGTGCATAGTTATTCTCCATTTTTTCTCACTCCCTTCATCTATTCGCTCTACACTGAACCTGCTCGACCCATCATCAAGTTGGACGCCAAAATCTTGGATCATTTGTCGATGGAGCGGCTGTAAAGGCTTATCAAGCATAATCTCATAGACCTTAACCTTTTTTCTACTCGGGTGCGTTAGTTCATGGGCTAAATCACCATCATTGGTAAGTAGTAGCAGTCCAGATGAATCCTTGTCTAAGCGGCCGACTGGCTTTAGATCATGCAACTCTTTTGGCAGGAGGTCATAAATAGTTTTACTTCCTTGTCCGTTGCGCGAACATACATATCCTTTAGGCTTGTGAAGCAAGATTGTAGTGGTACTGACAGGGGGTGTAATAACGCGGTTGTCAAGGGTAACAATTTGACTCGCTATGACTGTACTTCCGGCCTCTGCCCGTTTGCCGTCAATAGCTACACGATTATCTATAATAGCCTTGTCGGCAGCACGACGACTCATACCTGTAGCTAGCGCTACATAGCGATTAATTCTCATATAGACAGCATAACACTTTGCAGAATGCTAGCTAGAGAGCGTTTTCATTAGCATTACCATTCTCGTTTGGCACGAAAACTCCTCCTGGAGGTGGTGTGGGTGTGGCGTTTGGCGAGTCTTGGGCTGCTGGCGCCGATTCAGGAGCACTTACATCACCTATTACTGGAGTGCCAGTGATGCCTTTTTCTTGGTCCTCTTTCATTTGCTCTTGTGCGAGCAAGGTTTGCAGTTCATTGGCTTGCTGATCGATATCGTTGATTGGTGTAATTACCTTTTTACCAGGGATTTGGGCAACGCTTGGTTCTTGCTCTGTGGCGGGTGATGAAGTGTCAGGCTGCGTAGTATCTACAGAGGATTCGAGTGTGGAGGTTGATGATTGGTCAGTTTCAGCTAGATTATCAATAGCTGCTTTAATAACTTCGTCATTATTAGTGGACTCTGGGGTTGGTTGTACGGGTTCTGGTTGGGCAGCCGGCTGCGGAGTTTCAGGTGTAGTATTAACGAAATTTTCGATTTGCTGAGCGACTGCTGCATTTTCCTGTGAAGTAGATTGGGCTTGGCCGGTGGTGGTGACGGCTGCTTCAGTGCCAACTGGTTGCGGAGGCATCTGGATTAAGGGTTCGTCGTCCTGTGTACTTGTAGCATCTGGAGCGGGAGCTACTGGATCAGGTTGAGCAGCGACAGGTGGTTCTGGGGTTGGTACAGGCACAGCTGCAGGTTGTTGTGGCTCAGGGAGTGGAGCTGGTTGTACGGCAGCGACATTAGGCAGTGGTGTAACATTTGCCTCAGGGTTATCGTTTGGTTCGCTTGCGCTGACCATTGGCGCTGGCGCCGTAACGGGCGGCGTAGCTTCGGGCTGGTGTGCAACGGCAGCGACATCTGGGCTGGCAATTGGTGATAATGTTGGGGCTGGTGATACCGCTCCTTGGGCTGGTGTGCTATTTGTTTCTGCTGCGGCAGGTGCTGCATCTGGATTGAGCAACTCATCGGCGGCTTTCACGATGTCTTCAAGGGTAACTTGCGACTTTACAAGGTATCGGTCGGCCCCTAGGCTGTCGGCGCGAGTCTTGTCCTCGGCTTGCCCGAGGGCTGTAAGCATGATGATCTTGGTGTGCTTCAATCCATCGGTATTACGCAGGATATCGAGCATCTCAAAGCCGCTGATACGCGGCATCATAACATCAGAGATAATAAGGTCAGGCTTTACTTGCTTGGCAACTGCTAAAGCATCCTCACCGTCTTTGGCGGTGGAGATTTCATAGCCTTCAGCCGCGAGACGCGCTTCATAAATTTCCCGCAAATTATTGTCGTCTTCGACCAACAGCACTTTTGTCATAGATTTGTTACCCTGTTTTACTTATGTTAACTTTACGCATATTGTACCATAAAACCGTTTATGCTTGCCGAACTCCTTGGGCAACGGCTTTTTGAATATTTGCTGCCTCTTGGGTAGATAACCTCGGCAGGTTTATGTAGAAGGTGCTACCCTTATCGAGCTCGCTTTCGACCCATATTTTGCCGTTATACATCTCTATAATCTTACGACAAATAAATAAACCGAGGCCAGTGCCACCGATAGTTCGGGTGGCTGAGCTGTCGACGCGGTAAAATTTTTGGAATAGATGTTTAATATCTTCGGGAGGGATGCCTGCGCCGGTGTCTCTGATGTAAATTTGTACAACTTCATTATTGCCGGTAATCCCTAGTGAGATCTTCCCTTCAGAGGTGTATTTCACGGCATTGTCAAAGAGATTGGTAACAACTTCGCGTATGCGGTCAGGATCGACGTTAGCGTAGTAGAGAGGCCGAACAGTTTTGGTCATACTACCACCGCCGGCTCCAGTGGTGTGTGAGCCGATGACAAGTTCAACAGGAAGGTTTTTCTTTTCAGCGGAAAAACGTAAATCTTGTGCGAGCTGTTCTAAAAACGCCCCAATTTCTACAAGTTGTGGATGACTGGCAAGGCGGCCGTCTTCTGCTTTGGCGCTTGTTAAAAGGTCTTGGAAGAGTTGGCCGAGGTGTTGAGTAGAGCTATGGGCTTTTTCCAGATAGCTACGGGCGCGGGTGTCGATGGTACTGACTTTATCGTTCAACGCTAAAGATAAGTATCCTTCGATTGCTGCTACTGGTGTGCGCATTTCATGGCTGGCGGTGCTAATGAATTCGGCGCGTTGCTGCTCTTGTCTGCGCTCTTGACTGACATCTCGGAAGACAGCAACTGCCGCCCGGACTTGTTTGCGTGCATCAAGTAATGGTGAGACGCTAAGGCTCAGTGGTATACGCTTGTCTGAACGTGTTACCAGGATCGCTTTGTTGTCACGGACCGTTACGCCTTCTTTATAGGCACGATTAAGAGGATTCTTTTTGTCATCGTAGGCTTCTTCTTTGTCATTGACCAGTTTCATAACGGCGTGATAATCAAGTCCCCGAGCTTCACCGGCATCCCAGCCAGTTATATGACTGGCGCCAGGATTAAATAGCTGTATAGTTTTCTGCTCGTCTAATAACACCACTCCGTCTTCGATGGTATTAAGGATAATGTCTGATTTTAATTTCTCATCACGTAAGTTAGCGAGCAGCTTTTCATCATTGACTATGCCGGATTTATTACGAAGCTTCCGTATGAGAATAAAAATGACAACCAATGCCAGAAGGCCGACTACCACTCCCCCACCAATATAAATAGTCTGCTGTTCCATAAAGCTTATCTTTAAGTATCCTACGTTCGGGCGCATAACGCAATCTGTTGTGTATCTGGACGGAGGCTAACAGATGTGGTAAGATATTCTGGTCATAATTTAGAAAAGAAACGTACCAAAGATTATGGCCTCATCGTCTAACGGCTAGGACACAAGGTTCTCATCCTTGCAATCGGGGTTCGATTCCCCGTGAGGTCACCATGTTAGGATTTTCAAAACATCCAATTTTAAACAGCTCATTTACCCCTGGTAATGGGCTGTTTTTTTGAGTTCCACCAACTAAATCATCATATGTCGGTACTGTGTTGAAGAGTGCTCCAAAAAATGCCGCTTTTCGTAGTGGATTACTGAGGTGAAGTAGTATATCCGCAAAGTGTTCCACTAAGTATTTTGCATATTGTAAAACTACCGCCATATCCACGTTATTTTCTGGTATATCGTCCGTATTCTCTAGCTCAATGATTTGCTTTTCTATACTCACTGCCTCCTCCTCTAGATGCTTAATAACTGTTGCTGATGTAACTAACTTCATACGGTCTATAACGGCCTTAATTTCAGCCTCTAGCTCCTTACGACGCTCTTCGAGCTTTTTATTGTCAGCGATAACACGCGCTTGCTTCTCATTCCACTTAGTCTCAATAGCACTGAGCAAGTCATCTAAACGCTCTGGATTGATTTGTAGGCGTCTCACGACGTCTTCTATAGTCTGTTCAAAGGCTGCCTTTGGCACGCGGAAATAGTGACCGCTTTTACTACAGTGGTAAGCAGGATAGTATTTACCCGTTTTGCCGCGCGAAGCACTACCGAGCAACGGACTATTGCATTTTGGACACGCCACAACCTTTTTATATGCAAATTCTGGATTGTGCATATTCTTATTAACTAAATGCTCTGGTGGTCGCTTACGGCGAACCGTAACATTGTTATCAGCATCAATCTCAATAAAGATTTTGCCGCGGTTTGCAGTGCTAAACAATGTCGGTGAAACTAAGCCCTCAAATTGCACTTTAACTGGCTTATCATCTGTCCACTTTTCCTTAATAATACCTGCGTATATAAGCTTATGTGAGTAGTAATCAACCATCTTTGCAGTCATTTGACGGCCGCCGATTTGCTTCACGATTTTTGTTTTATCGTACTTATCACGAACGTATTGTATGCGCGTACGAAAGCCTAACTTGTTTAGCTCATTGGCTATTTGTTGGTCTGTGTAAATACCCTCAGCTCGCATTGTAAATAGTCGTGTCATGAATGGCGATTCTTCGGGATGCGGCCTTAAGATTAACCGCTTACCATTTGGAGTGTTTACTTTTTCGCTTACATATCCATATGGCGGTTGCCTCATCCAGTAGCCAAGTTTGGTGTAATGTATCTCAGCACCAATCATGCGCGTCATAATATCGCGTAGTTCGTCTTTAGCGCGTTCAGCTTCTAAGAGTTCATTTTTAAATGACGGGCTGTAAGTACTCCAATAGTAATTAAAGCCTGTATGTTCCAGTGTGTTTACTTTGCGGTTATCAATGATACCAAATGTATCAAGCAAGTTGACATTAAGTTTTGTAAGCTGCTCTTTAAGATGAATATATGGGTACGAACCGCCACGGGTGAAGCGGTCAATAGCTTTAATGAGCACTACATCAATAGACGAATTAGTCTTGCAACGCTCAATGATTTCCTGCATAGGCTGGGCTTCATGAGAAGCTGATTCAACAAGTATTATCGTATCAACAATCTTAATATTGTTTGCAGCCGCAAGGTTTTCACCGCGTTGCCGTTGTTCTTCTGGCGAATCCCCATCACGACCTTGCTTCGTGGATGATACGCGAATTGCCAGTAAGCCATTACGTACTTTGGTTTGCTGTGGTTGCATGTGTACCCTCCAAAACATGTATAAGATGTTTGCCGTTACGTTGATCTTCGAGAATCTTTTCAACAATAAAATCAGCAATTAAATCCAAACGCTGCTCGGTGGTATAACTAAACTGTTCTGCTGGTAATTTTTGCAGCCTGTTTTTACTACCCTTTGGCCTCGACATTTGTACCCTCCATGCCGTGAACTCCGTAACAATTCAGCTAGATAAGTAGAAAGAGAGTAATTATTTTTGTGGGCGACCGCGTTGTGTTCGTTCGTGCAGGTCTTTTTCAATAAGTGATTTGAGTTCTTTATCACCCACAGTAGCAAGTGCATTGAGTACAAGTTCAGTTAGAGTTATGCCGCGGCTATAGGCAACCGCTTTCGCACGGTTTCTTACAGCCGTGGTAGCATCAATTTGTATCTGTGAGCGAGTTGATGACATTGACAGTATTGTACTATATGTACTCCGTAACTTGAAGCGTAACGCTGAATGAGGGCTATCTAATAATAGCCCTCCAATTTATTACTGGTCTGCCTCAAACACGTCAATCATGAAATCAGCCTCCATATCGAACTGCTGCAATAGTGCCGCTTCGACGTTATAGAGCACATTATCAATGCGTCTATCATTAACGGTTATGCCGTCGCGTTTGAGCTTGTGTGCAACTAACTCACGGTCTTTGGTATGAAATTGTATCGTCATATATCCCCCTGGATGGTGGCAGCACTAGGCTACCACCGCGTTAATGTTATGAATTGGTAAGTCTTGCACTTGCGTTGGCTTAAAGTATTCGTCGCGTTCTATCGCAAGGCCAAACGCCTGTACCTCGCGCAGTTCCCGTAACGAGAAGTACCCGAATTCATTCTCGTGACCAACTACCAATCCATAACACGTATCATTGCCATCGTATTCCATGATGTACCATGTCCACTGAGTTGCTGGGTGAAACAGTTTCACGTATGCCACTCTTTCGCGTGGCGGCGTGAATTCTGTTTGATATAAGCCCGGCAATATATTTGCTTGTTCCTGTGTTATGAACTTCATAAACTAACCCTCCTTTTAGTTATCTGGCTGAATTGTTAAGGAGCTAATTACTGTTAAATAACTCTAATTAAATTGTACTAGTTGTACTACAAATAAACAAGTCTTTTTATGACTTTTTCCTATAAAACTTTTACCGAATCCCGAAATTCGGCAATTTTACCCTTATTTACCACTGTTATTACATGCTCTTTTTTCTCTCTTCTTATATATAAATATATAGAGAAGAATGAATGAGTATAGTATGCTCTATACATATGCCACGGACAGGAAAGCAGAAGTATGTAAGGACTACCTTAAGTACAAGCCAGATAACATTATTAGATTTGGTGTATAAGTATCGTTTTGTCAGTAGACAATTAGTAGCAGAAAGTCTTGGTATAACGTTTGGGTCTAGTTTGTATGGGAGGTTTGAAGTACTAGTTAAGTACGGGTATCTCGCAAAACGATTTGAAAAACATATGAAACTTTTAAATGCGCCTGTAGCCTATTATGTAACGCCCAAAGGGCTGAAAGCCTTACAGGCTCTCCCTGACCACGAAGCAATTACCGACACGACTATTAAGACGAGCTACAAAGACAAATCCGTTGGACAGACATTTATTAACCATACGCTTGATGTATACCAATACACTAACCTACTGAAGCACCATCACAAAGGCCTAAAGGTTTTTACGCGTCGTGATATAGCTCGCTATGATTATTTTCCCGACCAATTACCTGACGCGTTTTTGTCCTTGCCAACAAACGACCCACAACAGCCCAGGCGGTTCTTTTTTGATATTGTACCCACATTAACGCCGCGGTATGTTACTGACCGTCGCATAGCGCAGTACTGCGAGTTCTTTGACGAGGGTGGTTGGGATAGTACGGAAAGTGAGTTTCCTATTATTCTTTTAGTGAGTGAAAGCGGTGCAGCCGAAAAGCGTTTACAACGCAGTGTTCGAGCACAGCTTAACCGCTCTGACATGGAAGAAGAATTAGCAGTTTATACTAGCACCATGGCGGCGGTTGCCAATATGACGAGTGATGCTCCTATTTGGACAAGCGTTGAAGATACCGATGAGCTTACAACACTGGATTCTATCGTAACTCCATAAGCGACTTTAGGCGTCTTGTGGAGTTGGCTGTTTTTCTATGAGAAAAATAGCTTTAAGCCTGTGATAAGATAAAAGGTGAATTACCGAGGAGACATACTATTCTAAAGTCAAAATCAGTGTTGATTATAGGCATAGTACTAGCCCTCACGGTTTGGACAAGTATTACACTAGTTCGCGATAATCGCCGGCCGCTCTGCGATTGGGTTAAGCGCACTTGCACTGCTAGAGACTTACTTAAGGAGGACCCTTACTGCTGGGTTGACCCTACATGCGTATCACCGCTCTCTACTGATGGTTCTAGTATGGCTAGCCCGGGACGAGGATTTGCCGACACGCATGATCCTCTGCTTGTCGAGCATCCTGCCACAATGCTTGCTGCGCCAAATTATGTATTGTTTCTAAGTATCTATGTCTTATGCTTGATGGGCACAGTACGGCTACATACTCTACGGATACGTCAGACTGCGATTATTGCACTTGCAACATTTGCAATTCTTGAGGTGGGCCGCTGGACTGTTGCACTTATATACTTCTCCGAACTTTCGAATGACTTTTTGCCTTTTGATTTATGGACATGGTTAGTCTCATTTGTAGTTATCTTCCCGCTTGTTTGGGTGACGCGTAAAGCGTGGCGTGTCGGTTTCGAACCGCGTGCCTCAGGTAATAAATTTGTCACATAAGCGCAGTAGCGTATCTCTTGCGGTTTTCCCATCTAGTTTCTTAATACTGTGTAGATTTTGGTCGTCAACTACTACAAAATTACCAATACCAAACATACTTGCCGGTAGTGCAAAGATTGATTCAATGCTGTTATTCGCAAACATGTCTATACTGATGCCGAGTATTTCGTCATGTTTTCGTAGCCTATGGTCAACACGGAAACATCGCTTTGTTGTGCTATTTTTATGATAAACAAGCCCAAAAGTTAATGGAAGATTGCGAAGTATCTCAAACCTCTGATCAGGACTATATTCTTGTAGCAGGTTATCAACATAGGTACGCAACTGTTTTTCAGATTTGCTAATCTTATGGACGCCATATCGCCAACGTGACGAGGATGACCAATACATACGTTCCTGGGCTTTCTGAAACATATCTTGAGAGACTATGGCCTCAAACGCATTAGTGCTACGTACCCATTCGTCACGAGGATTTTGGCGTTGTTTCTGCTTCAGCCTGTGCCATGTCTTGTTGTAGACGCGAGTACCCGTATAGGCTTCGTTACTCAGGACTCGAAGTACTTTTGAGGCGTCCCATGTTTTGCCGGTAGCAGATAGGACACCACGTTCATTAAGACGTTCGGCAATTTCAGCCGGAGATGCCCAGTAATTAACAAAGAGATCGAAAATTTCGAACACGATGCGAGGCGTATTGTCATCCGCAGGCTCAAAAGTAACCCGTTGGTTGGCAATAACCTTATGCTCACCCTTTCGTAGTACACCGATGCGGTTGTGTTTTTCATCGAGTAGTACCCTGGCATACCCATATGGCGCAGTGCCTCCGGCTGAAAAACCTTGCTCAGATACTTTCATACTCCCATGCCAGACCTTATCACTTAACTGGCGACTGTATTCCGCTGCCATGTAACGGCCAATGGATGTCTCAAGGCTAGAGAGTAATTTCTGCTCTTCTTTGGGAAAGCCACGGCTTATGTAGACAACTTGCTTACCGTGCTTTTTGCATATCATTGTCCAGTATGCGGCTTCATCGGGGTCTTGCCAGCGACCCCAGCGAGTCTCATCAAGTACAAGGACGTACCTGAAATCTGGGGCATCAGGATTGGTAATCCAGTTATCAAAGAGGCGTTCAAATCCAGGGCGGGAAGCCGATAGGCCGCTAACACCTTCGTCTGATTCATAATGCATGAGATTGAGGCTGTGCTGCTTAGCAAATATTAGCGCATGGTCATGTTGAATGGCGACTGAATTCTCTTGCTTGTCCTCTGCGGAATGCCGGTAATAGGCAATAGCATTTTGTTGTGTACCCTCAAGCCCAAACATAACTTATACAATTTCGTCCAAAATCTCCTTAAGCTGGTCTAGAAAAGCTTTCTCCTGTGTACTAAAAGCAATACCACTACTGCGTTTGTGGCTAATTGATGTTATGAGCTCCTCGATATGGAGTGAAAAACCTGATTGCAAGGTACGTTGTTCGAGTTCGTAGATTGTCATGTCATTGTCGCTTAAGAAGCGTGCAAGTTCTTCCTCGTTCGCGGTAGCACGGAGAAAAATACTACCAAGTTTACGAAGTTCTTTGGAATTTTTAACAACTTTATGTTCGATACGTTCAAAGAGATTGATAATAATTTCATCAACCTCGTGATGTTTGATTTTACGGAGCTTTGGTTTCAGGCGGACGAACTCAATACGATAACTCTCGCTCAGGTTATACCGCTCCATAAGTTCAATGTAATCCATTTTTTGTTTTCTGAGCTGAAGGGAGTTTGCGACAACAGATTCAGTAATGCCTAGATGATCTGCAAGTTGCCGATTGCTGGTAAATCCGTGCTCTGTCTTGATACGTTCCAACGCTTCAGACCGTTCCATTGGCTTCCAGGGACGACGGTTGTTTTGGATTTCATAGCGTCTTGCTTCAAGTTCTGCGCTTGAGAGCTTTGGGTAGATTCGACACGGTATCTTTTCAAAACCAAGTTTTTGAGCGCATATATAGCGACGGTGACCATCAATAATAATGTAACGCCCTGGCTCGTATTCGCTAACTACGATGACATTTTCAATACCATGTTGCTTTATTGATGACAGTAAACGATTCGTATCGCCATCTGTACCAAAATCACGACGTGGCTGATTAATGTCACGCTCTATTTCCTCAACGGGTAGTTCGGCAAATACATAGCCGTATTTATGTTGCATGGAATAAAATCTTTTAAAAAATGCTTGCGTCCTTAATCTCCGCAAACCTCCATAATTTCCTCGTCCTATGTTTACCAAAATACTTGTGTTATGTCAATAATTATGTTAAACCATAAGAATTTATAACAGATAAGTGAATAAATAACAGACTCTAAAACTGAGCTACAGTAACATTTTATGAAATGCGGAAATTGTAAATTTTGTGAGTGCTGAACTTTATGAAACACATGTTCGGCAGCCGTTTTTCTAAAAAAACTTTGCAGCTTTTAAGGTATCATGTGAGCAATAATCTAACAGGAGACAGTTAACGTGGCAAAATCTAAAAACTTTGTATTTGATGGTGGCGCAGGAACATATATCGGCACTTCAATCTTGGCATTCCTTATTACCGTCTGCACACTCGGCATAGCTTATCCCTATGCCCTGGTACTTAAACAGCGGTGGATTGCAAAGCACACCTACATCAAGGGCTTTCAGCTTAAATTCACTGGAACAGGTATTGGCTTGTTCGGACAATGGGTGAAATGGTTTCTACTCTGCGTTATCACGCTTGGTATCTATAGTTTTTGGGTTGTCCCTCGCGTACATCGCTGGGTGGTAGAACACACTGATTTCTCTGAGAAGCGGCCAGTTTCACCACCTATTGAGTAACTTAAAGATTAGTTAAGGTTCAGGCTGTATAGTAGACATAGACTATGGTAAAAAAGATAACCAACATAATTGGGGACGCAGCACCCGATCTTGGTGAACAGTATTTGGACGAAGCCTCTACAGTGCTTGCAAAAGAGCTGCTTGGAGTTGTCTTGCCTGAATTTGCAAAAGAGCTGCCTGTCATCAAATACATTAAAACTGGCAGTGATGTATACAGCGTCTACAAAGTGAATAAACTTCAAAGGCGGCTCAAGGCATTTCTTGGCGCACTGATTGACGGTAAATTTGTCATCGAAGACTTTTATAAGCTGACACTTGAAGAGCAAAGACAAGTTATAGATATTTTAGTCACTGAGCTTGATAACCAGTCAGACGACTACCAATCTGAAGCAATGGGCTACCTTTTTAATGCATACATCACGGGCAAGCTACACCGGCTAACATTCTTAGGAATAGCCCATGAACTCAAAAATACAAATCCACTTGTTTTTTACTTCAATGTGGACGGATATAAGTTAGCCCAAAATATGGGAGGAACAGAGATTGAACTAGGGCCAATCAACTATTTACCGAGTGCTTTCATAACAGCCTCCACGGATAAGGTAATTACTGCGACGGGTCATACCTTTCTTACAAAACTAGGTGAAGCATTTTTTGAAAATGTGTATGAACCCATGAGTCAAAAGTACCTGGTTTAATAATATGGCTATTGATAGGGACTTATAATACAAGCCATGGAAGACGTGACGTGCAACATAGATATTGAGCTCACAGATAATGAGGACGTTTTTGGTGATGGCTGGGATTTCACCATCGACATATACCACTTCCAGAAAATATCAGACAAGATAGTCCGAGTGACATTTATGTATGAAGACGAGGTTAATCGAAGAGAGGATGATGGTGTCCTTGTATCGGGGCTGGACTCATGGAGTGAGCGATACGTTAAAGTTGAGGAAAACCTACAGACTTTACTAGATGTTATAACATTTCAAAGAAGTGGGATAGGCTTACGGCTATTGCCAGATAGCCTTGAGATGAAGTCCCGTACTATAACTAGCCACCGATCAGAACGTACGCATACGATTACACTCAAGGAGCACGATGAAATTGAGGCACGATACAAAAAAAGTACTGATGTTCGTAACGAAAAGCTACTTGATGCGTTACGGCTCAATCGACTTGCGGCCAATGAAGAAAACGAAGGTGAAAAGATTGGCCAGCTATGGGGCGCAGTGGAACGGTTATATGGCAGTGACCCGCCAAAAGTTCTGGATAGTAAGGCAAAGAAAAAAGAAATACGTGATTTAATAGACCAAGCTGAACTTATTAGCGACGAAGATAAGAAGCGACTTAAGAATACCGTAAACAACACCTATAAAAAGAGTAAGCCTAGTGTTATTGCTGAAAAGTTTAATCTGCTTGACGGTGACGGTGAAATGCGTAACGAAAAGGACGTTAAGCAAGAGCTTGACTACTGGATAGGTACACGCAGTATTCAAGCGCACGGCGAAATACTTATGCGTAACCAGGACGTTCATATGCTTGCTAGTATCATGGAACACATCATGGAAACTGCGCTTAGCGCGCAGATAAAACCTTCTAAATACGTCTATATGGTGTATAAAGCCGAAGAGCTTAATCCGGAATACTTTTCGGGTCAGAAAGCAGCTACAAAAGTAGACGAGAAATCAGGATATACGTACACTCCACTTCATAAGTTTTATGCCTTTCAAGACTTGCCCGGGCAACTGCGTGGCGGTCTTCTAACGGAGGATGCTGAGCTATATTTTGTTGAATTTGCTGCAATCACCCTGACCAAACAAAGTGGAGATAAACAAATATCACTTGATGAAATAAAAGATAAAGAGCTACATAGACTTATAGGCAAATTACAAGATAAGTTGAACTAGAGTAACCTGTATATTAACTTTAAGTAAATAATGATACTAGCAGTGCTAATACACTTATAAAGAGAGATACTGCGGCTATTTGTAGAGCTCTTCTGCTTGTGTTAGCTTGTTGGCGGGATATGTTGTTTGCTTCTCTTTTCAGCTCTAAATCTTCTGCTCGTTCTTGACGTTTTACCGCTGCGTCTTGATATTCTTTTACGTCAAAACCTAGTTTCATTATTCAACAGTCACCTTATAGCTTTGCAAGGGTATCTGTACCTCGATGTCTTTAATCGTGTAGTTTTGGCCGTTATAAGGGAGCGCTGCACCGGGGAATATTAAAGCGTTAATATTAAAATCTCCAGGCTGTATATCTAAAGTTACTAAGAACGTCTTATCATCTACTTTTTCTACGTCATGTATCATGCCTCGACTATACCATTCAGGATTTAACTAATTCTTAAATAGTAATCTAGTAATTACATATAATGTCATTCTCAATCGAGAAATCTTAAATATTACGTAAATTTGTACAATACTAAGCTAAAAACGTAAGCCATAAAACACTGGGATATGTGGTATGCTGAAAAAGTCTACGTTAGCAGCGGTTTTTTTATTCTCATTGAGAGTTGGTTTGCACATGTAATGGGCAACCACTTGAAATCAGTAGGTGCAAACCTGCTGCTGGCGTAGACAACCTAGAGTGGTTGTCCTTTTTATTTTCAGGGCAACTTCCTTACACATAATTAAATCTTAAAGGAGGAGTCCTCAAAATGGACAAAGCTACTAACTCTAAAAAGCCGTGGTACAAGAAATGGTGGGTATGGGTTATCGTCGTTATCGTAATAATCGGTATTGGCGGTGCGTCAAGCGGCAACAAGACAGATATCACTACAAAAGAAGATACAGCAAAGACAGCCCCGGCAGCTGAACAGCCGAAAGCTGAAGAACCTGCAAAATGGGACGTGGAAGCCAATTATGCAAAGATCAATAACGGTATGAGTAAGGCTGAAGTAGAAGCTGCGGTTGGCAAAAAGTCCGATAGCTGTACCGAAAGTACTACAGAATACATTGGTAAAACTGAAATCTGTAGCTATGGTGGCTTTGGCGACAAGGGTATGATCAGTGTTACCTATTCAAATGACACTGTAAGCGGTAAAACAAAAACTAATTTTTAATTAAATAAGCATCTACAACTAAAGAGTCGCTCTATGGAGCGGCTTTTTGTTTGCAATAAAATAACTAAGCGTCAGGGGGTAATACTTGCTTTTATCTGTTCAGTATGATATAATATACCACTGAACCTTAACAGTTCAAGCACTCCCTCATGAGAGTGGCGTACTACACAGGATATACTCCTGTATTTTCCCGTATAGTACGCCGCTCTCAAGCGAATGGTTTGAGATCATTATGTGCGTCAGCACATTGATGAAATTCTACGGCATCCGCAAGGAAAGGGTCAGTTATGACCGCTGCAACCGACAGACGCCCCACGTGGTTCGTTTCGCCCGAGCAGCAGCTCGAGCAGGCCCGCCAGCTCTGGCCGGACAAGGTCCTGCCCGAGTCGCCGACGGACTTCACGCCGCAGACCGAGACCGAGGTGCTCCTGCTCCACGTCCCCGACACGTTCGACAACCTCTGGGACAAGGTCAGAGCCCCCGAGGGCTACGAGAAGTACCGCTCGGACTACGTCAAGTCCGACACGGACAGCCTCAGGCTCGCGCCCAACGTCGTCGAGCGCACCGAGCCCGTCTGGGTCATCTTCGACCCCGAGCACGGCAGAGGCCAGAGCCCGGAGAAGTTGTGGGGCAACCCCAACCTCGCGAGCAGCGAGATCTTCTCGGCGCTCATCCAGTTCCCG
>Ga0164243_10002225_pt1 | contig 32274 bp, 28 predicted proteins | sample OricompcompostOP_FD_108781 | JGI IMG/M metagenome (GOLD analysis project Ga0164243, IMG submission 108781) | Organic Plus compost microbial communities from Emeryville, California, USA - Original compost - Organic plus compost (OP) | ecosystem: Engineered > Solid waste > Mixed feedstock >... | reverse complement strand
TACACGCTTTTGTTCCCACCCCTGGCACCGCCGTATGCAGATATCCTCCTGCTCGGTCTTTGCGCGCTCGAGGCGCTGCGCCCGCAAGCGCTATTCGGCACCGTGGGCGAGCCGCTCAATCACGGCGTGTTCTGGAGCCTTTCGGTCAATACCCTGTTCTTTGTCCTCGGCTCGCTGTCGCGCGAAGCAATGCCTCTCGAAAGAATCCAGGCAGCCATTTTCGTGCCCCGCGACGTAAACCCGATGCCCAGTCTTCGACGGTTCCGCACAGCCGTGACGGTGGATGACCTGAAAGAGACGATCGCACGCTATCTCGGCGTCGAGCGGATGGAACGGTCCTTCCAGACTTTCGAGGCCAACAATGGCATTCGCCTGGACGGACACGCACAGGCAAGCATGCCGCTGATCAGGTTTTCCGAGCAGCTACTGGCAAGCGCGGTGGGCTCGTCCTCGGCCCGACTGATCCTGTCGCTCCTTCTCCAGCGCAACGACCGTTCGCCGCGTGAGGCCAAGCGCCTGCTCGATGACGCTTCCGAGGCGCTGCAGCAGAATCGCGACCTCTTGCAGACAGCACTCGACCAGATGGAGCAGGGTATCACGGTCTTCGATCGTGACTATCGCCTCATCTGCTGGAACCGGCGTTATCGCGCATTGTTCGAACTGCCCGACGAGATGGGCCAGGTCGGGGTCTCGCTCGATCAGATCCTCGACCATCTTGCAAAGCGAGGCGATCTGGAGCTGGGCACCGAGGCTGCAGTGCTCAACCGGTTCACGCCGTCGGACACGCCGTGGCAGATTGAACTCGTCAATAGCGGCCGCATCATAGAATTGCGTTCTAATGCAATGCCCGACGGCGGCATCGTGGCGACCTATACGGATATCACAGCACGCGTCGAGGCGGAGACGGCGCTCAAGCGTCTCAACGAAACCCTGGAGCAGCGGGTGAGCAGCCGCACCGCCGAACTGATGCGCGTCAACGAGGAACTCGCGCTCGCGCAAATGCTCGCCGACGAAGCAAATCTCGGCAAGACGCGCTTCCTGGCGGCGGTCGGCCATGACATCCTGCAGCCGCTGAACGCGGCCCGGCTCTATTGTTCCGCACTCAAGGAAAAGCTACGCGGGGACGGAGAAAGCAATCTGATCGTAAATATAGAATCTTCGCTCGATTCCGTTGACACCATTCTCAGTGCCGTGCTGGACATTTCGCGGCTCGATACCGGAGCATTCAAACCGAACGAAACCACTTTCAGGCTGGATGCCCTTTTGAGACAGATCGGCACCGATTTCCAGCCTCTCGCAGCGTCGAAGAATCTTGATTTGCGGATCGTGCCTTCCTCCCTCGCCGTCAGAACCGACCGCAATCTCTTTCGCCGGTTGGTACAGAACCTCGTTTCCAACGCCATCAAATACACGCGCAAGGGCCGCGTTTTGATAGGCGTCAGGCGGCGTGGGGACCTCGTCGAACTACAGGTATTCGATACCGGCATCGGCATCGCGGAAAACGAGCTCAACACCGTATTCCGCGAATTCACCAGGCTGGATGACGGCATGAGGGAAGCGGAAGGGCTGGGTCTCGGTCTATCCATCGTCGACCGTATCGCACGGGTCTTGCGGCTCGAAATACAGTTGCAATCGCGCCTGGGGTCCGGAACACGTTTCTCCGTGATCCTGCCGGTTACGGAAGCCATAGAAGCCATGCGGGCAGAAGGCATCCAGCCGCCCGTGCACGGCAACATGATGCTGAAGGGCATGAGCGTATTGTGCATAGACAACGACCCACGCATCCTCGATGGAATGCGGCTGCTTCTGGCCGGCTGGGGCTGCGAGGTCACCACCATTGCCGGTTCGTCAGATGCGGACGCGCTGGCGACCGCGCCGTCGCTCATACTTGCTGACTATCACCTCGACAGGGAAGATGGGCTGGAAGCGATCGCCAGGCTGCGCGCACGCTTCGGGTCGGATATCCCGGCGATCCTGATCACGGCAGACCGTTCGAACGAAGTGCGCAGGGCGGCAGAAAAAATGGGCATTCCCATCCTTAACAAACCCGTGCGGCCGGCGGTTCTCAGAACCATCCTGACGCAACAGCGCAAAATGCCGGCTGCCGCCGAATGACTATCTTGCGACAAGTAGCTTGTCGCCGCTGATACGCGAAAGGCGAATGACGGCCTGTGTGCGGCTATCCACGCCCAGCTTCTGCAGAATCGCGGAGACATGCGCTTTGATGGTCGCCTCCGAAACATTGAGTTCATAGGCGATCTGTTTGTTCAGAAGGCCTTCCGCCAGCATGGCGAGCACGCGCGCTTGTTGCGGCGTGAGCGTCTGGATACGCTGGACCAGGTCGGAAATCTCGTGATCGCTCTCGACGCCGAATTCGATCCCTTCCGGCACATAGATCTCCCCGTCGAGCATAAGCCTGACAGCCTGTCGAATCTCATCCATTCCCGCCGACTTGGGGATGAAACCCGAAGCACCAAGATCGAGTGCCCGGCGTATGGTTTCGCCATCGTCATAAGCTGAGATGACGGCAATCGGTGTGGTCGAATGGATGCCACGCAACGCGATGAAGCCAGAAAGGCCTCGGGTGCCGGGCATGGCCAGATCGAGGAGTACAAGGTCTATCTCCTCATTTTCCGTCATTAGTGCCCTGACGCTGTCGAAATCGCCAGCTTCCAGAATTTCAGAGCCTCCGCCGATCCCGGAGAGCGCCTCCCTGAGCGCGCCGCGAAAGAGGGGATGATCATCGGCGATCACAAATCTGTAGCTTGACGGCAAGCCATCCTCCCTTTGATCCCGCCGCATGTGTTTGTTCTGATCGAGCAACGGGACGAACACGCGGATTATGCGCCGCAGCAGGCGGTTTTCAAGATGAAAGCGACAGGCTTGATCCAGCTATGGATTTCCGGCCGTGGATAATGCAAAGCTTCGCGCCCCTCCTCCAATTTTACAGGACCGTTCGACTTGCAAGATATGCTGGAAACGCACCGATCCTTTGTCAATTCATGGGAATCCGACGAAAATGACCATATGAACGTGCAGTTCTATTTCAGGCGTTTTGACGAGGCAGCACGGATTTTCAGTCTTCTTTCAGCGGAGGGCGCGCAGCAAACGACGCTGCCACGCGACCGGCATGTCAGATATCATGCGGAACTCCACGCGGGCGCGCGGACCCTTGTCCGCTCCGCTGTGATAGCGGGCGGATATTATAACGGCCGCGTCGTTCATTTGCTGGAAAATGCCGAGACCGGCGCGCTTGCCGCCATCGCGCTCGAGGCCACGTCCGGCCTTGCTTACAGGCACCAGATTTCGCCCGAACAGGCCGAAGCCGCGCTGCCGCGCAGCGCCGGCAGTGATCCGTTGCAGCCGATCGCCGCGGATCGGATCCTCGCGGAAGGTGGCCTGCTTGCCAATGCATCCGTGGTGAGTCCCGCCGAGTGCGACGTCGATGGCGAGATGAATGCACAATACTATATCGCTCGCTTTTCCGATGCCGCTCCGCATGTATGGGCTTGCGCCGGTCTCGATACCAGCTGGCTGCGCGAGCGCGGACTGGGGCGCGTCGCGGTTGAAATGAAAATCACCCACCATCTTCCCGCTCGAGCCGGGGAAGCGATCGCGCTTTATTCCGTCCCCAGGATCAATGGCGCAAAGACCTTGCTGCTGCGGCACGAGATTGTGCGGATAGCCGACCGGGAACCGATCGCCAGCGGAGAGGTGGTCGTGCTCATGCTCGACCTGAAAACGCGACGTTCGCAGGCATTGCCCGATGCACTGGTCGAGCGCATGGGCACAAAACCCGCCTCGGACTAAGTGCGATCCTGCGTCGGCGGTGCAGGCTCCTCTTCCTGACGGAACTCCCGCTCCAGATCCCTCGCAATATCCATGAAACGTCGGAAGAAGCGCTCCATCAGCCCCAGCGTCTTCTCGACCTCCTCGTCGGAAGGCAGGTCTTCACTCTTCGCCGCGGCGCCGCCTTCTTCCAGCGCAGCGATCCGATCCTCCAGCGCATCGAGGCGGGACTGGAGGGAGTCGATCTCGTCCTGATAAGCCTGACGTTCTTCCGTCGCCAGCCTGCAAACCAGCTGGCCGTTGCTTTCAGTGCAGGTCGATATCTGGCCCGTTCGCGTATCCATGCGGACATAGCCGTTTTCCGTTCTCTCGATAGTATAGTGTTCGGTTTCCTGCGCCGGAGCGGCAACGGCCGTTCCGACGAGCAAAATGGCCGCAGCCGGAATGATATTTCGCATCTGCATCGCTCCCAGCATGATCACCGATATGTTGCAGCCGATTGCGCCATAATTTCGATTGCGACCGCATCGGCACTTTCGCCGATCCGGCGTTGCGACTATAGCCGGACCATGACGACACTCATCTACAAGATCTGCACGAAGGCCTTGTGGCGGCAGGCCGAAGAGGACGGTATTTTCCGGGGTGCTCCGGTCGATGTCGAGGATGGCTATATCCATTTCTCGACCGCCGCGCAGGTCAGGGAGACGGCGGCCAAGCATTTTGGCGGACAGAGCGGTCTGGTGCTCGTCGCTGTTGACGCGGAAGCCCTCGGCGATGACCTCAGATATGAAGTGTCACGCGGCGGCGCGCTGTTTCCGCATCTTTATGCGCCGCTGCCGCTTAGTGCGGTGCGCTGGGCCGTACCCTTGCCGCTCGACAAGAACGGGCTGCATGTCTTTCCGGATCTCGCCGCATGATGCGCCTTTTCGATGCAGCCGCACGGGGAGTGCTGTTTTCCTTTGATCCGGAGACGGCGCACGGTCTTTCCATCGCTGCGCTGAAAACAGGCTTCCCCGTCTGCCGTCCGCCCAGACCAAGCACCCGACTGGCAACGACCGTGGCCGGCATCGCCTTCCCGAACCCGATCGGCATGGCGGCCGGCTATGACAAGAATGGCGAGGTGCCGGACGCCCTGTTAGCGCTCGGCTTCGGCTTTGCCGAATGCGGGACGGTGACGCCGCTGCCCCAACCGGGCAATCCGCGTCCGCGCATTTTCAGGCTGGAAGCGCATGAAGGTGTCATCAACCGGCTCGGCTTCAACAATGAGGGCAATCAGCCCTGCCTGGAGCGCCTGAAAGCGCGCAATGGCCGTCCGGGCATCGTCGGGGTCAATATCGGCGCCAATAAGGACAGCGCCGACCGGATCGCCGATTACGAGGCCGGCGTGCGGACTTTCGCCGGCATTGCTTCCTATCTGACGGTGAACATCTCCTCGCCCAACACCGCCGGCCTGCGCAATCTGCAGGACCGGGACAATCTTTCCGAACTGCTGAATCGGGTCGTCGCAGCAAGAAGTGAGACTGGGGCGCAGGTTCCGATTTTCCTCAAGATCGCGCCGGATCTCGATGACGAAGCACTCGGCGATATTGCCCGCATCGTGAAGGAATACAGGCTGGACGGGCTCATCGTCTCCAATACCACCCTTTCCAGGCATAATGTCTCCGGTCCATATGCGCAGGAAGCTGGCGGTCTTTCCGGGCGGCCTCTCTTCGAGCAGTCGACGATCATGCTGGCGAGAATGCGCCTGCTGGCCGGGCCCGACCTGCCTCTGATCGGGGTCGGTGGTGTAAATTCCGCCGAAACAGCACTCGAAAAGATCCGTGCCGGAGCCGATCTGGTGCAGCTCTATACCGGTATGATCTATGCCGGCCCGTCCCTTCCCGGCCGGATCCTGCGCGGGATGGAAGCTTTCATGCGCACCGAAAGAATCGAGAATCTGCGGCAGATTCGAGATAGCCGAGCCGGCTTCTGGGCAGAACGCAAGGCGGATTAACTTTCCCGGAAGACCACCTGCCGCCGCGACGGCAGCACAGCAAGCAGGCTCAGACCGCGCACGATCAGGAATATGTGGAGCGCAATCCAGAGTCCCGTATTGCCGAATGCAGCGGCGAGGCCATAAAGGCAGGCGAGATAGACGCCAAGCGACAACAGCATCATGTTGCGCATGTCGCGCGACCATGTGGCGCCGATGAACACGCCGTCCATCTGGAAAGCCAGTACGCCACTGACACCTGTCAGCGCGGCAAAGGGAAGATAGCGGATCGCCATGTCCCTCACCTCCTCGGCATTCGTCATGAAGGAGACAAGCGCTTCACCAAAGAAGAGGCAGATGGCGGCGGCTGCAAAGGCGAGGGCAAAGCCCCAACCGGCCGTCAGCCAAATAGTCTTGTCGAAAGCTGGCCTGTAGTGCGCTCCCACGGAGCGGCCGGCCAGTTGCTCGGCGGCGCTGGCGAAACCATCCAGGAAATAGCTGGACACGAGGAAGAAGTTCAGCAGAACTGCATTGGCGGCGAGCGTCTCTGTACCGAGTTGAGCGCCCTGGCGTGTGAAGAGTGCGAAGGCCGCCAGCAGGGAGAACGAACGGATCACGATGTCCCTGTTCATCGCGAACATGCGCCTGACAGGTTCCAGATCGAAAACGCGCCTAAGCGCCAGCGGCGGAGCGTGGCGGAAACGCGTGAGCACAACTGCCATTCCGAAAATGGCGCCGACCAGTTCGCCTCCGACCGTTCCCCAGGCAACGCCCTCGATCCCCCAGCCGAGAACCAGGCCGAGATAGATCGACAGGACGATATTGGTACCGTTGAGGACCGCCTGCAGCAGCAGGCCGAGAACACCTTCACCCCGCCCCAGCACATAGCCGAGAACGGAATAATTCACGAGCGTCAGAGGCGCGGCCAGCATGCGGATCGCGATATATGTCTGCATCGCTTCTGCCACGCGCGGTTCCGGATCGACGAACAGCTTGCCGCCGCCGGCGATCAACGGTGCGAGCAGGATCAGCAGGATACCGAGCACAACTGCAACGAGAAAGGCACGCCAGAAGACGGCCTGCTCTTCCGCCGTATCGCCGCTGCCGAAGGCCTGGGCGACGAGACCGGTGGTCCCGGAACGCAGAAAATTGAATGTCGTGAAAACAACATCGAAAACGACCGCGCCGGCGGCCAAACCGCCGAGAAGGGCAGCATCGCCGAATTGGCCTACTACGGCCATGTCTGTGACGCCGAGCAGAGGCGTGGTCAGAAAGCCCAGCGTCATGGGCACGGAAATCGCCAGTACGCTGCGATGTGTGACCTCGAAAGGGCGGACGGAAGGGAGTTGCTGGCGTACCTGATCCACGTCTGTATCCTGGGACGAATGGGGCTACCGAAGAGGCCACAGATCCGTATGGAAACGGATCATGTCGCCCGCAACGGCCGCCGGCCGCATCCAATCTGCTATTTGCGGTAGCTCAGGAGCCGCAGGATAAGGAAGGCCGGAATGACGATCACTGCGCCAAGCAGGATATAGCCGAGGAAGCGGTCTATCGCGGCAAAGCCCAGATTCCAGATGCGCAAGAGGCCGTCCCGTATGCCATAGAGGACATCGAAGGGAGACCAGTCGAAAGCCGCCATGATCATGCCGACGATGAAGGACAGGACGAGCAGCTTCAGCGCTATTCGCAGCGGACTGTCGCCGAGGAAGCGGGTTATGGCCGACAACGGGCGCACTCCTTTGCCGTTTTCGCACACCAGATACGCGTTCAACCGTCCCGATTCAACTGTTTCGCGCCGACCGTGCCATGCTTGCCGAATATGCGGCAATGAGATCCTCCACAGCATCATAGTACCAGATGCCACCTGCAGTCAGCAGCAGGCCGCAATCGCAATAAGCGCGGATCTGGCTCATGGAGTGCGAAATCATGACGATGCGGGAGTTCGGCAATTTCTCCTTGAAGACGGCCTGCGACTTCTTCTTGAAGCTCTCGTCGCCCACCGCCGTAATCTCATCGATGAGATAACAATCGAAGTCGATGGCCATGCTCATCCCGAAGGCGAGACGGGCCTTCATGCCGCTGGAATAAGTCCTGATCGGCAGGTTGAGCGACCGGCCGAGTTCGGAGAAATCACGCACATAGTCTATGACCGCTTCGGTATCGGCTCCGTAGATGCGCGCCACGAAGCGAACATTCTCTATGCCGGTCATCGAGCCGTTGAAACCGCCTGAGAAACCCAGCGGCCAGGAGACGCGGACGTGGCGAATGATCCGCCCTTCATCCGGCTGTTCAGAGCCGGATATCAATCGCATCAAAGTCGATTTCCCGGCTCCGTTCGGCCCTATGATGGCGACATTCCGATCGCGAGGGAAAGTGAAGGAAAGGCGATTGAGGACATGCTTCCTGACAGCCTTCACCTTGTAGCTCTTCGAAACGCCGTGCAGCTCGATCATGCGCTGCTTCTCCTGATGCGGGTGAGCCTTTCCCCCGCAAGTCCTAGAAAGGTCAGGAGCAGCGCGACCCATAGGATATAGCTCTTGTCGAGCACGGTGCTGTCGTAATTGACGTAGTAGCCGCTCCGCACCCATTCGACGGCGTGCAGCACGGGGTTCCATTCGAGCCACTCGATCGCACGTCGCGGAAGATAGCTCGGAACATAGAAGACACCCGACACGAAAAACAACGGACGGGTCAAGATTTTCTCTACATGTCGCCAGCTCTCCCAAAGCGAGAGGATGACGGCATTGACGGTCCCGAAGCCGAACCCGAGAAGGGAGGTGGTCGCAAAGGCAGTCATCAGCTCGCCCGGATGGGCAGGCGGACCGGCCAGGCCAAAAAGCATCAGGCCCGAGAAGAAGACGGCCATGATCAGCACATAGGTGACAGCGATCAGGATCGCGCGGGCGAAGAGAACATCCGTCTCCTTGATCGGCGGATAGGTCAGCAGCGCCTTATTGGCGTCGAATACCGTCATCAGGGAGTTGCCGAGTTTGTTGAAGAGCTCCAGCGTCAGGACGCCGGTAGCGAAAAACAGCGCAAGGCTTGCGCCGAAAGGCGGTTGCCGGCCTATGGCGGAAAAGATAGCGACCAGAACCGCCGTGCTGGCCGCAGGCGTGATGATGGCCCAGAGATAGCCAATCTGCGTCGTGCCGAAGGTGGCCCGCGTCTCGCGCAGCACCAGCGCGGCCAGGACACGGAACTGCAGCGCAAGCACCGCCTGCATCAATGCCTCACGAGACATGGTCGCGTACGGCGTAGACGATGAGCGTGCCTATGCCCCAGATCAGCGACAGCCCGGCGAATATCAGGAAGGAATTCAGCACGCGCCTGGGATAGAGGGGATATTGCGGCACTGCAGGTGTCGAATAGACCGCCAGATATCGCTGCTGCCGGTCAGCTTCGACGCGCGCCTTTTCGAGCGAAGACAGGGCAGACGTATATGCCTGTTGAGCGAAATTGCGCTCGACCTCCAATGTCTCGAAAGTCGCAAGCTGTCCCGTCAGAGCCCCGCCTGATGCCTCGTCGGGAGCACTGGTCTCCGACCTTTGCGCAGCGATCTGTGCCTCCAGTGCCTCGGCCTGCCGGATCAGATTGCGCAGCGACGGTGAACTTACATCGACTGTTTCCCTGAGCGCTGCAATACGGGCGCGGTATTCGGCAAGCTGCTTTTCCAGGTTCCCGATCAGTTCGAGTTGGATGCGCGCACTGCTCGCCGGATCAAGCGCCCTTTCGTCCTCGCGGAAACGGCGTACGGAATCGAGCGCCGCCTTGAGGCGCTCCTCCGCCCGCTCCACCTCCATATTGGCATAGGCAACGGCGTCATTGCGCGCCTGGCGCGAGAGTTCGTTCACAAGAGCCTTGCTGTAGTCGAGCACAAGCGCGGCAATGTGCCGGGCATCCTGCGGCGTGAATGCCTCGACCTCGAAGGTGATGATGCCGGAGGTGTTGTCAAAGGCGGTGTGAATGCGGCGCTGCCAGTATTCGACAACCTGCTCGATTTCCAGATCAGGGTCCATGCGGGAGAGGATATCGGCGTCATCCGTTCCATAGCTTTGCCGGAAGGGGAAATCCGCTTCGAGGTTTTCGACAATGTCGCGGCTTTCGAGATATTTGAGCAGGATGTAGGAATCGGATGTCGTCGATCCATTGCTCGCAAGCCCGGTGAAAGAACCAAGAAGATCGACGCCCGAGCCCCCATCCATGCCACGCACGGCAAAGCCCGCGCCAGCCACATAGCGATCGGATGCAACAAAGGCATAGTAGAGCACGCCCAGCAAGGAAGGAAGAAGGACACAGAGCGCGAAGGAGGCCGCCAGGATACGCCGACGCAGATCGCGCGGACGGAGCGCAGAGGTCGAAGCGGGCGCAAGTAATTCGCCCTCCCGACGCTCGGGGAGAGGGACGAGTTTTGGCTTTCTGTCATCGGCCATGATTTGTCTCCATGACTGCAGCCGATGCTGACTTTGTCCAAGGGACTTGTGGAGAAGTCAGCTTCTTCGACAGAGAAAAGAGGGGCCGCAAGGTCCTCCGCCAAAGCGGGAGCCCTCCACCTCCCGCCGCACGCCATGCGATCAGTTCCTCTACTGCCCGTTCCGGCGTCGTGAAGCGGCCGGTGACGCGGCTGACATAGGCCGGATAGAGGATGAGGCTTCCCGCAACGAGTTCGTCGAGGCTAAGCCTGCGACGGCGATGCCCGATGGGATACATATCCCTGGTCAGTCCCCATCCGGCATAGAAGGGCTGGCCGTAACAGACAACATTGCGTCCGCGCATCAGAGCCTCAAAACCCGTCAGCGACGTGAGCGTATGAACCGCATCCACCTGCTCCAGCAGATGCGCCATGGAGGGGCCGACGACGATCTCGTCGCACCAGGAGGCAACCTCCCCTTCGTCGCGTCCTGCCGTGCGCAAACCGGCGGCGACATCCGGATGTGGCTTGTAGACAAGATACGCATCCGGTTCGGCAACTCGTACGGCGCGCACCAGATCGATATTGGTTCTGGGCCCCAATGTGCCAAGGCGTAGGGAGGCGTCATCCTCCACTTGACCGGGGACAAGGATCACCTGCCTGCGCGTATCCGGCCTTTTCCAGGGAACCGTCCCGATATTGTATTTGGTGATCCCCGCTTCCGAAATCCGCAGACGCAACCTGCGCGCCCGGGCGACCAGCCCTGCGTCGAAATCGGTCTCCTGCAAAATGCGATCGAGCCGCGATGGAGACCGGGAATTGTAATATATGCCAAGATCGTCCGAGACCCAGGACAGAGGATGCGTGAGATCGGCGCCCAATCCGACCGAGCGGAGAAATCCGTCCTCGATCCTCAGGACAGTGGAATCCGCCGGCAGCCCTTGCGGCTTGCCAGAGCCCCAGACGGCAACAGTCGCGCTTGCCGGAAGGTTGGAGGGATGCCGTGTGAAACGGATATCGGAGCCGGCCAAAAAGCGCCGCAGGATCGGCCTTTTCCACAGCGAGAAGCCGACCGCATGGACCTTTCTCGCAAAACGCTCCCGCATCTGCCGCTGCAGCGCGAGATGAGCAAGAAACCTCTCGACCTCGCAGCGCCCACCGGTTTCGGGATCGACATAGCGGGGATAGGCCACGAGCGGGGCATGGACGAGTTGTTCGAGGTCAGCCTTCCCTCGACGCGCAGGAGCCGGCAGCTCGTCCCAGGTCAGGCCCCAGCCGGCATAGAATGGCATTCCGAAGCAACGAACCTTCCGGCCCCAGATCAGTGCCTCGAAGCCCATCTGTGAGGTAACGGTGTAGACGGCTTCCGCTCCCTCGATGAGGCCAACCGGATGACAGTCTTCTGCTACAAGGACGATGCGGGGGTTTTTCCCCAGCACGGAATGATCGAAATAGCCGCGCTTCTTCCTCGCAAAGGCGTCCGGATGCGTCTTTATCACGACCGCGCAATCTGGATTTTCGGCAATTGCCGCGTCCAGCATGCGGGTGAAGCTCGACTTGTCAGCCTGACCGTAGCCGATGGAAGCGTCGCCGAAGGTCTGGTCGCATACGAGGACGTATCGGGCCAAACGGTGCAGGAGCCTGTCCTCGCACTCCCGTGCATGGTTGTATTTGGAAACTCGTGCCTTTCGCCAGGATTCGATCAGAGCGCGGGCGCGGATAGCCTGTTCCGCATCGAGCGGGTCGGCAATCAGCTTCTCCAGCCGCGAAGGACGACTGGCATCGTAATAGATTCCGATATCGTCGACGACGAGCGACAAAGGCGGGTCGTTGCGCTTCACCGAGCGCAAAAAGCCGTCTTCCAACAGCAGATAAGGGACACCGGCTTTCGCAGCCATGGTCCGTGCACGATCTCCCGAAGGCTTGGTGCCCCAACCGGCTGCGGCTGTCGCCCCCGCCGCAGCGCGCATGAAGACTGCATCTTCGCCCAGGAAAACGCGAAGATGCGGAATATCTGCAATGCCCTGGGAGGCGAGCGTGATCATCTCGCCCCCTTAATGACGGCTTTCATTGCGACACTCCCGCACGGAGACAGTCATGGACATGGACCAAGCCAAGCAGCTTCCCGCCTTGATCCTCAACCGGCAGGCAGGTGATGCCATTGGCGCTCATGATTTCCAGCGCCTCTGAAGCCAGACAATCCGGCTCGATCGAAAGAGGTTTGCCGAGCGAAACATCCCGCGCGCGGGACTGCCACAAGCGGTCCACATTGCGGCGCATATCGCCGTCGGTGATTATTCCGCAAACAGCTTCGTCTTCGACCACGAGCGCCACTCCGAAGCCCTTGGCGGACATGGTGATGACGACCTCCTGCATCATAAGGTCCGGATCAACGATCGGCAGGCTGTCTCCCATATGCATGATGTCGCAGACACGCAGGAGTTTTGCTCCCAGCTTTCCTCCGGGATGGTAACGTCTGAAATCCTCCGGCGTCGTACCGATCATCCTGACGAGCCCGACGGCCAGCGCATCGCCTATCGCCAAGGCCAGGGTAGTGGAGGTAGTCGGGGCTAGGCCATTCGGACAGGCTTCCTCGATCGTTCCATAGGCAAGTACGACATCAGAATGCTTCCCCAGCGTGCTTTCGGCATTCGATACGATCGCGATCATCGGCACGGCGTTCAGGTTGCAATAACGGATAAGATCCGACAGTTCCGCCGTCTCGCCGGAATTGGAGAGGACGACGACCGCACTCTGCGGACCTACAAGGCCAAGGTCGCCGTGGCTCGCTTCCGCCGCATGGAGAAAAACCGCGCTGCGGCCAATCGAGCGGAAGGTCGAGGCGATCTTGCGTGCGATGTGGCCGGATTTGCCGATACCGGCGACGACTACCGGCTCCCGTGCATCACGAAGGATCTTGAGGGCGGCCAGAAACTCGTTGCCCAAGGTCTCCGAATAGTCAGCGATGGCAGCGGCTTCCAGCCTCAGCGAAGCCTTGCAGAGGGAGAGCAGGGTCCGATCGGAAATGTCGAAACTGTTTTTGGTCGTTACATGAGTGTTCATGGTCAATTTCCGATCGATGAAGCCGACCTCGCCGTCCCCAGGAGCGGCGAGACAATGGTTGCAAGGAACTTGCCGAGTTCGGCGGTCGGATGGTTGGCGACGTAGAGCACATCCTTGTCGCGCATCCGGAAGCCCTGGGCGGTGAAGAAAGCCTGCGGGTTCTTGAAGTCGAGCCGGTAGATCACCGGCGTAACACCTGGCGCATAGCTATCGAGCTTGCCGATGCCCTGGCCGGTTTCGACCAGCCACTGGGCGAGCAGACGGTCCTCCAGGCGCAGCAGGAAGACCCCGCCGGCATCGGCCCGCGTGTCGATCAGCCCGCCGACTTGCGCCAGCGCCTCGGCAAGCGAAACAGACTCGCTCTTGAAGGGAATAAGGCCGCTCGTCTTGACTGCTCCAAAGGCGGAATAGGTGCGGGGCTTGTGCAGGACCAGCACATTGTCGCCCGGGGCCAGCCAGATATTGTTGGATGGATGGCTGACCACCTCGTCGAGCCGCACGGCGCCGGAATGATCGCCGCGGGTGATCGTGGCAACCGTTTCGTAGGTAGCCTCGCGTGTTCCGCCAGCCAGCGCAATCGCCTCCACCAGCCTCAGGCCACGGATGGGAACGGGCAGTTGGCCCGGCCGGGCAACATCCCCCACCACCACAACGGAATTGGCCTGATTGTCCTCGAGAAGCACCTGGACCTGCGGTTCGACGGCCTTGCCCCTCAGCCCCTCCTCTATGGCCGAGCGCAGCTCCTCCACCTTGCGGCCGGCAGCCCGAATCCTCCCAGCATAGGGAATATAAACCTTGCCATCCTCGTCAACGACAGCCCTGAGCGAAGTTTGCTTGTGCTCGGCCGTGGCGAATACACCATCCTGGGAAGGCTCCCAGATATTGATCACAAGCCGGTCGCCGACGCCGATCCTCGGACGCCATTGCCCGCCCAAAGCCCTGAACTCGCGGGGAAACGAAACCGGCTGGAAAAAGTTGATCTTGTCGAGCGCTGCCGTATCGAGCCGCACCATCACATAGGCATTTGGGGCAGCCTTGCCGTCAGCTTGATGCAAAGCGATGTCCATCGCGGTTGGTCCGTTACCCGGCAGGGTCGAGCACGCAGCGATGGCGAGCAGAACCGCGGCCGCCATGGCCAAACGGCAGCAGTCGAAAATCTTACTCAGCATGCTTGTGCCAGGACCTCGTCGAGTATGACGTCATGCGCCCTCGAGGCAGCCTGACGAAGCCTCTCCACAATGCCGTCACTGGCGAGCGCCATCCCTTCAGCAGAATAGAAGTCGCCGGGAATCAGGGCTTCCCATGCAATCCAGGCTAGATAGCGCCTGCGTGTTTCCACGTCGGCCACAGGCCCGCCAGCCCAGAACGCGTTGAAATCAGGGGCGCCATGCGCGCATGTCGCCAATGCCTCATTAGCGTAAAGCGCATTGCCGATCACCAGCAGCGGCGCGCCGTGGTAGATCGCCGACAGACCCGAAGTGGAATTGATGGTTATCATTCCCGCCGAATGACGCGTCAGGAGGCCGATGGAACCCGTTTCCACGATATCAACCCTGTCCCCGACGCCGAGCGCTTCGGCAGTCTCGCGCACCAACTGTCTGGCATTGCTGTGACCACGCTCAAGCGGATGGATTTTGAAGACCAGTCGATGGGTCTTCGGGGCGGAGCGGGCAAAGGATCGAAGCGTTTCGATTATCAGCCGCATGCTGTTCCAGCCATAGGCGGATCGGCTCAACTGGCTGTCGGCGGAAACCTGAAGCGGCACCAGAAAATACCGGCTGTCGTAAATCTCCAGCAGGCGCTCGATCGTGCGGAAATCCCGCGACCGCCCCCGAAAGTGCCGCCAATAGTTGCGAGCCCATAAAAACGGCTCCACGAGCGCCGCGAAGCGTCGGTGGAAGAGCTGCCGCTCCCGCGGGCGGCTGAATAGGGCGCGAATGGCATAATAGGCAGCACCATATCTGCACATGACCTGAAAGGATTGAAAGTCCCTCGGTGCCTGAGGAAGCTGGCGCCTGTCGAAGGAACGGGGAGGCATCCTGCCGGCCAGCGGCGAATAGGCATTGTTGCCACCTGCCTCAGCCGTCACGAAACCGGGACGGATATAACCTTCCTCCAAACACAGGGCGTGAATCCCCGCCTTGGCAGCTACTCTCCGGGCGACCTCGTGCGCCGGCCGCGAGCTACCGAAAAGGATGATGTGATCGACCTCATTGCCTGTGATGAAGGAGTCCAGCCACGTCTGCCATTCCCCGGCGGTTCCGGCAAAACCGATCCATTTTCTACCACGGATGAAAAAACGGTCTCCGGCATTGAAGGAGATCCGCCAGGCATCGAATCCCGCGCTTTCCAGTCTTTCCTGCAACAGGGAGAAAAACGGCCCGACGGGCCCTTGGAGCAAGACCACGCGCGGCTTTGTCTTTGCCGGAAGGCGGGAACGCGGAGAGAAGCCGCTGCGTACAAGACCAAGACGTCCTGGCAACAACCAATCCCGCCTGGGAAAAAGGCGGGACGGGGGCGTGGACAGGGGAACCGCTGGTTCCTTCGAATAGTCTCGGTAATTTTCCTGGAGGTCGGCAGGGGGAATCCAGATGGCTTGAGTACCGTCTGACCAATCATTGGCTGGGCGGGCAGCTCTTATGGATTCCGCCTGCAAATAGATGCCAGTAGACACCTGGCTTCCCCCTATGCCCGTTCCCCAATGCCTTGCCCCTTATATACAACTCCTGATTACGATTAGAGCCCCGTATAGTCAACCTATAAGTGTGTATCTGCCTGTCACTGGATAGTCAGCCGAGAAACAGAGCTGACCTCCTGACAAGGAAAACACAACGAGTTCCGGTGAAATGCTGTGGGTGCCCCGGGTCGGATCGCAAACGCCTTCGCGCAACCATAACGTGCATATAGTTAGCGATCCGGCAGCGCGGCGATAGCCCGGATCTCCACCAGCCCACCTGGCACGATCAATTCTGCGACACCGATTGCAGTCCAGGCTGGCCACGGCTCCGACAGATAATGATCCCGGACCTTAATGAAGGTTGGCATGTGCCGTGCAATATCGACATGATAAGTGGTAATCTCGACCAGATCGGAGAGACTGGCTCCTGCCTCCGCCAGTATGGCTGCGAGTGCCTTGAAGGCTGTTTCGAACTGCGCCTCAGGATCACGGACCGCTTGCAGCTCCGAAAGCTTGGCATTCGACCTCTCGGTGGTTGCGCGGGCACCTTCCAGTGCCGCCTTGCCGGGCGCCTCGCCGTCAATGCTGGTGCCTATGATGCCGGAACAATAGACCATGCCGTTCGAAACTACGGCAGGCGCAAAATGCCAGCGCCGGTAAACGGCCTCGAGGGCATTGGGTACTATGGTCCTGCGTTGGGTCATAATCCCCATCCGATCCATTAGCCGATGTTCGCGGACACACTCAGCCAGCCCAGCCAATTTTTCAGGCTAGATTCTCAGCCCTGTATCGGCATCGAAAAAATGCGTCTTGCCGGTCTCTACGGCCAGCGGCAACCGTTCCCCGGCTGCTATTTTGGCATCGCCGGGAAGGCGCGCAACGAAGTCGCCGGAGCTATCTTCGAACCGGCCATGGGCGAGCGTGTCGGCTCCCAATGTTTCAACCGCCGTCACACCGAGGGCGAATGTCGCCTCATTCGCCGCCGCCAGCTTCAGATGCTCAGGCCGCACGCCTAAAAGAACGCGCCGACCGGTTTCCAGCCTCTCGGCTTCCGGCACGGCCAGGATCCTGCCGCTTTCCAAGGCGATGCCCGATCTATCGACGGTTCCCGGCAACATGTTCATTGCCGGCGATCCGATGAAACCTGCGACAAAGCGCGTGGCCGGCCGTTCGTAAACGGCCATGGGCGTGTCGATCTGTTCTGCCACTCCGCTGTTCATCACGACGAGCCGATCGGCAAGCGTCATCGCCTCCACCTGGTCATGCGTGACATAAAGCGACGTCGTCCCGACAGAACGTTGCATCTGCTTGATTTCCAGGCGCATCTGGACCCGCAGCTTGGCATCCAGGTTGGACAGAGGCTCGTCGAAGAGAAAAGCTGCCGGATCACGCACCAATGCACGCCCCATGGCAACACGCTGACGCTGGCCCCCAGATAATTCACGTGGCTTGCGCTCCAGATAGGGCTCGAGTTGCAGCATCGCTGCCGCCTTGTTGACGCGGTCGCGAATCTCCTGCTTCGTCTTGCCGGCGATCCTCAGCCCGTAGGCCATGTTGTCGAAAACAGTCATATGCGGGTAGAGGGCATAGTTCTGGAAGACCATGGCAATGTCGCGCTCGCGCGGCTCCAGTTCGTTCACCACGCGCCCGCCGATCTCGATGGTTCCGCCGCTTATGCGTTCCAGCCCCGCAACCATGCGCAGAAGCGTCGATTTCCCGCAGCCCGAAGGCCCGACGATGACGATGAACTCGCCGTCGGCGACATCGAGGCTGACCCCGTGGATGACTTCGGTGGTGCCGTAGGATTTACGGACATCTCGAATGGAAATCGTCGCCATACCCGACTGCGGTCCTTCCTATTTTTCCGTCTCGACGAGACCTTTGACGAAGAGGCGCTGCATGAAGATCACGACGGCGACAGGCGGCAATATCGCCAACATCGCTGCCGCCATGGTCACTGGCCAATTGCCGTAGTCATCGGCGGTCGGCATCATTTGCTTCAGCCCCATGACGATGGTGTTCATCTCGGGCTTTGTCGTAATCAGGAGCGGCCAGAGGAACTGGTTCCAGCCATAGATGAATAGAATGACGAAGAGCGCGGCGATGTTGGTCACCGACAGCGGCAGGAGGATGTCCTTGAAAAAGCGTACAGGCCCTGCTCCATCCACCCGCGCCGCTTCGAGGAGTTCATCCGGTACCGTAAGGAAGAACTGGCGGAACAGGAAGGTAGCGGTAGCGGACGCAATCAGCGGCAGGATAAGGCCGGTATAGGAATTGAGGAGATTGAGCGAGGCCGCCACTTCATAGGTCGGCACGATACGCACCTCGACGGGCAGCATCAGCGTCACGAAGATCGCCCAGAAGGCGAGCATGCGGAAGGGAAAGCGGAAATAGACGATCGCATAGGCTGACAGGATGGAAATGACGATCTTGCCGACGGCAATGCCCATAGCCATGACGAAGGAATTGAACAGCATCCGCCCCACCGGTGCGTTCACGCCGGAAGCCAGTGCCTGCGCGTAATTGTCGATGAAATGCGGCCCCGGCAGAAGCGGCATGGGCGGCCTGATGATCTCGAGATGGGTCAGTGTCGAACCGACGAAAGTCATATAGATCGGAAAACAGACGACGGCGATCCCGGCAATCAGCACCAGATGCATCATGATCATGCCTATGCCGCGTTTCTCGACCATGAAGCCCTCAGTAGTGAACGCGCCGCTCGATGTAGCGGAACTGAATGAAGGTCAGCAGGCCGACAACCACCATCAGAATGACGGATTGCGCCGCGGAAGAGCCAAGATCCTGGCCGACGAAGCCGTCGGAAAATACCTTGTAGACGAGGATGTTTGTCGATTGGCCCGGCCCGCCCGACGTCATCGTATGGATGATGCCGAAGGTTTCGAAGAAGGCGTAGACGATGTTGACCACCAGGAGGAAGAAAGTGGTCGGCGAAAGCAGCGGAAAGATGATGGTGCGGAACCGGTGCCACTTGCCGGCGCCGTCGATCGCGGCCGCCTCGATCAGGCTGCGCGGGATGGCCTGCATGCCTGCCAGGAAGAACAGGAAATTGTAGCTGATCTGCTTCCAAGCGGCTGCAGCTATCACCAGTGTCATCGCATGGGTGCTGTTGAGAATCGGATTCCAGTTGAAACCGGCAGCTTTCATGTAGAAGGCCAGAACACCGATCGACGGCTGGAACATAAAAAGCCACATCACGCCCGCCACCGCTGGTGCCACCGCATAAGGCCAGATCAGCAGTGTTTTGTAGGTCCCAGCCCCCTTGATAACCTGATCGGCCATCGCTGCGAGAAGCAATGCGGCCGACATGGAAACCAATGTTACGAAAAAGGTGAACACTGCCGTCGTTACGAAGGATTGCAGGTAATAGCGGTCGCCTGCCAGATACTCGAAATTGGAGAACCAGACGAATTGCGCGCCGAGCCCAAAAGGATCCGGCAGCAACAGCGACTGGTAAAGCGCCTGCCCGGCAGGCCAGAAGAAGAAGACAATGGTCACCAGCAACTGCGGCAGGAGCAGCAGATAAGGCAGGAGCCTGTTGTCGAAGGTGACACGCTTTTCCATGAAAACGACAATGAAACGCGGCCGGCGGATCGCTATGCCGGCCGCATTCCTTTATCCGTCAGCGTGCCGTCTGCTCGAAGCGGCGCAGCAATTCGTTGCCGCGGGCAACCGCCTCGTCCAGCGCCGCCTTGACATCCTTCTCGCCCTGCCAGACAGCTTCCAGTTCCTCGTCTATGACCGTGCGTATCTGGTCGAAATTCCCGAGCCGGATGCCTTTTGAATTGGCTGTGGGTGCCTTGCCGGTCATTTGCAGGATGGCAATGTCGGTGCCGGGATTCTCCTCGTAGAAGCCCTGTTCCTTGGTCAGATCATAAGCCGCGGTGGTGATGGGCAGATAGCCTGTATCCTGATGCCATTGGGCCTGCACTTCCGGGCTGGACATATAGGTGAGGAACTTGGCAACGCCTACATATTCCTCTGCCTCGTGCCCTGCCATCACCCAGAGCGAAGCACCGCCGATGATCGTATTGAACGGTGCGCCTTCGACATCCGGCCAGTAAGGCAGGTTGGTCACTGTAAAGGGGAAAGAAGCCTCTGCCTTCACGCCGGCATAACCTGCCGAGGATTCCGTCATCACGGCGCATTCGCCGGAACGGAAGAGCGCGCCCGGTTCGCTGCGGCGGCCGCCATACTTGAAGAGTCCGTTCTTTACCCACTCGGCCAGCATGGAAATGTGCTTCACGTGCAGATCGTCGTTGAAGACCAGCTCCGTATCGGTGCCTTCAAAGCCATTCGATTTCGTGGCGAAGGGCAGATCGTGATAGGCGCTGAGGTTTTCCAGATGAACCCAGGACTGCCATGTGGTCGTGAAGGGACAGGCCGAGCCGGATTCTTTAAGCTTGACGAGAAGCTCCTCCAATTCCGGCCATGTCTTGGGCCTGGATTCCGGATCGAGCCCGGCTTTCTCCAACGCATCCTTGTTGAGATACATCACTGTCGTGGACGAATTGTAAGGCAGCGAAAGCATCTCGCCGTCAGCCGTGGTGTAGTAGCCGGCAACGGCCGCCAGATAGGCGTTGGGGTCGAATGGCTCCTTCGCCTCGGCCATGACCTCGTAAACAGGCTTGATAGCGCCCTTGGCGGCCATCATCGTGGCCGTGCCGACCTCGAAGACCTGCAGGATGTGAGGCTGTTCGTTGGCGCGGAAAGCTGCAATGCCAGCATTCAGTGCTTCCGTATAATTTCCCTTGTAGGTGCCGACGACCTCATATTCGTCCTGGCTCTCGTTGAAATCAGCGATCTGTTTGTCGATCAGTTCGCCAAGCCGGCCGGAAAAGGCATGCCACACCTGAATCTGGGTTTGCGCCTGCGCGGCGCCAACCATAGCCGGTAGCGCCACCGCCAGGGCAGTCGCCACGGAAAGGACTGAACGAAGCTTTGTCATTGTTTCTCCCGCTCTCTTGTTTTGCCGGATTGAGGACCGGTCTCTATTGGTCGGCTTATGTTACGGTTGGATGACAGCATCTGGAGAATGCGTTGTCCATCATTTTCAGCCCATGGCTGCAATTCCCACAACTCAGGGCGATGCTTTTCGGCCCCAACTGTTTTGCAGCCGGCAAAGTTGAGAGCGACACCTTACCTCAATTAAGCCGCCGCATTGCCGGCGGGAAGGCGATTGCGTTCGCTTGTGCTGGGCTTCAGTTCTGCAAGCGATGGCGGCGATCCACCGTTTTCGGCCGGCCCGGCAGATCGAGCTTCGCCGCACTGCTGGAGCGTTCCGCGACCACTTTCCCCTTTGCGATTACGCAGAGCCTGTTGGCGCGCAACCGGAGCGCCTCGACCGGATTGCCCGCCTCCAGAACGACGAGGCTCGCCGTCTTGCCAACCTCGATGCCGAGATGATCGAGGCCCATGATCGCCGCATTGGTCTCCGTCACCATGCGGAAACACTGCGCCATGTCGGCAGGACTCGTCATCTGCGCCACATGCAATCCCATGAAGGCGACGTCCAGCATGTCGGCCGTGCCGAGCGGATACCAGGGATCGAGCACGCAATCCTGTCCGAAGCCGACCCGGATGCCGGCCTTCAGCATTTCCGGCACGCGGGTCTGGCCGCGCCGCTTCGGATATGTGTCGTGACGACCCTGGATGACGATATTGATAAGCGGATTGGGGATCGCCGAAACTTCAGCTTCCGCAATCAGCGGCAGGAGTTTGGACACATAGTAATTATCCATGGAATGCATCGAAGTGAGATGCGAGCCCGCCACTCGCCCCTGCAGGCCGAGGCGCTGTGTCTCATAGGCCAATTGTTCGATATGCCGCGACTGCGGATCGTCGGTTTCGTCGCAATGCATATCGACCATAAGCCCGCGCTCGGCGGCAATCTCGCAAAGCTCGGTGACGGAGCGGCGGCCGTCTGCCATGGTGCGTTCGAAATGCGGGATGCCGCCAACCACGTCGACGCCCATGTCGAGCGCCCGGATCGTGTTCTCTCGTGCCGTCGGGTCGCGATAGAAGCCGTCCTGCGGAAAGGCGACAAGCTGCAGGTCGATATAGGGCGCGACACTCTTCTTCACGTCAAGCAGCGCCTCGACAGCCAGCAGCCGATCGTCGCATGTATCAACATGAGTGCGGATGGCAAGCAATCCCATCGATACGGCCCAGTCGCAATAGGCCAGAGCCCTCTCCCTCACCGCTTCATGCGTAAGCAGCGGCTTCAACTCGCCCCAAAGCGCGATGCCTTCGAGCAACGTCCCGGATGCGTTGATGCGCGGGATGCCGTAGGACAAAGTAGCATCCATATGGAAATGCGGATCGACAAAGGGCGGGGCTACCAGATTGCCGGTCGCATCCACCACCCTGCCCGCCTCGGACTCGATCTTCGGCTCGATGGCCGTGATCCTGCCGCCCGCTATACCGATATCGGCATTCCTGCCATCGGGCAGCGTTCCACCCTTTACGATCAGATCCAAGCTCATCTCTCGCCTTTCTGGTAAGGCACCATCAGCGCCTTGGGGTAGCTGGCCCGACGCGACATCGCGATCAAGGCCAGGATGGAAAGCGCATAGGGCATCATCAGGAAGATCTGATAGGGCACGACTCCGCCCGTCAATTGCTGCAACCGTACCTGATAGGCATCGAAGGCCGCGAAGAGGATGGCACCGAGCAGCGCCTTGCCGGGTCGCCAAGACCCGAAGACAACGAGCGCGATGCAGATCCAGCCTCGCCCGTTGATCATCTCGAAGAAGAAGGAATTGAAGGCTGACATTGTGAGGAAGGCTCCGCCTATGGCCATCAGGGCGCTGCCGACCATCACCGCGCCCATGCGGATGGATGTGACGCCGATCCCTTGAGCTTCCACGGCCGCGGGATTTTCGCCTGCTGCGCGCACGGCCATGCCGAGGGGCGTTCGGTAGAGAACCCAGGCGACCACCGCCACTGTGACAAAGGCAAGATAGGTCAGCGGCGTCTGATTGAAGAGTGCCGCGCCGACCACCGGGATCTCCGACAGGAGCGGGATTGGCAACGGCTGGAACGGAGCGATCTTAGGCGGCGAAGTAACCTCCGGCAGCGTAATACGGTAAGTGAAATAGGTGAGGCTCGTCGCCAACAGGGTTATACCGATTCCGACCACATGCTGCGACAGGCCAAACGGGACGGTCAACGTGCCGTGCAGCAGTCCGAACATCGCCCCGACAAGTGCCGCGATGATGACGCCGGTCCAGAGATTGCCACCGGCATAGACTGTCACCCAGCCCGCAAAGGCGCCTGCTGCCATGATGCCTTCGATGCCGAGATTGAGCACCCCGGCACGCTCGCAGATCAGTTCGCCCATGGTAGCGAAGATGAGCGGTGAAGCGATGCGGATTGCCGCGACCCAGAACGAGGCCTGGAGGAGTATGTCAAAGGCTTCCATCACCGCCACCTTATTCGGTAACGCGTCAGCATGATCGCCGTGACCATGGTCAGGAGAGCGGTGGCGACCATCACTTCGGCGATATAGCTCGGCACGCCCGCCGATCGGCTCATGGCATCGGCGCCAACGAAGATGCCAGCCACGAAAATCGCGGCAGCCACGACGCCGAGCGGGTTGAGGAGCGCCAGCATGGCCACGACGATGCCCGTATAGCCAAAGCCCGGCGACAGATCGAGTGTCAGATTGCCCTTCAGCCCGGCCACTTCGGAAAAGCCGGCAAGCGCGGCCAGGCCGCCGGAAAGCAGCGCCGTCTTCATCAGAACGCGGTTGACCGGAATGCCCGCGAAACGCGCCGCGTCCGGATTATGCCCGACTGCGCGCATCTCGTATCCCAGTGCCGTCTTCTTCATGATCACCCAGGTCACCACGGCGGCAGCGATTGCAATGACGAAGCCAAAATGGAGGCGCTTTCCAGTAATGAGCCGCGGCAGTTGCGCATCGGCTATCACGCGCTTCGATTGCGGCCAGCCGAGCCCCATCGGATCCTTCAACACACCCTCGAGAAGCATCGAAACGAAAAGCAGCACTATGAAATTCAGGAGCAGCGTAGTAACGACTTCGTCAACCCCGAAGCTGGTCTTCAGGACGGCCGGGCCGAGCAGAAGCAGGGCACCCGCAGCCATGACCGCCAGCATGATGACGGGCAGGAGGATCGGTGCCGGCAGCGGCAGCGCTCCGGTGCCCAGGACTATGGTGACGACGGCACCGATATAGAGTTGCGCCTCGGCACCGATGTTCCACAGTCTGGCCCGGAAGGCGACAGCAACGGCCAGACCGGTGAAAATAAGCGGCGTGGCTCGTGTCAGCGTTTCCAGAAGGGCAAATTGCGACCCGGCCGCCCCCTTGGCGACCAGCGCGAAGACGCTGAACGGCGAAGCGCCGGCCGCAAGCACAAGCAGAGCAGCAACAGCAAAGGTCGCGACGATGGCGCCGAGAGGATAGAACAGCGTTTCCGCCAGTGACGGCTGCGGCTTCGGCTCAAGCCGCATTGCCGGCTCCTGCCAGTTCGAGCGCCGCGTCCTGATGCCCCGCCATCAGTTCTCCGATTTCGCGGACCGAGCGTTCGCCGCGCGCGGAAGGGGCGGAAAGGCGGCCCTTGGAAATGACCACTATGCGATCCGCCAACGCCAGGATTTCATCGAGGTCTTCCGAGATCAGGAGGATGGCGGCTCCCCTCTCCCGCGCCTGGAGAAGCCGCTGATGCACATAGGAGACCGCGCCGACGTCGAGACCGCGCGTCGGCTGATTGGCCAGAATGATCGACGGGTCGGAATCGAGCGCTCGGCCCAGAATGAGTTTCTGCATATTGCCGCCCGACAGGAGGCGGATGCGCGTTTCAGGAGATGGACATTTGACGTCATAGTCGCGGATGATTTCCTCGGCGAAGCTGCGCGCAGCGCTCCAGTCCAGAAAGCCATGGCGGCTGAAACGCGTGCGATACCGCTCCGAGATTGCATTCTCCGTCACGCTCATATCAACAATCGTGCCAATCGCGTGACGATCCTCCGGGATGCGGCCTATACCGGAACTGAGCGCTGCTTGCGGAGACCAGTTCGCCACAGGCTTTCCACCAATCGTGATGGAACCTGACATAGGCCGCTCGATACCAGAAAGCAGGGCGGCGAGCGCCGCCTGCCCGTTACCCGACACTCCTGCAAGGCCGGTGATCTCGCCGGCATTCAGGGAAAAGGAAACCTTGTCCAGCGGCGTGCCGGTTCCCGTGCGGGCAGTCGACACCTCGTTGAAAGTCAGGATGGGGCCGCCCACCGTCGCGGGAGCGACCGAGGGAGGCGGAATTTCGCGCCCGACCATCAATTGCGCCAGCTCGGCGCGGGTCGTCCGGGATGTCACCGACTCTCCCACCAGCCGCCCGCCGCGCAGGACGAGAACCCGGTCGCTGACCGCCATCACCTCGTTGAGCTTGTGCGAGATGAAGATGATCGAAAGTCCTTCGGCAACCAGAATTTTCAGCGTACGGAACAGGGCTTCCGTCTCGTTAGGCGTCAACACGGCGGTCGGTTCATCAAGGATCAGCACGCGCGCATCCCGATAAAGAGCCTTCAGGATTTCCACGCGCTGACGCTCACCAACCGAAAGTGCTGCGACCCGCTTGTCAGGATCTACGGCCAGACCGAAATCATTCGCCAGTTTCCTGATACGCGTGCGCGCCGCACGGTGATCGAAACGGATAAGCCACATGCTCTCCGTGCCGAGCACTATGTTCTCCAGAACGCTCATATTTTCCGCGAGGGTGAAGTGCTGATGCACCATGCCTATGCCGGCATTGAGCGCAGCGCGCGGGTCGCCCGCAGGAAGCTCTTTCCCGAAAGCCTCCACGGTTCCCTCGTCGGCCACATAGTGGCCGAAGAGGATATTCATCAGCGTTGTCTTTCCGGCGCCATTCTCGCCCAATAGCGCAACGATTTCCCCACGCCGGACAGAAAAACTGATCGCGTCATTTGCCGTGAGCGATCCGAACCGCTTGGTCACGCCCGACAGCCGGAGGACCACCGGCGCATTTTCAAAGGATTCTTCGGGCGAGGGCATGTCGCGATTGAAGCCTGACATTAACTCTGGTTCAGGATCGGCCGATCCAAGGCGGGGCGATGGAAGAAGGCGCGAGAGCTATCACGCCTTTCTTCCGGCGGTTCAATATAAAGGCCGCTTTTTCCCCGCGAAAGAACCTTCCGTCAGCTCGACTGGGGCTCGCTATCGTCAATCTCTACCGTAAAGGAACCGTCCTTGATGGCGGCTTCCGCCTCGGCGACCTTCGCCATTGCCTCCTCCGGCACCTTACCCTCGAAAGTGCCGAGCGGCGCCAGCGAGCATCCACCCTCCTTCATGAAGGAATAGACACCGTAGTCATCCGCCTTGAAGGTGCCAGTATTGATCTCTGCCACGGCCTTGTCGAGCGTCGGCTCGAAATGCCAGAGCGCAGAGGCAACGACGGTTTCGGGATAGTCGGCCTGGGTATCGATGACATTGCCGATCGCCAATATGCCGCGCTCCTTCGCGGCGTCCGATACACCGAAACGCTCTGCATAAAGGATATCGGCGCCGGCATCGATCTGGGCGAATGCCGTCTCCTTGGCCTTGGGCGGATCGAACCAAGACCCGATGAAGGCGACCTGAAACTTGATATCCGGCTGCATCTCGCGCGCGCCTGCCATGAAGGCATTCATCAGCCGGTTCACTTCGGGGATCGGATAGCCGCCGACCATACCGATATTCTTCGATTTGGTCATGGCACCGGCAATGATGCCGGTGAGGTAGGAAGCGTCCTGGATATAGTTGTCGAAGACGGCAAAATTCGGCACCGCCTCGTCCGGCTTGAAGCTGGACCCCATGAGGAACGCCGTTTCCGGATAGTCGCGAGCGACCGCCCGGGCGGCCTCTTCAACGCCGAAAACCTCGCCGATGATCAGCTTGTGGCCAGCCTCGCAATATTCGCGCATGACGCGCTCATAGTCATTGTTGGATGTGTTCTCCGAGAACACATATTCTATATCGCCGCGCTCCTTCGCGGTGTTGGCCGCTTTATGAATGCGGCTCACCCATTGCTGCTCGACCGGCACAGTGTAAACTGCTGCCACCTTGACCGGATCGGCAGCCAGAAGCCGGCGCGGAAAACCGCTCACCGCCGTCAGGGCCGTACCGGCGGCGGCAGCCTGCAGCAGGCGACGGCGGGAAATTGGAAACATTGCGGAACGTGAAGAAAAGCTCGACATTAATTGACCCTCTGAATGGTTTCTTGTGACGCGGTGGAATTCCGCTTTTTTATCGTTTGGTCAAGGATAGGCGAAAAGCAATCCACCAGCAATTGGATGATGTAGAGATCATTCAGATCAGGAACGGCACGTCCGTTTCGGCATGGGTGCTGACCTTGAAAGCGAACTTAACCCGTAAAACAGGCTGCAAAACTCTCAGCATCAGACACCGCTGACTATATCTAAGTCATCGAAAATACTGGAGCGGGCGATGGGGATCGAACCCACGACATCAAGCTTGGGAAGCTTGCGTTCTACCACTGAACTACACCCGCAACGACCTCATTAATTCGCGACCGGAGCACGCGCTGTCAAGCGTGTTGTGCACCGGGACACGCCCCGGCCCACTCTTGCTGAGAGGAACTTTTTGCCGAGGGCCCGGTTCGGTCACGGCAAAGGAGCATTTCGATGAACAGCATCATCTATCTCATCGGTCTTATCGTGGTCGTGCTGGCGATCTTCTCCTTCCTCGGTCTGGCATGAAGAAGGAGGAAGGACAGAAAGCCGATGGGATCCGATTGACCGTCCAATGATCAAGGCCTGAAGTGCTTCGAGAGCTTAAGCGCCTGGCCCTGGTAATTGGATTTTAGTTCGGCTCCGTAGAGTGCCTCCGGGCGGGAGCACATATATTCATAGACCAAGCGGCCGACGATCTGGCCGTGCTCGAGGATGAAGGGCACTTCATGGCTGCGTACTTCCAGCACGGCGCGACTTCCTTGCCCCCCTGCCGACGAATGGCCGAAACCCGGATCGAAGAAGCCGGCATAGTGCACACGGAACTCACCGACAAGCGGATCGAACGGCGTCATTTCCGCCGCATAGGCGGGCGGGACATGCACCGCCTCCCGCGAAACCAAGATATAAAACTCGTCCGGATCGAGCACCAGATCGCGGCTGCCGTGGTTATATAGCGGCTCCCAGAAATCGTGAATGGCATAAGCGGCAGGTTTGTCGACGTCGATCAGGCTCGTATGATGCTTGGCGCGGTAGCCAACAAGCCCTTGCTCACCACCCCTCAGATCGATCGACAGCGCAATGCCGCCGCCGGTGATGTTAGGCTTCTCGGCGGCGACGAGAGTCTCGCGCACATGGAGTTCATTCAGTTCCTTCTCACCGAGTTGCGCATTTCCGATGCGGAAACGGATCTGTGACAGACGCGAGCCGGTACGTACGACAATCGGGAAGGTGCGCGGACTGACCTCCATATAGAGCGGACCCGAATAGCCGGCAGGGATCTTGTCGAATTCCTGTCCGTAATCCGTCATCACGCGGGTAAAAATGTCCAGCCGGCCAGTCGAACTCTTCGGGTTGGCAGAAGCAGAGATGCGGTTCGGAAGATCCAGGTTTTCCAGCAGCGGCACGACATACACGCAGCCGGTCTCGAGAACCGCACCACCTGCCAGGTCGATCTCGTGAAGCTTCAGACGGTCGAGTTTCTCGGAGACGCGGTGGCCTGGACCCGGCAGGAAACTGGCACGGACACGGTAGGCAACCGCGCCGAGACGCAGGTCCAGGCTGGCTGGCTGGACCTGTCCGCTCACCAAGGCGCGCTCCGCGCGGAGCGATCCCTTGTCGAAAAGCGCCCTGATATCCTTGTCGGGCAGAATTCCCGTTTCGCGCAAGCCTGTTCCTCTGCCTTTGACGCCGAGGCAATTTCCCGGACAGGCAGGTTTAATGAAGCCGTCGATTGACGCAAGCCGAACGCGGGTCTAAAGGAACCTTTATCCCGTGGTGATTTGGCCGGTCGGCTTGCAGCCACGTTAAACAAGTCGCTAAAGGGCCGAATGCAAAACCGGCTTGCGGCTTTCGCGGCCGGTTTTTTTGTTGGACAAAGATGATGAGCGAGAATTCTGGAGAAAGCTGGCAACCGCAAACGAGGCTCGTGCACAAAGGCACATTGCGATCGGAATTCGGTGAGACATCCGAAGCGATCTATCTGACTCAGGGCTTCGTCTATGACAGCGCGGAAGCCGCCGAAGCACGCTTCAAGGGCGAGGAGCCCGGCTTCATCTACTCGCGCTACGCCAATCCAACCGTCGACATGTTCGAAAAGCGCATGTGCGCCCTCGAAGGAGCCGAGGATGCCCGCGCAATGGCTTCCGGCATGGCCGCCGTCGCCGCTGCCCTGCTTTGCTCCCTGCAGGCCGGAGACCATGTGGTCGCGGCGCGTGCGCTCTTCGGCTCCTGCCGGTGGATCATCGAGAAGCTCATACCGAAATACGGCATCGAGACGACGCTGATCGACGGCACGAAGATCGAGGAATGGGAACAAGCGGTGCGGCCGAACACCAGGCTTTTCTTCTTCGAAAGCCCGACCAATCCGACGCTCGAGGTCATCGACATCGCTGCCGTTGCCGCGATCGCCAATTCCATCGGCGCACGTGTGGTGGTCGACAATGTCTTTGCCACGCCTCTTCTGCAGAGCCCGCTCGAGCTCGGCGCCCATGTGGTCGTCTATTCCGCGACCAAGCATATCGATGGGCAGGGCCGCTGTCTCGGAGGCGTCGTGCTATCCGACAAGGCCTGGATCGATGAGCATCTGCACGACTATTTCCGCCATACCGGACCGAGCCTTTCTCCGTTCAATGCCTGGACACTCCTGAAGGGTCTGGAAACACTGCCCCTGCGGGTGCGCCAGCAGAGCGAAAGCGCAGCACGGATCGCCGATCACCTGGCCGGCCATCCTGCGGTTGCTCGCGTCATCTATCCCGGCCGGGAGGACCATCCGCAGGCCGATATCATCAAAAGGCAGATGAAAGGAGGCTCGACGCTGGTCTGTATCGAGCTCAAGGGCGGCAAGAAATCCGCCTTTACTTTCCAGAACGCCCTGGAAATCGTCCGGATTTCCAACAATCTCGGCGATTCAAAGAGCCTCATTACGCATCCGGCGACGACGACACACAAGAACCTGTCGGAGGAAGCCCGTGCGGAACTCGGCATCAATCCCGGGACACTGAGGCTGTCCGCCGGCCTCGAAGACACCGGCGATCTGATCGCCGATATCGACCGGGCGCTCGAAAAGGCTGCCTGATTCAGGAGAAGATACGCCAGGCAAGCACGATGCGTGACAGAGCCGTGTAGAAGGTCAGCGCGGCAAAGATATAGGCAAGCGCCGGGAACCAACCAGGAAACAGGCAGAAGGCGGCGAAAAAGGCGATGGTTTCCGTCGCCTCGGTCAGTCCCGTCGTGAAGAACAGTGATTTCGGCCCTCTCGCCTCGCTCGTCATGCCGCGTTTTTCCGCCATGATCGCATAGGCGAGAAAGCTCGACCCGTTCACGTAGAAGGAACAAAGAAGCACGCCGCCTGCGACGGCATTCGCCGCCGGATCAGCAAATATGAAGCCAAGCGGTACGGCGCCGTAAAAGGCGAAGTCGAGCACGATATCGAGATAGCCGCCGGTGTCGGTTCGGCCATTGATCTTCGCCACCATGCCGTCAAGACCATCAGCCAGCCTGCTCAGGAGCAGGAGCACGAGACCAGGCCAGAACTGCCCGAATGCAATGGCCAATGCCGCAGCCATACCGACCGCGAAGCCGGCAAGCGTCACGGCATTCGCCGATATGCCGGCGCGCGCAATCGGCTGCGCGATCATCGAAAGCGCCGGATCGATCCTTGATCGTACCCAGCCGTCCAGCATGATTGGGCTTCCCTTGGATGGTCAATGGACGACACATGCATCTTGACCGGCAGCCGCACAAGGAACAAGTTTTCTTGGGCGTATCCCACGAATGCGGCAGGACGTATCAATGTATCGCGCGGTCACACATGGTATAGAAGTGCTGGTCGAGCCCTTCTATCTCGAAGACCGTTCGGATCCGACCGAGAACCACTATGTCTGGGCCTACCGCATAACCATTGCGAACAATTCAGACGAGTTCGTCAAGCTGGTGTCGCGGTACTGGCATATCACTGACGGACTTGGCCGCGTGGAAGAGGTTCAGGGGCCAGGAGTCGTCGGCGAGCAGCCGGAACTCGATCCCGGAGACAGTTTCCAGTACACGTCGGGATGCCCGCTTTCGACGCCGTCCGGCATCATGGTCGGCCGTTACACCATGCGTAATGCACGTGGAATGGAATTCGAAATAGACATACCCGCCTTCTCGCTCGACATTCCGGGAACTTCGCGTTCCGTCAATTGAACGGGCATATGGCTGTCAGGCGAATTCCGAGGGATCGAACTCATATTCCTTCGAGCAGAATTCGCAATTCACGTGGATCTTGCCGTTTTCGGTGCTTTCCTCGATTTCCTCGGCGGTGAAGCCGTCAAGGATCGCCTTGATCCGCTCGCGCGAGCAGGAGCAATTGTCGATGACCGGATTGCTGTCGAAGACACGCACGCCCTGTTCGTGAAAGAGGCGGTAAAGCAGTCGCTCGGTGCCTACCGAAGAGTCAACAAGTTCCGTCTGGTCGATGGTCGAAAGCAGCGCTAATGCCTCCTGCCAGGCATTGTCCGTTGGATGATCCTCACCGTTCCCGGTATCGCCGTCACCGCCGTGCAAGTCCGGCACGCGACGGCGCTCCGGGGAATCCGGCAGAAACTGTATCAAGAGCCCTCCGGCGCGCCAGAGCTCGCGTCCGCCGTTTTCGCCCGGCACCACCATCCTGGCGACCCCGAGCCGCACCTCTGTCGGGATCTGCTCGGACTGTCGGAAATAAAGCCGCGCGATATCCTCGAGCGTCGAGCCGTCGAGCTGGACAATCCCCTGATAGCGCTGGGTATGGGCGCCTTGGTCGATCGTCAGGGCGAGGATGCCCGTGCCCAGAAGGTCTTCGGGCGCGTCCCGTCCCTGCCCGACTGCCTCCGCAAGCTTCTCCTCGTCGAAGCGGGCATAGGCCCTGACCGAACTCGGCGTGGCGAAGTCGGCCACCAGCATGTCGACTGGGCCGTCCGAACGGGTCTGGACGATGAACTTGCCTTGAAACTTCAGCGACGTACCGAGCAGCACCGTCAGGACGATGATCTCGGCCAGAAGCCGGGATACCGGCTCCGGATAGCCATGCCGATCGAGGATCTGGTCGAGCATAGGCCCGAGTTGCACGGCGCGGCCTCGCACATCCAGGACATCCACCTCGAAAGGCACCACATGGTCGTC
>Ga0164243_10002224_pt1 | contig 32279 bp, 23 predicted proteins | sample OricompcompostOP_FD_108781 | JGI IMG/M metagenome (GOLD analysis project Ga0164243, IMG submission 108781) | Organic Plus compost microbial communities from Emeryville, California, USA - Original compost - Organic plus compost (OP) | ecosystem: Engineered > Solid waste > Mixed feedstock >... | reverse complement strand
TCTCGCGGCGACGTCATCGGGAGTGATCGCTTCGCGAGGCGGCGCGCCCTATACCCTCAGTACGCGCAATGGCCTGCCCTGCGATCGCATCTCTTCTTTGATCTTCGATCGAAGCGGCGCCTTGTGGCTGTACGCAGCGTGCGGCCTCATCTCGATCCCCGCCGACGAGCTCGCGAAGTGGTGGGCGCAGCCCGGTGCGCGGGTACGGTTCAAATGGCTGGATGCATCGGATGGCGTCCAGCATGCGATCACTCCGTTCCAACCGGCGGCTGCACGTTCACCGGACGGCAGATTGTGGTTCGCGAGCGAAAGCGTGCTGCAAACAGTGGATCCGGAGCGTCTCGACCTCAACACGCTTGCCCCGCCCGTGCATATCGACGCAGTCGTTGCGGATCGGCGCGATTACGCTGCCAACGATGGAGTGCGCTTCCAGCCACGCACGCGCGATATCGAGATCAAGTACACCGCCCTCAGCTTCGCGGTCCCGGAGAAAGTGCTGTTTCGATATCGGTTGGAAGGCCATGACGACGAGTGGCACGAGGCAGGTACGCGCCGCCACGCGTTTTACACGGATCTGCCGCCCGGCGATTATCGCTTCCAGGTCATCGCCAGTAATAACGACGGCGTTTGGAACGAGACGGGTGCGAGTCTGCGGTTCTCGATCGAGCCGACGTTCTATCAGACGCGCACATTCGCGATCTTGTGTTGCGCGGCGGTGATCGGCGGTGTGTGGCTGCTCATCTCGCTGAGGGTGCGTCAGGTTGCGAAGCGCATGCAGATGCGGCTCGAGGAACGCCTGTTCGAGCGCGAACGCATCGCCCGCGAGCTGCATGACACGCTGTTGCAAGGCATGCTCAGCGCCTCCCTGCAGCTCTCGGTCGCGAACAGCCAGATTGCCGCGAACGCACCCGCGAAGCCACTCGTCGAAAGGATTCTCCAACTACTGCGTCAAGCGATCGACGAAGGGCGCAACGCGCTGCACGATCTGCGCGAACGACACGCGGGCCCAGGCGAGCTCGAGCGCGCGTTTGCGCAGATCCCTCAGGATCTTGGGACGGAAGATACGATCAGCTATCGGTTGATCGTAGAAGGTACGCCCCGACCGTTGCGGCCGCTCGTAAGAGACGAGGTGTATCGCATTGGTCGCGAGGCGCTTGCCAACGCATTTCGCCATTCGGCAGCTTCGCTCATCGAAGCCGTTCTCGAGTTCGATCGCCAGCACTTCCGTCTGGTCGTTCGCGACGACGGTTGCGGCATCGATCCTGAAGTCGTCCGCTCGGGTCGTGAGGGGCACTGGGGTCTCTCTGGAATGCGTGAGCGGTCGGAGAAGATCGGCGCAGAAATCAAGGTGCGCAGCGGAGCGGCTGCGGGCACGGAGATTGAATTGATCATCCCTGCCGTGACAGCCTTCGAGGGTCGCGGCGAAAGACGGTCTACCGATTGGTTCGCACGGTTACGTGGTGAGAAGAGAAGAGATGAGTGTTCCGATTCGCATACTCGTGGTCGATGACCATCCTGTGTTCCGCGAAGGCATCGCGACCGTCATCGCATATCAACCCGATATGAAGGTCGCAGCCGCAGCGTCGTCTGGAAAACAAGCCATCGAGGAGTTCGAACGTCACAAGCCGGACGTTACGCTTCTGGACCTGCGGTTGCCCGATATGAGCGGTATCGGTGCGCTGACCGCTATTCGAAAGATCGCTCCGGAAGCTCGGGTCATCATCCTTACGACCTTCGAAGGGGATGTCGAGATCCAGCGTGCGCTTGCGGCCGGTGCGCGCAGCTACATGCTCAAGAGTGCGCCGATGGAAGATCTCGTGGACGTGGTCCGAAAAGTCCACTCGGGCCGCAGCCACCTGCCGGCGCAAGTCGCGGAGCGCCTGGCGGAGAATTACAGTTCCGATGCGCTCACCGAGCGCGAGATCGAGGTTCTGCGGCGTATGGCCGAGGGCGATCGCAATCGAGAGATCGGGGAGCACCTCGTCATCTCGGAAGAAACCGTCAAGGTGCACATCAGGCACATCATGGACAAGCTCGGCGCGAAGGATCGTACTCAGGCCGTCGCAATCGCCATTCGGCGCGGCGTGATACACCTCTAGAGTGCTCGCCCGTCCATATACCTCGATCGGGTTATCAAACGATAACAACCCCGCGGGTCGTGCCCTCGCAACGATGTCTGTACCTTGCACGCACGTTGCGATTTGGTCGGAGCATGCAACTGCAAAGAGCATTCACCAGCTTCCCCACGGGACCTGCAGGGATCGCGCTGCTTGCGCTGCGTGCCGCAGTCGGCGCGACCGCTGCACTCGAAGCCGGACGGATCCTGATCGGCGGTCACGCTGTCACTTACGCAGTGGCGGTCGGATGCCTCTGCGCGATCGTGGCAGGTGTCGCTCTGCTGATCGGCTATCTGACTCCTTTCGTGAGTGCGATGTTGTGCGCAGAAGGCGCATGTCTGATGTGCGTGCGCCTGCCCGTGGGTGCATTGAGTCTGTTGGATTCGCATACCGCGACCATCGCCCTCTGCTTGACGGCGGCCGCGCTCATTGCGCTCGGCCCTGGTGCGATATCTTTGGATGCGCGAGTCTTCGGCCGCCGCGAGATTGCAATACCAGCGAAGAAGCCGCCCGCCGAATTCTGAGCGCGCGAGCGGAATGAGCGAGACTTCAAGTCGCGGGATGGGGCGTTAGCAGAGAGACCGTGGATTGGGCGCGCGCTGCGCTGAGGCCCAACGCGAGACTTGGGTGCTCGGCCAAATCCGCCAGAAAACCCGTCAGGTGCGCCATGTGCACCAGATCGGCGAGCGATTGCGCCTTCATTTTGCGCATGATGTTGCCGCGGTGAATTTGCACGGTCACGAGACTGATGCCGAGCTCCGCCGCGATGTGCTTGTTCATCAAGCCGCGCACGACGAGCGCGGCTACTTCGCGTTCGCGGCGCGTCAGAGAGGAAAGGCGCTGGTGCAGCGTGGCGCACAGTAACCGTCGCGCGCGTGTCCTTCGATCCAAATCGAGGGCGATCTCGACCGCGCCGAACAAAGCGCTCGCATCCACCGGCAATGGCAGGAAGTCGATCGCGCCGGCTCTCATACAGAGCACCGATTTCCGGATCTCCACAAGCCGCGAAACGATAATGACCGGCGCATGGGTCGTCGCGACCTGCTGCTGAAATTCGAGCCCGCTCATATCCGGCAGGTCCATGTCGACGATCAGACACGAAGGTGCGCTCGGCGTCGGCAGGCGCAAATATTCCGCAGCCGAACGTGCAGAGCTCGAGGTCATGCCTCTCGACCGCAAGACCTGTTGCAAGCTGGTGCGTATTTCCTCACTGCCGCTGATGATGGTGACTGTCGGAATCGTGATGCTGGGTTTCATGGCACTCATCGGCAGTCTCCTCGTCTTTCCGATTCGACTGTAGTGCTCCAACCGATGCCGGCACATCCCACTGTCCAGCGAACTTCACGTCACGCTTTCTGGTTATCTGATTGTTTGATGCGCGGCGGTTCCGGTTCGGCGTTGGGCTTCAGGTAAGTCAGGACGTTGTGCGTCCCGATCGCATATGTGTGCGACAGAGCTGCGCGCGAAACCGATTCATGGGGCAGTGAACGTGGAGGTGGCCGGAGTTACCGTCCCTATGTCTTCTCAGAATACGGCGCGATTCGAGCTGAGAACGTCATTCGCTCAGTCCGCGCTGTCGAGATGAGTCTCTACGTTGTGCGCGCGTTCGTGCAGCTTCGTGAGCTGCGTGCTCCGACAAGGAACTGGCCAAGCCAGGTTGATAACGCAACGGAGAGGTTGTCCCGCGGTGTGCGTGCAGGGGCGGTCGATCGATCTTCACGGGCGCGGAAAGTGGCGCGCTCTGATCGATCTTCATCCGTCTGAACACGCGCGTTGCGCGAGCGCACAATCCATCGCGAAATGCCGAGAGTGAAGCCGGCAGATCGCGCTCGAATCGTTCGAGGGTCTGACGCATCAAGACGGCGCAGCAATTTCCGAAGCTGCACCACTTGTGTTCGCCTGCGCTCCTCAAGTTGGGGCAGTGCTGATCACGATCTGCACCAACATTGTGAGCGCAGCCGCGCTGCTTCATCCAACAAAAATCTTCGCTGCTGCGAGCCGACGAAACACCGGTTTTCATATAGACGTTTAAGGTTTTATATGTCTATATATAAAAACGGTTGCGCTGAAGGGTTCCTCCGCAGGGGCCGAGCAACCCGGCAGTGTTTTTATGGGGAGGCGAGCGAAGATGTTTCCGATCAACTTGAAGATGGTGCGCCAAAACGCATCGTTCGTTTTCGATGGTGCGTGCGGCCGGATCCAAGGGGCGCGCCGTACAGGGGCCCAAAGCAGTGCATCCGCAACTGCGCTCGTGAGCCTGATGTCCCTGGCGATCTCAACTTCTGCATTGGCGCAGACAGCCGATGAATCGGCTGAGCTGACTGAAGTCGTCGTCACGGGCTCGAGGATCGTGACGCGCGACGGCTACTCTGCGCCGACGCCGGTCAGCGTCTTGGGCATGGAGACGATTCAGTCCTTCGGCTCGCCCAACATGGCCGATGCCGTGAATACGCTTCCCTCATTGGCCGGCAGCGTATCGCCGGCCACCTCCGTGACGACGGCGAGCACCGGCAACTCGAACATCAACGCACTGAACCTGCGTGCGCTAGGTGAGAACCGGACGCTCGTCCTCGTCGATGGCCAACGATCCGTAGCGTCGTCGCTCTCCGGGCTCGTCGACGTCAATCTCATTCCGCAAGATCTGATTTCGCGCGTCGAGGTCGTGACCGGCGGTGCTTCCGCCGTGTACGGATCCGACGCTCTCGGCGGGGTCGTGAACTTCATTCTCGACAAGGAATTCACCGGGCTGAAGTCGACTGCTCAGTACGGCGCGACGACGCATGGCGACGGCAAGAACTGGATGGCGAACTTCACGTTCGGAACTCCCTTCGCGGACGGTCGCGGCCACTTCATCTTCAGCGGCGGCGTGCGTGATCAAGAAGTGATTCCGATCAATCGCCGCGATTGGAACCTGAAGGGGCACCAGTTCATGAACAACCCGAGCTACACGCCCACGAACGGGCAGCCGCAGCGGTTGCTGCTCGATCAAGTGTCGGTGAGCACGGGCATTGCGGGAGGCATCATCACGGACACCGCGCTGCGCGGTACGGCATTCGGCGTCGGCGGGGCGCCGTATCAGTTTCAGTTCGGCGATCTCGTCTCCGACCCGGACATGCGCGGCGGGGACTGGGAGCTGTCTCAAGTGCGCGGCACGCGCGCGGGCTCCAGTCTCTCGGGTGGATCGCACACGGAGAGCGGCTTCATGCGCGTGTCATGGGATCTTACCGACGACGTCAACATCTACTTGCAGGCTGCGCGCGCCCGCGACGAGAACGAAAACTACGCGTTCTCGCTCGAAGACACGGGCAGCATCGTGCTTCGCTCCGACAACGCCTTCATCCCCGACAGCGTCAGGGAGCAACTCGTCGCGAACGGCATCACTACTTTTCGTCTCGGCACGATGCATCCCGATCTCGATATTGCAGTCCCGACCAATGACCGACGCGTCACGCGCATCGTCGCTGGTGCAACGGGCAGCTTCGGCGATAGCTGGAACTGGGACTTCTACTACCAGCGCGGCATCTCCGATCTTCACGTGATGACGAAAGGCATCTGGGTCAACTCCTATCTTCAGCTGGCATACGACGCCGTTCGCGATCCTGCGACGGGCGCCATCGTGTGCCGCTCCACGCTGACGGATCCAACGAACGGCTGCGTCCCCTACAACCCCATGGGCATCGGCGTGAACTCGCGCGCTGCGGTCGACTACGTGCAAGGCAATGGCGAGAAGATGTGGCGCTTCCAACAACTGACGCAGGATGTTGCGGCGTTCTCGTTGAGCGGCGCGCCGTTCTCTACATGGGCCGGGGAGGTTTCGCTTGCGACAGGCGCCGAGTACCGCAAGGAGTGGATCGGCAAGGGCGAGAACGATCCGATCTCGGACCGGTTCGGCTGGTGGGTCGGCGGCTATCCTTCCACGAGCGGCAGCTATGACGTTTCGGAGGTCTTCCTCGAGACGGCCGTGCCGCTCGCGCGGGACTTGCCGGCAGTTCGATCGCTGGATGTGAACGCCGCGATTCGCGCGACGGACTACAGCACGTCCGGCAACGTGGAAACGTGGAAGGTGGGCCTGAATTGGGCGCCGATCGATGATGTTCGTTTCCGCACGACGCTGTCGCGCGACATCCGCGCGCCCAATCTCGAAGAGCTCTTCAGCCGCGGCAGCGGCGGCGCGCCGGCGGTCACGAATCCGTGGCTCGGCGATGCGACCGAGTACATCACCTCGCCTCGTCTCGGCAACACGGAGCTGACGCCCGAGATTGCAGACGGATTCGGCATTGGCGTCGTGCTCACGCCGGCCGCGCTACCCGGGTTCGCATTGGCCGTCGACTACTGGAGCGTCGATATCAAGGACGCGATTGGGTTGCCGACGACCCAGGACATCATCGACAACTGCTATCAAGGCTTGACGGCCTTCTGCGCGGCAGTCGATTTTCAACCGGGAACGCAGAGCTTGTTCATCGTGCGTCGCACGCCGTTCAACTACACCTCGCAAGTGGCGCGCGGCATCGATATCGAGACGAGCTATCGATTCGACTTGAGCAGCCTTCATGAGAAGCTGCCAGGCTCGATGCAGATCCGTGCGCTCGCGACGAACTACAAGCGAAATGCCACCACGACGGAAGGCATCGTCGACGACACGGCGGGCCAGAACACCTCGTATGGCCCGCCGGACAGGAAGTGGCATGCGTCGGTCGACTACACGCTCGACTCCTTCCATGCGTCGCTCATGGCGCGCGGCATCAGCTCCGGCGTGTACGACAACGACTGGATCGAGTGCACGAGCGGGTGCCCCGCGTCCACGTCGAAGTACGTGACGGTGAGCGAGAACGACATCGACGCTGCCGTGTTCTTCGATGCTTCGATTGCATACGACTTCAATGTCGGTGGAGTGGAGATCGAGAGCTTCCTCAACGTCCGCAACGTGCTCGACGAAGATCCTCCGGTCGTTGCTGCGAATCCGGGCGGCTTCAACTACACGATCGCTCCAGCGAACGCGCGGCTCTACGACGTTCTCGGCCGTACGTTCACGGTGGGCTTCCGCCTGAACTTCTGATGAGCGCAAGAGGGTGAGGGCGATCGGGTCGTCCTCATCCTCGAGCCGCAAAACAAACTTCCGGAGATCGATGATGCGACGTTTTCCTCACGTGCTTGCGGTGAGCATGCTCGTTCTGCAAGTGCTCATTCCGTTCGGAGTGCAGAGTGCCAAGGCAGCGGACGAGAAAGTGCCGGAATATGCACTGGACTCGAGCTGGCCGAAGCTTCCGTTGCCGAACCACTGGGCGCTGGGCCTGATCAACGGCATCCATGTCGATGCGAAGAATCACCTGTGGCTGTTTCACAGCCCGGAGCTCGTGCCGAACTACGCACGCGGAGCCGCGCAGAATCCGCCGACGAACAGGTGCTGCGTGCCTGCGCCGGCAATCATCGAATTCGATGAGGCCGGCAACGTGCTGAGAGCGTGGGGCGGCCCAGATCAAGCGAAAGGTTATGACTGGCCGTCGGCCGGGCATGGCCTGTACGTCGATTACAAAGGGAACATTTGGATCGGCGGCAGTCAGACGCGCGTCGGAGCCGACGGCAGCCCACCGGATGGCATGTATCTGAAGTTCAGCCCGGACGGGAAGTTCCTGCTGCAGATCGGCCACCGCGGTCCATCGAAGGGTAGCCTCGATCCGACTCAGCTTTCCGGCGCCGCGGCAGTCGATGTCGATCCCGAGACGAACGAAGCGTTCATCGCCGATGGTTACGGCAATCATCGAGTCATCGTCGTCGATGCCGACACCGGCGCGTTCAAGCGGCAGTGGGGCGCATACGGCAAGCCGCCGACTGACGAGAAGCTGCCGCGCTATGACGGCGGCCCGACGCTGCCGAAGCAATTCAATCTCGTGCACTGCGTTCGAATTGCGCAAGACGGCCTGGTGTATGTGTGCGACCGCTTGAACAATCGCCTGCAAGTGTTCCGCAAGGACGGCACGTTCGTGACCGAGTATGTGTACGAGCCGCAGACGAAGGGCTCCGGATCGGTCGGCAACGTCAGTCTGTGGCCTGATGCGAAACAGACGTTGATGGTCATGAACGATCCCGGCAACTTCGAGACGGTGTTGATTCGTCGTGCGGATGGGAAAGAGCTCAGCCGCTTCGGTCACTTCGGCACATGGGCCGGCGAATACCATCGCAATCATCAAATGGAGTTCGATCTGAAAGGGAACATCTACACATCGGAAGATCACCGCGTCCAGCGGCTGAAGATCGTCAACGGCGTGAAGCCCTGACAGCGCGAGCGGTCACGATCGCGCACGATTATTTCTAAAGAGTCGACGAGCCGCAGTGATTTGTTCCATCGCGGCGGCCCGCGACAATGCTCGAGTAGCACTGAGTGAGAATGGTAGTGAAGCAGACGTTGTCCCGGTCCGAACCGTATTTCAATCCTCACGTCGACACGCTTCCCAAGTACAACGCCGGCTTGAGCCTCGGGGCGGCGCGCGCCGCGAGCGGGCGCGAGCAAATCGCGCGCCTTGCGAGCAACGAGAATCCGTACGGTTGTTCGCCAGCCGTGCGCCGCGTGCTCGCTGACGGCGCTGTGGAGCTGTGGCGGTACTCGGATCCGAACTGCGAGGCGTTGCGCGCCGCGCTTGCCTCGAAGCTCGACGTCGAGCCGACGCAGATCGTCATCGGCAATGGCTCGGAGGAGATGATCGCAGCGGCCTCGCGGGCGTTCCTCACGGTGGGCGGTCATGCGCTCACGGTCGCGCCGTGTTTTGGCCTGCATGAGATCGAGCCGCTCGCTGTCGGCGCGCGGGTGACCAAAGTGCCGATGACGTCGGACTGCGAATTCGATGTGCCTGCGCTTACGGCCGCATTGGCGCAAAGTCCCAATCTCGTGTTCCTGCCTTCGCCTTGGAATCCAGTCGGCGCCGCGCTCGATCACGACGGCCTTGCGCGCGTGATCACGGCCTCGTCAGCGACGACGCTGTTCGTGCTCGATGAGGCGTATCGCGAGTTTGCGTCCGATGCCATTCCGGATGGCCTCTCGCTGCTGCAGCGGTCCGGTTTGCCATTCATCGTCCTGCGAACCTTTTCCAAGGCATTCGGGCTCGCAGGATTGCGTGTGGGATATGCAGTGTGCTCGAGCGCCAGGATCGCAAAGATGATCGCTGCGGCGAAGACTCCGTTCAACGTCAACGCGGTCGCGCAGGCGGCCGCTGTCGCTGCGCTTGATGACGAAGCGTGGATGCGAGACGCCGTTGCTCGAATTTGCGTCGAGCGCGATCGGGTCGCGGCGGCGCTGCGCGGGCTTGGGCTGCGCGTCGCGCGCTCGGAAGGGAATTTTGTGTTCTTCGATGCGAAGCGCCCAAGTGCAGAGGTCGCAACCGCGCTGCTCAAGGCCGGTGTCGTCGTGAAGCCGTGGCTCGAGCCGGAATACCAGAGCTTCATACGGGTTTCGACCGGCACCGCGGCCGAGAACAACCAATTTCTCGACGCCCTCGCCGCCGCTCTGCGGCCGGAGCGTTACGCCAGCGTCGCCGCCGCTGGATAGAACTGAACGAGATAGACCGACGCAGGGGATTGCGCGGCCGTCATCTCGATCAGGGCGGGTGCGCCGCGCATCAACAGGCAATCGCGCGCGCCGAGCTGAATTTCGGTTCCGCCATCGAGCGTGCAGCTCATAGCGCCGCGGTCGCAGAAAACGAGCGCTTCGCCGGCGCACGACACCCTCACTCGCTGTTCATCGATCGCGAGGCGATGAACGCTGTGACGACGGCGGTCGCGCCGGGTCATGACGTTCAGATCGGTGATCGGCCCGGCGAGCAGCCGTGCATTCAACGCGCGGTCGGCTGCAAAGTGAAAGGGAGCGGACGAGGGCGTGACGATCTGCCTGCCGCCATGATCTGCGAAGTCGAGCTCGAGACCCGCTCCGTCGAGCACGCACAGCGTGCGATCGATGCCGGGAAACACCGAGAAAGGTCCGTCTTGCGCGACCAGCGCCATGCTGACGCGCCACTCGAGCGTGTCGAATGTCGCACCGGGCGGAGAGACCGCGATTTCGAGCGTCTCTCCGCCGCCATTCTTCCAGGGCATGCGCCGATACGCCGCCCTTCGCAGAATCTCCAAACAGCCCTCCTAGCGATCGTTCACGCTCGGAAGATCGAGGCCGCGCTCGCGTGCGCACTCAAGCGCGATCTCGTAGCCAGCATCGGCATGTCGCATCACGCCGGTGCCCGGATCGTTCCACAACACACGAGCGAGGCGAGCATCGGCCTCTTGCGAGCCGTCGCAGACGATGACCATGCCGGCATGCTGCGAGTAGCCCATGCCGACGCCTCCGCCATGATGCAGTGAAACCCACGTCGCGCCGGAGGCGGTGTTCAAGAGAGCATTGAGCAGCGGCCAATCCGAAACGGCATCCGATCCGTCCTGCATCGCCTCGGTTTCGCGATTTGGCGACGCGACGGAGCCCGAGTCGAGGTGATCGCGGCCGATGACGATCGGCGCTTTCAGTTCGCCTGAAGCGACCATTTGATTGAACGCACGCCCGAGGCGATCGCGATCGCCGAGTCCGACCCAGCAGATGCGCGCAGGCAAGCCCTGGAAGCTGATGCGCTCGCGCGCCATGTCGAGCCAGTTGTGCAGATGCTTGTCGTCCGGAATCAGCTCTTTCACCTTCTGGTCCGTGCGATAGATGTCTTCCGGGTCGCCGGAAAGCGCAGCCCAGCGGAAGGGGCCGACGCCGCGACAGAAGAGCGGACGAATGTACGCGGGCACGAAGCCCGGAAAGGCGAACGCATCGGCGACGCCGCGATCCAGGGCGACTTGGCGGATGTTATTGCCATAGTCGAACGTCGGAATTCCGAGGCGATGAAACTCGAGCATCGCGCGCACGTGAACGGCCATGGAGTCTTTCGCGGCTTCGGCAACCGCAGCGGGATCCGTCGCGCGCCTCGATTCCCACTCGTCGACGGTCCAGCCTTGCGGCAGGTAGCCGTTCACCGGATCGTGTGCCGATGTCTGATCGGTCACCGCATCGGGCCTCACGCCTCGACGCAGCAGCTCGGGAAGCACATCGGCGGCGTTCCCGCGGAGCGCGACGGAAATCGCTTTGCCCGTGCGACGCGCGTCTTCGAGGATCGCGAGCGCCTCGTCCAAGCTCTGCGCGCACACATCGACGTAGCGAGTGCGAAGGCGGAAATCGATGCTCGATTGACGGCATTCGATCGCCAGGCAACTTGCGCCGGCCATCGTTGCAGCGAGCGGTTGCGCACCGCCCATTCCGCCCAACCCAGCGGTGAGAATCCAGCGGCCGCGCAAATTGCCGCCGTAATGGCGGCGGCCCATTTCGACGAAGGTTTCGTAAGTGCCCTGCACGATGCCCTGCGAGCCGATGTATATCCACGAACCCGCGGTCATCTGCCCGTACATCATCAGGCCTTTGCGATCGAGCTCGCTGAAGTGCTCCCAGTTCGCCCAATGCGGCACGAGGTTCGAGTTCGCGAGGAGTACGCGCGGCGCGTCGCGATGCGTGCGAAACACGCCGACGGGCTTGCCGGATTGAATGAGCAGCGTTTGATCGTCTTCGAGCCGCCGGAGCGCGGAGACGATCCGGTCGAAGCTGTCCCAGTCGCGAGCCGCGCGGCCGATGCCGCCATACACGACGAGCTCCTCGGGGCGCTCTGCGACGTCAGGATCGAGATTGTTCATCAGCATCCGCAGCGGCGCCTCGGTCAGCCAGCTGCGAGCGCTCAATGCCTGGCCGCGTGGGGCGCGGACGATGCGGGATTTGTCGATTCGACGCATGCGAAAAACCTGGTGCTAAGTGTTGGGATGTAAAGCGAACTCGAGGCAACGGCGCAGCACGCTCTCGAGCACCGTGCGTAGGGGCGTTGCGAAATTGAGATCAAACGCCGGCGGCCAGTTGTCCGGCGACAGAGGATGTTCCGGCTCGCGCATGTAGCCTCGACATGCGAGCTCCATCTGGACCGCGTGCACGCCCGAGGCGGGTTGTCCGTGCGAGCGCGTGATGTAGCCGCCTTTGAACCGACCGTTCACGACATGGGTGAACTGGGAAGCTGCGCACGCAGCGGCGATCGCATCGCTCAATGTCGGATCACAAGATCGACCGTCATTCGTGCCGATGTTGAATTGCGGCAGCTCGCCGTCGAAAAGCCGCGGAATGCGTGATCGGATCGAATGGCAGTCATACAGCACGATGCTGCGATGCTGGCGCAGAAGCCGCGCGGCTTCGCTGCGCAAGGCTTCGTGATACGGCTCGAAATACTGAAGACGCCGCTCCTGGATCTCGGCGGGCGATAACGGCGCCGAGTCCCGATACAGAGGTCCGCCGTCGAACGTCGTCGTCGGGCAGAGCTCGGTCGTCGCGAGACCCGGATATAGAGAGCGGCCCGACGGATCGCGATTCACGTCGATGACGCTGCGTGAGACCGACGTGCGCACGATGGTTGCGCCGAGATCGGATGCGAAGTCGTACAGGTCGCCGATCCACCAATCGGCGTCTTGTCGCGCCAACCAGGGTGAGACGAATCGAGGCTCGATATCGCGCAGATCAGTGCCCGAGTGCGGGATGCTGAGCAGCAGCGGCGCGTCCCCGCGTGCGATCGAAAGCCAGTCATGAGAGCGCTTCAATGAACTTCCCTCAGCACCTGCGGCAGCGGCACGCCCGCCGCAGCTGCGATTGAGCCGCTAGTGACCAGTGCTATGGCCTGCTGCATGTCCGGATACATATAACGGTCGTCTTCGAGCATCGGCACGCGCTCGCGCAACATCATGCGCACCGCTTCGAGCGGCACGCTCGATGTCAGCGGCGCGCGGAAGTCGCATCCTTGCGCTGCCATCAGCAGCTCAATCGCGATGACCGTGCTTGCGTTCTCGATCATCGGCAACAGTCGGCGCGCGCCGTGAGCCGCCATGGAGACGTGGTCTTCCTGATTGGCGGATGTCGGTATCGAATCGACACTCGCTGGATACGCGCGCTGCTTGTTTTCGGAGACGAGCGCCGCGGCCGTCACCTGCGGAATCATGAAACCCGAGTTCAGCCCTGGCCGAGGCGTGAGAAACGCGGGCAACCCGGAAAGCACCGGGTCGATCAGCATGGCGATGCGCCGTTCGGCGATCGAGCCGATCTCGCATACTGCGATTGCGATCATGTCGGCGGCGAAGGCAACGGGCTCCGCATGGAAGTTGCCGCCGGACAGCGCAGTGTCGTCGGCGAAGATGAGTGGATTGTCGGAGACTCCGTTAGCTTCTGCCGCGAGGAACGCCGCTGCGTTGCGCAGCATGTCCAGGCAGGCGCCCATGACTTGCGGCTGACAGCGCAGACAATAAGGATCCTGGACGCGATCGTCGTCGACGAGATGCGATGCGCGCAGGGCGCTGCCCGCCATCAGTTCGCGCACCGCGTCAGCGCTTTCAATCTGGCCGCGATGCCGACGCAGCGCATGTATGCGTGGATCGAAAGGTGTATCCGTGCCCCGCGCCGCGTCCGTCGTGAGTGCGCCGGTGACGAGCGCGCTCTGATACAGAGTTTCCGCTTCGCACAGCGCTGCGAGTGCAACGGCGGTGGAGAACTGCGTGCCGTTGAGCAGTGCGAGACCTTCCTTCGGTTGCAGTGAGAGCGGGCGCAAATTCGCGAGCGCCAAGCCCTCGCGAGCGGGAAGGCGACCCGACGGCGTGTCTACTTCGCCGACGCCGATCATCGCTGCAGTCATGTGTGCGAGCGGGGCAAGATCGCCGGACGCGCCGACAGAGCCTTGCGAGGGCACGACCGGGATGATTTCGCAGGCCAGCATCGTCTCGAGGAATTCGAGCGTCTGCGGTTGTACGCCGGAGGCGCCCTGTCCGAGGCTTGCGAGCTTCAGCGCCATCATCAGACGGACGATGCGCAGCGGCATCGGCGCACCGGTGCCGGCGGCGTGAGAGAGCACGATGTTCTGCTGCAATCGATTGAGATCAGCGGTGTCGATGCGGACGGTCGCGAGCTTGCCGAAGCCCGTGTTGATGCCGTAGACGGGCTCGCCGCGGTCGACGATTCGGGCGACTGCTGCCGCTCCGCGCTCGACCGCAGTACGGCAGGACGCGTGCAGCCGTGGCGTCGCGCCTCGATAAATCGCACGCCAATCCTCGAGCGTCGTGGAACCAGGCGTCAACTCGATCGGGATCATCGACCTCTCCAAATTCGCGAATGCAGCGGGTTGAAACCAATCCGGTAGACGAGCTCTGCAGGATGCTCGACATCCCAGATCGCAAGATCGGCAAACTTGCCGATCTCCAATGTGCCGGTGTCACGCTCCATGCCCAAGGCGCGCGCGGCTTCGCGCGTTGCTCCGACGAGGCATTCCTCGACGGTGAGTCGGAACTGGGTCGCGGCCATATTCAATGCAAGCAGCAGCGAGGTGAGCGGCGAAGTGCCGGGATTGCAATCTGTCGCCACGGCGATCGGAACGCCGTGACGGCGCAGAAGCTCGACCGGCGGCGCGGTTTTCTCTCGCAGAAAATAGAACGCGCCCGGCAGCAAGACGGCGACGGTTCCCGCGCGGGCAAGCGCAGCGATGCTCGTTTCGTCAGCGAACTCCAAATGATCGGCGGACAGGGCCGCATGCTCTGCTGCAAGTCGTGCGCCGCCCGAGTTCGACAGCTGGTCGGCGTGCAACCGCACGCGAAGACCTAGCGCGCGTGCGGCATCGAAGACGCGCGACATCTGCGGAACCGAGAATGCGATGTGCTCGCAGAATCCGTCGACCGAATCGATCAAACCTTCGGCCGCGAGCGCCGGCAGCATTTCGCGCGTGACGGCCTCGACGTATGCGTCGGCGTTGCCTGCGGTTTCCGGCGGCACTGTGTGTGCACCGAGAAATGTCGTGTGGACGTTCACGGAGCGCATGCGGCCAAGCTCGCGCGCGGCCTCGAGCATGCGTCGCTCCGTCGCAAGGTCGAGTCCATAGCCTGACTTGATCTCGATCGTCGTGACGCCTTCGGCGAGCAGCGCATCGAGACGCGGCAGTGACTCCGCAATCAGTTGTTGCGTGCTCGCCATGCGCGTCGTGCGCAACGTGGAAAGAATGCCTCCTCCGGCAGCCGCGATCTCTTGGTACGTGGCGCCGCGCAAACGAAGTTCGAACTCGTGAGCGCGATTGCCTGCGTGCACCAAGTGCGTGTGGCAATCGATGAGTCCTGGAGTGATCCAGCGACCTTCGCAATCGACGATTTCGCGTTCTGCGGCGCCGGCAGAGGGCACGTCGCGCTCGAGGCCTGCGAACACGATCCGTTCGCCGCGCACCAGAATCGCGCCATTCGATACTTCGCCGATGCCCGCTGCACCGCGCGCCATCGTAGCGATTCTGGCATTGCACCAAAGGCGCTCCTTCAAAGGTGCTCGAGAGGTTGCGTCGGAAAACATCGGTCGAATGGCGGCCGCGGAAGCTCTGGGGATGTGCGTGATAATGTATAGTCATATAATTGGCGAAAGCAAGCGGCGTGTTCCGCGCCGGAGTCGGAGATCATTTGATGACCGTGTTGTATGCAGAGCAGCTACTCAGCACTGCTGGATGGTTGACGTCGGTGCGCCTGCACCTCGCGGGCGATCGCGTCGTTGCGATCCAAGCTGACGTGGACGCGGAGGCGGGTGACGAGCGTCATGCAGTGATCGTTCCCGCGATGGCAAACCTTCACAGTCATGCATTTCAGCGCGGTATCGCCGGTCTCACGGAAATGCGAGGCCCTGGAGGGGACGACTTCTGGAGCTGGCGCGAGACGATGTATCGATTCGCCTCACGCATGTCTCCCGACCAGCTGCAGGCGATCGCCGCCCAGGCTTACGTGGAGATGCTCGAGGCGGGATTCTGTCGCGTCGGCGAGTTTCATTACTTGCATCACGATGTCGATGCGCGTCCCTACGCCGACGTCGGAGAAATGGCGGGCCGCATCGCCGCGGCCGCGGCCGAGACCGGAATGGCATTGACGCTGTTGCCGGTGTTCTATGCGCATTCGTCGTTCGGTGGGCAGCCGCCGAAGCAAGCCCAGGCGCGATTCGTTTCGAGCCTCGACAGCTACGCTCGGCTCATCGAGCGATGTCGTGCGCTCGTCGCGCAGTTGCCGGCGGCGATCGTCGGCGTTGCGCCTCACAGTCTGCGTGCGGTCACGCCTGCAGAGCTCGCGGAAGTCGTGCGATTGCTGCCCGACGCGCCGGTGCACATTCACATTGCCGAGCAGATGGGGGAGGTGCGCGACTGCATCGCCTGGTCCGGCGTGACGCCGGTGCGCTGGCTGCTGGAGAACGTCGCGGTCGATGAGCGGTGGTGCCTCGTGCACGCGACGCATATCGATCCGTCCGAGATCAGAAGCGTCGCGCATGCCGGGGCAGTCGCCGGTTTGTGCCCCGTCACGGAAGCCAATCTCGGCGATGGGATCTTTCCAGCCGTGGAATTCCTCGCGGCCGGTGGCGATTTCGGTGTCGGCACCGACTCGAACGTCTGCATCAGTCTCGCCGGTGAGCTATCGCTTCTGGAGTACACTCAGCGACTCTCGCGTAGAGTGCGCAATGTGATCGGCCTGGCCGAGCGATCGACCGGGCTGGCGCTGTATCAGCGCGCATTACAAGGCGGCGCGAGGGCGCTCGGCGTCAAAGCGGGCATCGCCGAAGGCGCCGTTGCCGATCTCGTGAGCCTATCGATCGATGAGCCGTCGATGATCTGGCGGTCGGCGGACGCGCTCATCGATTCGTGGCTGTTCGCCGGCAATGCCTGCGTCGTGGACTGCGTTTGGGTGAATGGTCGGAAGTGGGTCGAGCACGGCCGGCATCTGATGCGTGATCGGGTGCGGAGTGCATATAAGAGTGCGATGAAGGAGTTGTGCGCTTGAATAACAACGAGACAGCGGCAAGACAGGATCAGGCGAGCAAGGGCAAAGCGGCTCCGCTGCGCAAAGCTCGATCCACAAAGGTGCAGACATCACTGCATCAGAAAATCCTCAGCGATATTCAAGGCAACATCCTGTCGGGGCGCTGGGAGCCAGGACAGCGGATCCCCGTCGAGCAGGAGCTGATGCGACAGTACCGTTGCTCGCGCATGACCGTGAACAAGGTTCTCACTCAGCTGGCGCAAGCGGGCATCATCGAGCGTCGCCGCAAGGCGGGTAGCTTCGTGAGAAGACCGCAATCGCAGTCGGCGGTCTTGTCGATTCCGGACATCAAGACGGAAGTCGATGCGCTCAAGCTGCCGTATCGGTTCGAGATCCTGAAGCGCCAGAAACGAACGGCTACGCGCGAAGACCGATCGCTCCTCGGCGCCGACGAAGCCGTCCCGGTTCTCGAATTGGTGTGCCGCCACTTCGCAGATGCTCAGCCGTTCTGCATCGAATATCGCCTGGTCAATTTGGAGGCGGTGCCCGCCGCGGCGTCGGTGAGTTTCGATGAGATATCCCCGGGTGCGTGGCTGCTGCGCCAAGTTCCCTGGAACGTAGCCGAGCACCGCATCCGCGCAGCTGGCGCGGTCGCAGCCGACGCTGCACGATTGAAGGTCAAGACGGGGAGCCCGTGCCTCATCGTGGAGCGCACGACTCGCAGCATGACATTCCCGATTACGTTCGTACGGCTGACGTATCCGGGCAATCTGCACGAGCTCGTCGCGACGTTCACGTCGCTCACTTCGACATCGCCGGGGGCTTAGGCGGCAGTTACCGCACCTTCTGTTCCAGTCCGGCAACCGCGCCGCAAAGGTCCTGCTGGCGGCGCCCGAAGGCGACGAGCAAGTTGCGGAATTCCGCGCAGATCGTTCGATCGAGCGCATCGCGTTCCCAGGCCAGAAAATAGGACTCCGGCAGGTTGAGGCGCCGGTCGATCGGCACCACCAGGCGTCCGCGGCGCACGTGCTCGCCGATCAGCGAGATCTGTCCTAGCACGAAACCGCCGCCGCTCTGCGCCGCCTCGATCGCCGCGCTCGCGAGGGAGAATGCCAATGCGCTCGTGCTCCGCGGTGGGGCAAGGCCGCAGGCCCATGCCCAGTCCGTCCAAGAGGGAGGCTGGCGGTGGCGGCTCTCCCACACGACCTCGATCAGCGGGCACGCGAGGATGTCTGCCTCATTGCGCACCGGATGCTCGCGCAAAAACTCCGGCGAGCACACGGGAACGACAGCGTCGCGGAACAGATCGCCGAACCTGTCGTAGCGGCGCGCATCCGCTCCATAGCACACCCGGAAATCGATCCCTTCTTCCTGAAGCACCGGCTCTCGTTCGGAGCCGATCAGCCGCAGGCTCGTTCCGGGATGTGATTCGCTGAAATTCAGGAGCGGTTCTTGCAACCAGGTGGCGAGGGAGGGCGGCGCACTGACGACGACGCCTTGCTTCGCGCGCGCGATCTGCAGCCGCTGCTGTCCACGCCGCAGCTCATCGAAGGCCGTGCGCACCTGCTCGTAGTAGATGCGGCCCCATGCGGTCAACGTGAGCGATCGGCCCTCGCGCTCCAAGAGACGTGCACCGAGCTCGCGCTCGACCTTGCGCAGCTGCTGGCTCACCGCGCCGGAGGAAACGCCGAGCTCATCTGCAGCTGCTGCGACGCTGCCGCAGCGGACGATCGCCTCGAACGCCTGGATCGCACGCATCGGCGGCAGCTCGGCCGTGATCGCATCGGACTTGTCTCGCGAAGAATTCTGCATGGAGCGGGCGTGCAACTTTGTGGTGCGAAACATCGAGATTTACGCCTCTTTTTGGGGAGCGAGGCGCGTGAGAAATTTTAATGTACAGTCAATTGCGTTTGTTTGTATAGACGTTATAGTCGAGCCACATCGCGCTGGCGGTCGAGCGCGATTTCATAACGTCAACGGGATTGCGAATGTCGTTCGTGAAGCTTGCTGTTTGGTTCGTTTGCTTCGTTTCGCTGGCTGCGCCGCTTGCCGTGCGCGGCGAGAGCGGCACCGAGCGCGGCGAGTACCTCGTGCGCGCAGCGAACTGCGTGAGCTGTCACACGAAGCCCGGCGGAAAAGTGTTTGCTGGCGGCGTTGCCTTCCCGACCGAGTTCGGCACGATCTACTCGACGAACATCACGCCGCATGAGTCGACGGGCATCGGTAGCTGGACATTCGAGCAGTTCGACGCCGCGATGCGGCGCGGCGTGCGTCCCGACGGCCAGCATCTGTATCCGGCGTTCCCATTCACGAGCTTCACAAAGCTCGACGACGCGGACATGCGCGCGCTGTACGACTACTTCATGAGCCTGAAGCCGATCGATGCGCCTGCGCAGGAGAATGAGCTGCGCTTCCCATACAACCAGCGCGCGCTGCTGGCCGTGTGGAAGCAGCTCTACTTCGTAGAAGCGCGCTTCGCGCCGGATCCGAAGCGCTCGGCGCAATGGAATCGCGGCGCATATCTCGTCGAGGCGCTCGCGCATTGCAGTGCGTGTCACTCGCCCCGAACTTTTTTCGCCGCCGAGGACACCGACGCTCTCTACACGGGTGGCGCGCTATACGAGCTCGATGAGGAACGAGGGGTCGTCGCACGCGGTGCATCGAATCTGACGTCTTCTCCGCATGGACTCGGCGCATGGTCGGAAGACGACATCGCCAACTATCTCAAGCTCGGCATCAACTCGCGAACTCGGCTGATCGGAACGATGAGCGAGGTCGTGCTGAACAGCACGCGCCACCTCACCGAAGCCGACACGCGCGCGATGGCGGTGTACCTGAAGACGCTCACGCCCGCCGCGGACATCGGCGCTCGCCCGAGCAAGAAGGTGATGGATCTCGGAGCGAAGCAGTACGACATTCACTGCGGCACTTGCCACCTGCCGACGGGCCTTGGCTCGGCAGACACCGCGCCGCCGCTCGCCGGCAGCGCGCTGGCGCAGGCGCCGAATCCGTCCTCACTCATCGACCTCGTCATCAATGGCCCGAGGCTTCCGGTCGAGCCGCCTTCGAGCGAGTGGCTGAAGCGTCCTTGGCAATCGATGACGCCATTCGCGCAGAAGCTCAGCGATGAGCAGGCGGCTGCGCTGCTGACCTATGTGCGTAATTCATGGGGCAACGCGGCGGGCGTAGTCGAGCCGGAGGACATCGACCGCATGAGGTGAGGCCGCAAACGGTGCGTGCCGCGAGCGGCATGCACTCACGTTGTGCGGCGAGGCAAGCGTTTAGCTCCGCTAAATCGTGACGAGGCGAGTCTCATTGATCGGCTTTCGCGGCATCGGTAAACAGTTCTGGTAACGACTCTTTTGACTATGCAAAACCTGACACAGCAGCACTCGGCTCTCGGTGCGACGGCGGCTCTCTCCAAATCGCGGGTTCGGTTCTACGCCGCGCATGTAGCAACTTCGAGGAGCTGCTAACGATGGATCTGCTCGTAATCGCGATTTACATGGCCGCGATGATCGGCATCGGGTGGTACGCGAAGGCGCGCGCCCGCACGCAAGCCGACTTCCTCGTCGCGGGGCGGCGTCTCGGTCCCGCCTTCTATGCCGGCACGCTCGCTGCGCTCGTCATGGGCGGCGGCGCGACGCTCGGGGGCATCGGGCTCGGATATCAGCATGGACTGTCCGGCGTGTGGCTCGTGTTCTCGATGTCGGCCGGCGTCGCCGTCGTCAGCTTGGTCCTTGCGCCGCTCATCAATCGACTGCGCGTGTACACGGTCAGCCAGATGCTCGAGCTGCGCTTTGGCGAGATGGGAACGAAGGTCTCGGGCATCGTGATGCTCGCGTACACGTTGATGATCGCGGTGACTTCCACGATCGCCTACGGCGCAATCTTCTCGGTGCTGTTCGACATCGGCAAGGTTCCGGCCATTCTGATCGGCAGCAGCGTCGTGATCACCTACTCGTTTCTCGGCGGCATGTGGTCGATCACGTTCACCGACATGGTGCAGTTCATTCTGAAGACGCTCAGCATCTTCGTGATCCTGTTGCCGATGGCGCTGATGAGCGCGGGCGGTTTTGAAGGGCTGCAGGCGCGGCTGCCGGCCGAAGCATTCAACTGGACCGAAATCGGCGCGAGCAAGATCTTCACCTATCTGCTGCTCTATGTGCCCACGATGGTCATCGGCCAGGACCTCTGGCAGCGCGTCTTCACGGCGCGCACCGACTCCGTCGCTCGTTGGGCCGGCTTCTCAGCAGCGCTCTATGGATTCGCGTACGGCACCGCGGGCGCGTTGATCGGCATGTCGGCGAAGGTGCTGCTGCCCGGGCTCGTCGGACGTGATGCCGTCTACACGGAAATCGTGCGCCACGTGTTGCCCGTCGGGCTTGCCGGGTTGGTCGTCGCCGGCGCGTTGTCGGCGATCATGTCGACGTCGAGCGGCGCGCTGATCGCAACCGCAACCGTCGCGAAAGAGGACGTGCATGGAAAGCGCGACCATGCGGCCAGCGGTCATCACGACGAGGTTCGCAGCACTCGCGTCTACATCTTGATCTTCGGTGTGACGATGGCCGTCATCGCATGTCTCGTGAAGGACGTCGTCGCTGCGTTGACGATGGCGTCCGACATCCTCGTGGGCGGCCTCATGGTCGCGGTGCTCGGCGGCATGCTTTGGCGTCGCGGCACCGCCCGCGGCGCGCTCGCGAGCATCTATGCCGGAATGATCGGCACGCTCGGCACGATGGCGGTGATGTGGGACATCTTCGCGAGCCTGCCGATCTACGTGGGTGTTTCCGCAAGTCTCGTTGCGTACGTCGTCGTGAGTCTGCTCGACCAACCGACGCCTGCTGCCGTGCTCGCGCGCTGGGATGAGCGCGTGCGGCCGAAGCGAGTTCCTGCCGAGCCGGCACGGGACCTGGCCTTGGAGCGCGCGCAGTCATGAACGAACGCATCGTGCTCATGCTGCTGCCGTTCGTGCTGACCTCTGCAACAGCGGAGTCGCTGCCGCGCGTGGATGCATGTGCATTGCTCGCCCCCGAGCAGATCGAGGCGGTGATCGGACATGCAGTCGAGGCGGGTGCGCGCCGCGATGCCGGGTTGCAGGCCGATGGTGCGTGGTCGTCATCGTGTGTCTGGACGCTCACAGCTGAGCGCGCGCTGCCGGCGAATCCGGCCGCGCCGCTTCGAGGACGCAGCTTCGTCATCTTGAATGCCGTGCAGTGGCCGATCGGTAGCGGCCGCGCACGCGAATTCCTCGACGGCTTTCACGAAGCCGCGGCGAGCGGCGTGCTCCCGCACGCGCCGAAGCCGCGTCCGATCGGCGATGAAGCGCTGTGGTGGGGCGATGGATTGGCAGTACGCAAGGACGACGTGAGCTTTGGATTATCCGTTCACTTGCCTCGAGCACGGCCGGCCACGCCGGGTGCTTTCGAAGAGCGACTGGCTCCGATCGTGCTCCGGCAGCTCGATCGTCGTCAGGTCGGGCTGAACTCCAACACGGGTCTTTGAGAGGTTTTCATTCGATGGCGCGAGTGCTGGAAGTTCGGAAGCTGATGGGCGCAGGTGTCCGCAGCGGCTGGCGCAAAGTGATCTGGGGCGTGGCCGCTGTCGCCGCGATAGGCGTGACGGTGGGCCTTGCGGCCGGGCACACGGGCGAGCCTGAGTCGCGCGGCACGCCCGCCAGCCTGCGCCTGCTCACGCAGCAGCAGTACCTCAACTCGCTCTCGTACATCTTCGGAGCCAACGTGCAGCCGAACACGCGGTTTGCGGCGCTGGCGCGAGTGGATGGTCTGCTCGCCAGCGGCGCCTCGAGCGCCGGCCTCACCGACTCGCAGCTCGAGATGTACCAGAAGACCGCTTCTAAGGTGGCGGCCCAGGTCATCGCGGAAGGCAGCCGCGAATACCTCATCCCCTGCGTTCCCGCCAATGCCGAGGCGGCCGATCCGGCCTGTGCGCGCGAGTTCATCGCCCAGGTCGCCCCGCTGCTGTACCGGCGCGCTCTGCCGGACGCGCAAGTGGACGCACTCGTCAACGAGGCCAACAAGGCGGCCGATGCACTCGCTGATTTCTACGACGGCCTGGGCGTGGTGCTCGAGGGCATGCTGCTGAGCCCGAACGTGCTGTTGGTGGCCGAGGCTTCCGAGCCGGATCCCGACAACGAGGGCAGCATGCGGTTGGATGGCTGGTCGCTCGCCACGCGCCTGAGCTTGTTCCTGTGGAACGCCGCGCCCGATACCGAACTGCTGGCGGCCGCCGAAAGCGGCGAACTGCACACGCGCCGCGGCCTGGCAAAGCAGGTGGATCGAATGCTCGCCAGCCCGCGCCTCGAAGATGGCGTGCGCGCGCTGTTCGATGACATGTTCGAGTTCGAGAATTTCGGAATTCTCACCAAGGACGGGCAGATCTATCCGTCCTTCACCGGCGAGACCGCGGTGGATGCGCGGGAGCAGACGCTGCGCACCGTCATCGCCCATGTGCTCACGCGGCGCGAGGACTACCGCGATCTATTCACGACGCGCCAGACGTTCATGTCGCCCTCGCTGGCGCCGATCTACAAGGTCGCCGCGCAGGGCCCGGACTGGACGCCCTATGAGTTCCCCGCAGACAGCCCCTACGCCGGCCTGCTCACGCATGTGAGCTTCCAGGCGCTGCATTCGCATCCTGGACGCAGCTCCGCCACGTTGCGCGGCAAGGCGCTGCGCGAGGTGATGCTGTGCCAAACGGTGCCCAAGCCACCGGCAAACGTCGACTTCTCCTCCGTGCAAAATCCGGATCCCAACGTGAAGACCGCGCGCGAGCGCGTGGCCTTCCATCTCAAGAATCCCTCCTGCGCCGGTTGCCACCGCATCACCGACCCGATGGGTCTGTCGATGGAAGCATTCGATGGTGCCGGCCAGTTCCGCCACCAGGAGAACGGCGCGGACATCGACACGACGGGCAACCTCGATGGCGTCGAGTTCACCGACGTCGTGGGCCTGGGCAAGGCGCTGCGCGACAACCCGCAGCTGCCCTGGTGCATGGTGCGCCGAACGTTCGCCTATGCCACGGGCACGCGCAGCGAGAGCAACAACCGTCGCGTGCTCGAGTTCCTGGCCGAGCGCTTCGCCGACGAGGGATACGTCGTGCCCGAGCTGCTGCGGGAGATCGCCCTGAGCGAGGCCTTCCGCAAGGTCTACGAGCCGCGCGCGAGAGAGTTGCATCCGCTGCCTGACCTGAAGTCGGCGCAGATGCCTCAGCCGACCGCCGGCGCCGACGTGACCGCCCACTGACTGCAGCCTCCCTGTTTCCAACCGCGTTGAGGAAAGCCAAATGAAGCTCAAGAACCCGGCTCGACGCCGCGTGCTGCGCGGCGTGGTGAATGGCGCCGTCATCGGCGTGGGCCTGCCGGTGCTCGATTGCTTGCTGAACGACAACGGCACGGCCTACGCCGACGGCGCGCCGTTGCCGCTGCGCTTCGGAACCTGGTTCTGGGGCTTGGGCGGCAACAACACCATCCTCGTGCCGAAGAAGTCCGGCGCCGGCTACGAGATCCCGCCGCAGCTGGCGCCGGTGGCGCGCGTCCGCGAGCACGTCAACCTGTTCACGAATCTCACCTGCTTCCGCGATGGCGAACCGAACCTGTGCCACTACTCCGGCTGGATCATCGGCCGCACCGGCAAGGCGCCCGCGGGAAGCGCCGAGCGCCCGGGCGAGACCATCGATGTCACGATCGCCAACGAGATCGGCCGCTCGACGCGGTTTCGCACGCTGACGGCTTCGGCCACGGGCGACTTCCGCAATACCGTGAGCTACGAGAACGCCAACTCACCGAACCCACCGGAGATTTCGCCCCTGGAGTTCTATTCGCGCCTGTACGGCGCGGACTTCCAGGATCCGAACGCCCCGGTGTTCAAGCCCAACCCGCGCACCTTGGCTCGTCGCAGCGTGCTGTCGGTCGTGATGGGTGAGATCAAGACCCTCGAGAAATCCGTCGGCGCCAGCGATCGGCAGCGCCTGGATCAGTACTTCACCGGTCTACGCCATCTCGAGAAGCAGTTCGACCAGCAACTCACCAAGCCCGAGCCGATCGCCGCCTGCCACTCGCCGCCGGCCCTTTCCAACGACCCGAAGATGGGCGTGGACGTGGAGATGGTGAAAGTGCGTCATCGCCTGCTCACCGACCTGATGGTGATGGCGGTGGCCTGCGATCAGACGCGCGTGTTCAACATGGCCTATTCGAATGCCCAGGCCAACACGGTGAAGGAAGGCTACGAGAAGCCGCACCACACGACCACGCACGAGGAACCCATCGACGAGCGGCTCGGCTATCAGCCGCACCACGCGTACTTCGCCTCGCGCGCGATCGAGGAATGGGCCTACTTCGTCGAGGCCTTCAGCAAAGTGCGCGAGGGCAGCGGCACGCTGCTCGATAACATGCTGATCTACGCGAACACCGACCACGGCGATGCGCGCGTCCATTCCCTGGACCAACTGATCTCCTTCACCGCAGGCCGCGCCGGCGGGCGCGTGAAGACGGGTCTGCACGTGGACGCCCGAGGCACCGGCGTGACTCGCATCGGCTACACCGCACTGCGCGTGATGGGCCTGGAGCAGCCCTCGTGGGGCGTGAAGAGCAACATGACCTCGAACCCTTTCAGCGAGATCCTTGCTTGATCAACAAGAACCTCATCATGAGCCTGGTATCGCTGTGCCTCGCCGCCGGCAGCCTGCCGGCCAGCGCCGATTCCAGCGTCACATTCCCCTGGCCCGATATCCCGCATGTGCCGGAGCAGTACGAACCCGTGCCGATGCCGCCGGGCTTCAAGGTGGTGGTGACGGGACAGGAAGGGCCCGTATTCGCAGACCACCGCGGCCACACGCTCTACACGTGGCCCGTGCGCCAGCTCCGCAATGGGCCGGTCGGTGAGAGGAAGGGACAACCCAGCTGCGATGCGACGAAGTACACCGTCAATTCCGGGCTGATGAGCCCTTATCCGCCGGGCTTCGAGCTACCTGAAGTCGCCACGCGTCCAAGCTGCATCGACGTCTGGAACATCGTGGTTGCACCGAAGGATGCGAAGCCGGTGGGCAAGTGGACCATCGTGCAGCGCAAGGACGGCATCAGCCAGTGGGCGTACGACGGCTACGCGCTCTACACCTCGGTACTCGACACCCAGCCGGGCGAAGTCAACGGCGGCCATTCCGGCCCCAGTGGCGAGGTCGGCGTGCGCCGTCCCGTCGAGGCGCCCTCGATGGTGCCGCCGCAGTTTCAGGTCGCGACCAATCTCGCCGGACGGATGCTGATGACCAGCGACAACTACTCGGTTTACGCCAGCCGCAATGACAAGCCCGATAAGTCCAACTGCACCGCGAAGTGCCTCGAGGAGTGGAAGCCCATCGTTGCGCCGGCGTATGCAAAGCCGCGCGGCGAGTTCGGGATCATCGAGCGCTCGGCGGGCATTCGCCAGTGGACGTTCCGCAAGCAGCCGCTGTACACCCACATCGGCGAGCCGTTCGCGAAGATGTACGGCGCGGACTCGCCGGGTTGGTACAACGTGTTCACGCAATACACGCCGAAGCCTCCCGCGGATTTCACGGTTCAAGCGAGCCCCACCGGCCTGGTGCTCGCCGATCGCAACGGCAAGACCGTCTACATGTTCAACTGCGCCGACGATGCCCTGGACCAGCTCGCCTGCGACCATCCTGACTCGCCCCAGGTGTACCGCTTCACGGTGTGCGGTGGCGGCGATCCGAAGCAGTGCCTGAAACGCTTCCCGTATGTCATCGCCGCGAAGGATGCGAAGAGCGACAACCTGCTGTGGACCACGATGTGGATCGATCCCATGACGGGCAAGAAGGCGAAGGCCGGCCAGGCCGGTGCGCTGCACGTGTGGGCATACCGCGGAAGGCCGGTGTACACGCATTACCGCGACAAAGCGCCCGGCGACATGACCGCTGACCAGTGGGGCGAGTTCTACGGGTATCGCAACGGCTACAAAGCGTTCTGGCTGCGTAGCGATTTCGGACGAGGTGGATGATGAATAACGATCGCAATTCGTCGTTCGGACGCGCGGCGCTACCCGCCGTGCTGGGTGCACTGCTGTTGCCGGCCGCCGGTGCAGCGCCGCGGCCCGACGTTTCAGCAAAAGACTGGGCGCCGCCGAACGGCCGCATCGGCTACGTGCTCTGGCATGAAGTTTCGTGGGGCCTGCGCGAGACGCCGAACAAGGAAGAATGTCCCAACGGCTTCAACATCGGCCCGCGGGAGCAGTTCGCCGAGTTGTATCCGAAGGACGGCAAGAAGCGCACGCTCGAAGAAACGCAGCTGAAGCGCGAGGCCGAGATCTGGATGCCGAACACCTCGCCTGACGAGTTCCCGTTTCACGAGGCCACCGGCAAGTACGCCATTGGCGTGAACCTGGACGGCAAAGTTTCGCCCGAAGATTTCGAGAGCGATGACGGCCGCAAGGGCATCGACAACCAGCTGTTCCGTGTCGTCGGATGCATCCGCAATTACCGGCTGGAAGGCGAGCTGGGAATCATCACCACGAAGTGGCGCGCGCAGAAGCCATTCAACCGTGTCACGTTCGAGCTCACTGGCGTCGACAGCATCAGAAACGACCCGGATGTCACCGTGTCGTATTACCGCACGCTCGACAACCTGCTGGCCGGTCCGACGGGCAACTACCTGCCGGGCGGTTCGCAGCGCGTGGATGCCAAGTGGGGCAAGCGCTTCATGGCCACGGCGAAGGGGCGCATTGTCGATGGCGTGCTCGAAACCGAGCCGTTCAAGCAGCTGCTGGTTCCCGAGGACGGCATGGGTGATCCGGCCATCAACATCTTCAAGAGCGCTCAACTGCGCCTGAAGCTCACGCCGGAAAGCGCCGAGGGCGTGCTCGCAGGCTTCCTCGATGTCGAACAATGGTATTACGCCATGAACACTTCCTGGGCCACCCACCACGCGGCCTACGGCCAGGCGTCGGCGGCCTCCATGTACAAGGCGCTGCGCCGGTTGGCCGATGGCTATCCCGACCCGGAAACGGGCGAGAACACCGCGATCTCCGGCGCGATGGACATCAAGCTGGTTCAGGTCTACGTGATCCATCCGGAGCAGCAGTAGCAGACGCCGGAATGATGATGAAGCGAACGACGTTTCTGCCCAGCGCGGCGCCTTCCTGGTCAAAAGACGAACTGTGCCAACTCAGATCGATGGCCCAAGCGGGTGCATCTGTTGATGCAATCGCAACGTCATTGAAACGCTCCATCTCTGCGATCCGCAACAAAGCAGGGCTGCACGGCATCTCGTTGTGCGTGGTGAAGGCACCACGGCCCGACCATGAAGAGGTGCGCTGATACACTGCATGGTGAGGACTGAGCGCAAAGTTGTCGAAAGTAGAGATCCCATCATCGGGCTGCGCGATTCAGCTCAGGTGCACTCGGACTTCGCAAGCGTAGTGAAAGATGTGTTCGCGCAGGCTGCCGACATCATTCGAGAAGGCGCGCTCTCGAAGAAATGTCGCGAGCACCTCAAGGGCAAGCGCGTCATTTGTCTCGATATACCTGACGAGTTCGAGTTCATGGATCCCGCTCTCGTGCGAGTGCTCGAAGCAAAGGTTGGTCCCTTCTTCCGTGCGGGTTGAGGGGGGGACATCGGGATCGGTTGCGGAAGGATTCCTTGTTCAAGAACCAATTCATCCTTGACTCTCAAGGTAGAGCCTACCGGAGGCGCGATTCGTGGAACTGGTCAACAATGCGTTTCGCGGAAAATTCGGGTGAACTCCAGGTTCGAAGCTCCAATGAGCCAGATAATCGGAGTGGTGCCTCGAGTTTCGCCGATCGTCGCGGCTCGCCCGTGCAGAGTATTGAACTCTCGTCGGCGCTCGAGACGTTGACATCGCCCCGTCGTAGGGACCGCCAGGTGGCGAATTCCACCGAGAGGCGCTGGCGGTGAGCCGCACTGGATGAAGATGATCGGGTGATAGTACTTCGTATTTATGTCGGGCAGGCGGCGACCTCGATCTTGGTTCGAGACTGATATTGGCTTTAGCGAAGTGAGAAGACCCTTTGCTCAATCTCCTGGAAGCGAGGCTCGCGACGCAAAGGGTCGATCAGGGCATCGGACTTCAGTTCGAACAAGCCCGGGTCACGCAGCCGATAGGCAGTCTCCAGCCATTCCAGCGCCCGACTCGTATCGCCCCATTGCGCATAGATCTGCGCGTACTGAAACGCTGCTGTATCTCCCATCCCATCCATCAGCGCCCGCAGCACCGCTTCGGCCTGCGGTTCGCGGTCGAGCCGGCGATATACCAGGGCGAGGCACACCTGGTTCTGCCACACTTGCGGCGTTTTCTCGCAGGCTGTCCTCGCTGCCTCATTGTCGCCGGCCCACATATGAGCCAGACCCAGGGAGCTCGAAATCACCTGCTGCAAGCCAGGATCGAGGCTCAATGCGCGGTTGAGCGTCGAGATCGCTTCGCCATAGCGTCGTGCGTCGTAAAGCACGAGGCCTAACGTGCGAACCGAGCGGGCATTCAGCGGATCCAGCCTGACGGCTTGCTGCGCGAGTGGCACGGCTTCCGCGGGCCGTCCGAGACTCGAGAAGAAAGCCGCAGCTGATCGCAGCACGCCGGCATCCCCTGGCGCCAGGGCAAGTGCACGGCCGTACTCCGCCTCGGCGCCCGCAAAGTCGTGGAAGGCGGTGTAGAGGATCGCGCCGAGTGCCCGATGAGCCGTGCCCAGCTCCGGGGCAAGTTTGAGCGCTGTTTCAGCATCGCTGCGGGCCTGATCGAAGGCCTTGCTAATCGCCGCCTCGTCGGTAAGCAAACGGCCAAGATTGCTGAACGCTATCGACCTGACTGCATAGGCCCTGGCGTAGTGGCCATCCAAGTTGATGGCCTTCGTGTAAGCCGCAATCTCCCCGCGCACGTTCTCCTCGTTGAACGTGCTGTTTGCGAGCTTCACGCCTTGCAGATACGCATCCAACGCAGACGGATTTTGCGTACCTCCGACATCAGCCACGGCAGACGTACTCTCCAGAAGCGTGGCTTGTAAGGCGCCGGTGACGGTTGTGGCGATCTCCGTCTGAATCGCGAACACGTCCTCGAGATCGCGGTCATAGGTCTGCGACCACAGATGGAAACCGGTCACTGCATTGATGAGCTGCGCGGTGATGCGTACCCGGTTTCCCGACTTGCGCACGCTACCTTCGAGTACCGCTTCGACATTCAGTTTGCGAGCGATTTCCTCGATATTGCGCTTCTCACCCTTGAATGAGAAGGAAGACGTGCGGGCAGCCACCTGCAATTGATTGACGCGCGCCAGCGCGTTGAGCAGCTCTTCCGATAGGCCGTCGGAGAAGTATTCCTGTTGCGGATCGCCGCTCATGTTCACGAACGGCAGCACTGCAATGGAATGCGCGGGTGGAGCGAAGGCAGCCGCTACATGGTGCGGGCTTTCCTGCGGAGTTGCTGTCTCTGCATTTTCTGGTGGAGGGGCGTTGGCTGCTCCGTGTGAGCCGTGACTCGAGGCGCCATGGTCGCCACCACCCATGCCGTAGAACCGCACGCCGATGGCGACTGCCACCGCAAAAAGGGCCACCGTGCCGAAGATCACGGCCAGCCACGGGCCTTCGTGCGGGTTGCTTTCGTGTTTATCCGGCCCGGCGGAGCTTTGCCCCTGAGCGTGTACCCGAGCCGCTCCGAACCAGCCTTGCCATGCGCCCAGCAGAGCGAGCGGAAAGCCCACCGCCAGCAGCACGAAGATGAACTGCAATCCACCGTGCGGCAGCTCAAAGATGAGGAACAAGGTGTGGCCGATCTCGAGCGTTAGCCAGCTCACCACCAGATACGCGGTGGCAACCTTGAGCACTCCGCGATGCCTGAGCTCTGCGAAGAAACCCTTCATTTCTTGTTCTCTGGAAACGTCTCGGGACGCTCCCGATTCTTGCACAGGGGAAGGTTGACCGCGAGCGGAGGCGGTGCTCGATCTCGCAAACGCCATCCGTGACGGCGACTCAAGGTCAGAGTGTGTAATAGAGACGGCGCTGATGATTCCGACCAGAGGCGCCCGTTCTCCCATCAGTTCGGCTCGCGTCGACTTGGATACCGGCAAAGTGAAGCCGTACGGTGCGTGCGAGCCGAGGTACCTTGATGTTCGAGAACGCAGATTGGACACGAGTCATGGCGCTGAGCGAATTCGAACCGGAAAGGGCCGAATAGGCCGTTTTGGCATTCCTTGAGCAGCGACGGCCGTCACCGCATGTCCGTCCTAAGCTCGACTTCGTCTGTCTCATCGCTGGGCAAAGCGCGTGAGGCGCGATCTGAGGAAACTTGTCAACGATGAGTTTCGCGGAACATTCGGTCGAAACTCGCTGGTTCGAAGATCTAATGAGCCAGATAGTCGGAGTAGGGCATCGAGTTTCGCCGATCGCAAGTTACTGATCTTCAGCAACATGTTCGCGGCTCGCCCGTTGCAGAGTCGGCCGCTAGTCTGGGCCTGAAGGGCCAAAGTCCCGCAAAAGTCACGCAACCACATGGCTATGGTCAAGGGCGGCGAAACTCGCGGGTAGCCCGGTCTGACCTGAGCGGGCCGCAAACGTGGCGCTGAGTTTCGCCGGAAATCTGGGCGAAACTCGATGTCGCCGCGACAGAGTCACCCGGCAAGTGTTTCCATCCCTAAGCGAGCCAGATGCCATAATTCACAGACCGACGTGCCAGGGACCGGACTCGGGCGGGACGTCGGCAACGGTGCTCTCCATCAGCGACCAGAGCAGAGTTCACGAGCAACTCGCGTCTGAAGGCCAAGAAGCGGAAATGGGCAAGAACTACGATTCCGAATTGCAGCTAGTGCGCGATACCACCCATTGGGCTTCAACGCTCGACGTCTCAACTTGGAGTGAAGGGGTAGCTAGGCTGATGGGACGTGATCTTGTGGTCGTCGCATCAGGCGGCTCGATAGCTGCTGCGCAACTGCTCGCACAACTCCACACGTTTCGCAGCGGGCGCTTGGCGATCGTCATGACGCCTCTGGAGTTTGCCTCGGACGCGCACCCACTAGATGCAGCGGTGTGGTTCATCAGCGCAGGCGGGAGCAACAACGACATTCTTCAGGCGTGGCAGGCGGCTGCTACGCGCAATGTGCAAGATGTGGCGATATTGTGTGCAAGCTCAAAGTCGCCGCTGGCGGCTCTCGCGCGGGAAGCGCGCATCCGGACAGCTGTCGTCTTTGACGTTCCGGCTGGGCGCGACGGGTTTCTCGCGACCAATTCGCTCATCGCTTTCTGCAGCGTCCTGCTGCGACTCTACGGTGTGACGCCACCGGTCATGCCGGACCGACCTC
>Ga0164243_10002223_pt1 | contig 32284 bp, 27 predicted proteins | sample OricompcompostOP_FD_108781 | JGI IMG/M metagenome (GOLD analysis project Ga0164243, IMG submission 108781) | Organic Plus compost microbial communities from Emeryville, California, USA - Original compost - Organic plus compost (OP) | ecosystem: Engineered > Solid waste > Mixed feedstock >... | reverse complement strand
CGTCGTCGACGGCTCGGTGTGTCCGGAGGACATGTTCGCCCCCGACCACCTCCGCCGCATGAAGGAGTCCGGCGTCACGGCCTTCGTCTGGACGGTCTGCCCGCCGGACTCCACCATCTCGACAGGGCTGGCCCACATCGGCCGTGCCCTGTCCGCCGTCGCCGCGCATCCCGACGACGTCGTGCTGGTGCGTACGGCCGGCGACCTGTCGGCGGCCAAGGCGACCGGGCGCGTCGGCCTGATCCTGGCGCCCCAGAACGCCCAGCTGGCGAGCGAGAGCATCCACCACCTGACCGTCCTGCACGAGGTCGGCGTACGGGTGCTCCAGCTCACCTACAACCTGCGCAGCGCGTACGGCGACGGCTGTGTCGAGGCGTCGGACGGCGGCCTGAGCAACCTGGGTCGCGAGGCGGTCGCCGAGCTCAACCGCCTCGGCATCGTCGTCGACCTCTCCCACGCCGGCCCGCGTACCGCCCTGGAGACCCTCGACGCCTCACGCGACCCGGTGATCGTCTCCCACTCCAACCCCCGCGCCCTCTACCCGAGCCCGCGCAACATCTCCGACGAGCTGATCACGGAGGTCGCCGCGGCCGGCGGCGTCGTCGGGCTCTGCCTGTGGTCGGCGCTCGTCGGCCCGGGCCAGGAGTCGGGCGGGCAGCCGACCCTCGACGACTACGCCCGCCACGTCGCCCACGTCGTCGACCTGGTCGGCGCGGACCACGTCTCGGTCAGCTCCGACCACGGCGAGGGCCGCGTCCGCCAGCGCTGGTCGCCGGCGGTGAGCTCGGGCGGCGACTATCCGTCGGTGACGGCGTCGCTCGGCGACTGGTACGGCTTCGACACCCGCTCGGTGGTGGGCGCGGACGGCTGCCGCGACTGGCCCCGCGTCGCCGACCGGCTCGCGGAGCTCGGCTTCACCGACGCGGAGCTGCGGGGCATCCTCGGCGGCAACCTGCTGCGCGTCTTCGGCCAGGTCTGGGACCGCGCCGTCCCTGTCGGACACTCACCGGATCGCGTCAACGCGGCTGCAGAGTGACGAACCTGTCCGGGTGGAGATAGAGGCGCACCGCGTCGTCACCGGGGCGCACCTTCACCGGCAGCCGGGCGCCGGCCACCACCCGGCTGGCGTCGGCGACCGGCACGAACGCCTGGAAGGCCCGCTCTCCCGCCGGAAAGCCGGGTGCGGCGACCCGGCCGGCGATCGCGTACCGGGTGACGCCGCGGCGGGTGAACTCGGCGACCGCCCGCTCGACCTCCAGCGTGGTGCCGATCGCGTCATCGCGCCAGCGCCGCTCGATCGCACGGCCGTTGGACCAGCTGACGGCCAGCCCACCCAGCAACAACGCGGCCGCACCGGCAGGGGCGACCACCGACCACGGCCGGTCGACGAACGCCGACGCGCCGCAGACGACCACGGCGGCGACGAAGAGGAACCACGCGACCCGGTGCACGCTGGAACCCTAACCGGTCGGACCTCGACGGGCGGTCACGCGAGCGGTGCGGCAACTTTCCTCAACGATCCGTGCGGTCGAGAGCGGCCACCTCGCGGACGGCGTCGGCTACGGCGCGGAAGTCCTTGCGCAGGATCGCACCGTGGTTGCTGGGGACCTTGACGCTGACCTTGATGTTCGGGTTGCGGTCGACGACCTGGCCGAGACTGGCGCGGATGCGTTCCTGCCCGTCGCCCTTGCTGCCGAAGGACGAGCCCGACGCGACCACGTACCGGGTCGCGACGGTGATGCGGTCCAGCACGGGGGCCAGCTCGCGTTCGCGGGCGAGCCGGCCGAGCTCGATGTTCGTGTTGGCCATCTGTTCGGGGTTCATCCGCCGGGTCAGCCCTGTCGGGCGCAGCAGCGGCATGAACCACCCCATCCGCCGGAACAGCTTTCGGATGTGCTGCTCCATGGCCTCGTCCAGCCAGTCGTAGGGCTGCGCGCCGTCGACCAGGACCGCCCCGACGGCACGCTGCGGGTTGCGGCTGGCCCAGTGCGCCGCGGCGAACGCTCCATAGGACCAGCCCACCACGAGTGCCCGGTCGACGCCCCGGGCCGCGAGAACGACGTCGACATCCCGTACGACGGCCTCGAAGGAATAGTCCGTCGAGCGCTTCGACCTGCCGCGGGCTCGTTCGTCGTAGGTGATGTGGCGCCATCGCGGCCCCAGGTCGGCGATGACTCGCCGCCAGTACCTCTGGTTGGCGAACTGCCCGTTCAGATAGACCACCACAACACCGGGACCGCCGGTGTCGGTCACGGCCAAGGCCGTATCGTCGACCGGCACCATACCGGTCCAGGCCGTGTCCGTCGGCTTCGAGAGGGTCATGGCGTGCCCGGTTTCCCGCTGATGGACTCCTGGTAGACCTCCGCGTAGGTGCTCGAGTCCTTGATCAGGCCGTCGGCGAAGGCGGCGACGTCGGTGCCGATGAGCTCCACGACCCCCTTGCCGGCGGCTACGCCCTCGGCGAAGAAGTCGACGAGGCCAGGGAGCAGGCGCCCGTCGGCCAGGTCGACCGGTCCGACCTTGAACAGGTACTTTTGCATCTCCTGGTAGACGATCCGGTAGTCGGGCGGGAGTGCCTTGACCCGGGCCATGTGCGCCCGCCATTGCTTCTTTCCCTCGATGATGTCCTGGATTCCCACGTCAGCCTCCTAGCCGGGCGAGTTTTCGTGCGACGTTGCTGTTCAACTGCTCGCGCCACCGGTCGCGATAGGTGCGGGCGCCCTCGCCCCCGGCCAGCGCCCTGCAGAAGCCGGGGATGTCGTCGCCGAGCACCTCGCCGACGCTCTGCCCGTCCGCCGACGCCTGCTCGAGCAGGCCAAGGGCGGCGTCGACGATCGGCGTGAGGTTGCGGCCGGTGAAGTCCCCGTACGGGAAGAGGTTGCTCTTGATCTGCCTCCACGCCGCCTGGTGGTCGGCCGGCAAGGCCGCCGCCCGGGCTTCGAACGCCTTCCACTGCGTGGTGAGATCGCTGCCGGTGATGGATTCCCAGAAGCTCATCTGCCGCCCTCCCTGAGCTTGTCGATGCGTGCTGAGACGTACTGCCATTTCGCCCAGAACGTCGCGAGCTGCTCGCGTCCGACGTCGTTGAGCGTGTAGAACTTGCGCGGCGGGCCCACCTCGGACCGTCGTTTCGTCACCTCGACGAGCCCGTTCCTCTCCAGCCGCACCAGGATGGTGTAGACCGTCCCGTCGATGACGTCGGCGAAGCCGAGATCGTTCAGCCGGCGCGTGATCGCGTACCCGTAGGTCTCCTCACGGCTGATGATCTCGAGCACGCAGCCTTCGAGCGTGCCCTTGAGCATCTCGGTCAGGTCTTCCATCTCGCCTCCTGTCCCGGCCGTCTGGTACCTCGTGCCACCGAGTACCTCTATACGGTAGCACCGAGTACCGGTATTCGGTAGTACTGAATAGCGGCTGGAGCAGGGGCGAGCCTCGCGACAGAGCCAGGCGGTGGCGTTAGCCCGCGATGTGGCGGAGGACGGCCAGGACCCGGCGGTTGTCGCTGTCCGAGGAGGGCAGGTCGAGCTTGGTGAAGATGTTCGCCACGTGCTTCTCGACGACGCCGGGGGTGATGGTGAGCGCTGCGGCGATGCCGGCGTTGGATCGTCCTTCGGCCATCAGTGACAGCACGTCACGTTCGCGTGGGGTCAGTGATGCCATCCTGGCCGTGTGGTGTCCGGCCCGTATGAGGTGGCCGACCACCTCGGGGTCCAGTGCGGTGCCGCCGGATGCCACCCGGGTCAGGGCGTCGACGAACTCGGCGACGTCGGCGACGCGGTCCTTGAGGAGGTATCCGACGCCGGTTGGCCGGTCGGCGAGCAGCCGGGTGGCGTAGCGGGTCTCCACGTACTGTGAGAACACCAGTACCCCGACGTCGGGGTGGTCGCGTCGGATGTCGATCGCGGCGCGTAGTCCTTCGTCGGTGTGTGTCGGTGGCATGCGGATGTCGATGATGGCCACGTCCGGTGTGGCGGCGGCGATCGCGGACCGCAAGGCGTCCGCGTCGGCTACCGCGGCGCAGACCTCGAAGCCGCGGTCGGTGAGCAGCCGGACCAGCCCTTCGCGCATCATCGCGGCGTCCTCCGCGATCACCACCCGCATGTCGTCGCCTCCGGTCACGCGTGTGTGGGTAGCTTGATCTCGACCCGGGTCGGGCCTCCGGCCGGGCTGTGTACGCGCATCCGGCCGTCGACGACGGCGATGCGGCGGGCGAGGCCGGACAGGCCGGGGCCGTCGGGGTTCGCGCCACCTGTGCCGTCGTCCTCGACGGTCAGCGTCAGGCGTTCGCCGGTTCGGACGACGCCGAGCCTGATACGGGTCGGCCGGCCGTGTTTGGCCGCGTTCGCGAGTAGTTCGGAGGCGCAGAAGTACGCGATGGTCTCGATCGCGGGCGCTGGGCGGTCGGCCAGGTCGACGTTCACCGCGACGGGGATGGCGCTGCTCGTCGCGAGCGTCGCCAGCGCGTCGCCGAGACCGTTGTCGAGGACGGGTGGGTGGATCCCGCGTACCAGGTCGCGTAGGTCGCCGAGGGCGTCCTTCGCGCCGCGGTGGGCCAGCGCGACCAGTTCGCGGGCCTGTCCGAGGTCGGGTGGTGGGCCGTCGACGCCGAGCTTCTCGGTCGCCATGCCGAGGTTCATCGCCAGCGTGGCCAGCCGGATCTGCGCGCCGTCGTGCAGGTCCCGTTCGAGCCTGCGCATCATCGTGGCCGCGTCGTCGATCGCGCGGGCCCGGCTGACCTGCAGTTCGCGTACCCGCTCGGCGAGTCGGCGTGGACCGAGCAGCCGTCGCATCGCGGCAAGGTCGAGTCTCGTGCCTGCCCGCATCAACCACGGTGCGACCAGCAGCATGGCGAGGCCGGCCCCGGCGATGAGGAACGCTCCGGCGAACGTCCGTGCGCCGATGAAGCCGAACGGTGTCAGCGCCCACACCGGCCCGAGGCGGGTTCCGTCGGGGTGGTTGCGGAACAGCGGCCACCAGACCGGGTAGCTGAGGTTGACCAGGCCGAACACGTAGCAGAACGCGCCGTAGCCTTCGGGGATGGCCAGCGGGACCTTGAGCAGGCCGTACCCGACGGCGCGCCAGCCCGGCCCGTCGGAGACCAGGGCGCTGATCCGCTTCGACGACCGGGGCGGCGGGGCTTCTACGTGTACGCCGAGCAGCCGTTCCGCGAGGCGGCGGTGCACGGCTCCCATCGCGCGCCCGATCGGGGCGGCGAGCACGACCAGGAGCGCGATGGTGAGTGGGAACAGGACCAGGAAGATCGGCGCGACGGCCGGTGGAGGCTGGTCGGACATGCCTCCGGTCGCCCAGAGGATGAGGATGCCCAGGGCCGCAACGATCGCCGGTACGGTCAGGATCGCGGCCGCACTGATCACGCCGGCGACGCAGAACACCGCCTGGCGCAGGGCCAGTGTGGTCAACGGTGCGCGCAACGCGGTCATCAGCCCATTGTCGCTGGTCACGCGTCGCGACAGCGGAGTATGACGCCGCCGCACAGGACCGCCACCCCCGCGTACCCGCACATCAGCAGCACGCTGATCCAACCGGCGAAGAGCCCGGGTACGGGCGAGGTCACCGCTATCGAGTTGAGCAGCATCAGCAGCGGGACGAACCGGCCGACCGCGATCCCGCTCGCGCCGAACAGGCCGGCCACGATCATCGGGACGAACAGCAGACCGAACAGCGTGCCGATCGCGGCGCCCGAATGCCGCACGATCGTCCCGATGCCGACCCCGATCAGCGCGGTGGCGCCCAGATACACGCCGGTCAGCACCACCGCGCGCAGGATCGCCGGCTCCCCGATGGAGGCGGCCGGGATGGCGGTACCGCGGATCGCGACCTGCCCGCTCAGGTAGCCGGCGAAGCTCGCCACCAGCCCGACGGTCAGCGCCGCGCCTCCGCACACGGCAACCTTCGCGGCCAGCACGATCCGGCGCCGAGGGACGGCGGCGAACGTCGAGCGGATCATCCCGGTGCCGTACTCGCCGGTCACCATCAGGACGCCGAGCGCTCCGAGGAGCAACTGGGCCACAATGGCGCCGCCGAGGCTGTTGTTCAGGATCTGGGCGGCGGTGGCGACCGGGGTGTGCGACCGATAGCCGAGTCCCACCCCGGCGCCGGTCGCGGCCATCGAGACCACCGCCGCGATCGCCAGCCACCAGGTCGACCGGACGCTACGCAGCTTGATCCGCTCCATCCGCGCCGCGTGCCGCAATCCGTAGCCGGTCATGACGCTCCCACCGCGCGGTAGTCGGTGGCCTGCGAGGTGAGCCGGAAGAACGCCTCCTCCAGGCTGTCGCCGCCGGCCGCGAGTTCGTCGACGGTCGTCTCGGCCAGCAGCCGGCCGCGGCCGATGATCACCAGCCGGTCAGCGGTCAACGCCATCTCGGCGATCAGGTGGCTGGACACGAACACCGTCCGGCCTTCGGCGGCGAGTCCGCGCAGCAGGTCCCGGACCCAGCGGATACCCTCCGGGTCCAGCCCGTTGGCCGGCTCGTCGAGCACGAGGACCGCAGGGTCGCCGAGCAGCGCCACGGCGACGCCGAGCCGCTGACGCATGCCGAGCGAGTACGTACCGGCCCGCCGCCCTGCCGCATCGGACAAACCGACGATGCGCAGCACCTCGTCGACGCGGGAACCGGGGATGTCGTTGCTGGCCGCCAAGGCGGCCAGGTGCGCGCGGCCGCTGCGGCCGGGGTGGAACGCCCCGGCATCGAAGAGGGCACCGACCGTCTTCAACGGCCAGTCCAGGTCCGGGTACCGGACGCCGCCGACCAGGGCCTCGCCACGGTCCGGGGCATCCAGCCCGAGGATCATCCGGATGGTCGTCGACTTGCCGGATCCGTTCGGGCCGAGGAAGCCGGTCACCACCCCCGGCCGGACCCGCACGCTCAGCCCGTCGACAGCGACCCGGTCGCCGTAGCGTTTGGTCAGCTCACGCAGTTCGATCACACGACCGACGCTAGGCAACCCCGTCGGCCGCCGGAAGCCGGAAACCACCCGGCTCCGGCTGGGGGTTTCCGCCCCCATCGCCTCCCCACCAGCCAGTCCCCGCTCACCTGGTCGGTCTGCCCCCGGTCGGCGACACCGGCCGGTACTGATCCCACCGACCCACACCGCGTTCTCGCGGCCCATCCCCACCCGGAGGGGCAACCGGTGCGGGACGAGGGGGACAGCGGTGCCGGCGGGCGCGCAAGATCATGGACCGCACCGGGACGGCGCGTGCCCGGCCGGCGCGACTTCGAACACATGCCGGAGCTGGGCTGGCGGTACGGGTACCCGGGCGTGTTGGCGGTCATGCTGATCACCGGGGTCGCCATGTATCGGGCGTTCCGCCGCAACAAGTGGCTGTGACAGCCCGCTACACGACCGCTTGCTGACGCCGTCAGCGTTGGACCAGGTCGCTGTCTACGCGGCACGCCAGAGCAGCGTGAGTCTTGCCGGGCCGGCGTGTAGTTCGTACCCGGGAAATACCCCCGGCCCGCAAGAGCTGCTCCCGATTCCGTGCTGGGCGATATCGATGTTGACCCAGATCCGGTCGCCCGGCACCAGGTCGGTGGTGTGCTTCGCGTCGTCCAACTGCTGGCTGGTCCACCGGCGGGCGGTGAACATGAAGGGCGGCGCGCCGTCGAGTCGCAGTCCGGCGCCCGCGTCGTCGGTGAGGGTCGCCCAGCGCACGTCGATGCGGGCGCCGTTCTCCTGCGGGTACACGTACGGGGTCTGCATGTCGTCGACGCTCATCCGGTACCGGCCGATCCGCGCGGCCTGCCGCGTGTCGGCGTACGCCTCGCCGGGACCGCCGCCGAACCACTCGGCCGTCCCGTACGCCGCAGGCAGCCCGAACCGCAGGCCGAGGCGAGGCAGCGGCACCTGCCACTCGCCGTCCGGGCTCACCTCCAGGTCGAGCCGTAGCGCGCCGGCCTCGGGCACGCTCCACCTGTAGGTGGCGAAGATGCCCACATCGGTCGCCGCGGGCGCCAGCCGGGTACGCACGCTCAGCTCCGTTCCGGTGTGGACGGTCTCGATGACGCGGTGCCTGACCCGGTGCAGTCCTTCGTGCCGCCAGCGTCTACCGGGACCGATACCCCCTCTGTCGTTGTCGGTCAGGGCCCGCCACAGGTCCAGCCGCGGCGCGTCCAGCGGCATGCCCGCCAATGCGACCAGCTGGCCGTGCTCGTCGAACGTACCCGGCCCCGCGCCCCACGGGAGGACGTCAGGGTCGTGTTCCGCCACGGAAGGCGGCAGGTCGGGCCCGTTCCGTGTCTGGCACCAGGCGACCTCGTGGCCGGGTTGGGCCCACGGGTTGGGACGGGAGACAACCGCGGAGACGGTGTGCCAACCCTCGCCCGCCGGGAAGACGTCCGGAGTGGACGGTAGGGAGACGGTGGCGGCCTCCCCGGGGGCAAGCCGCGGGCAGTCAACGACGCCCTCGGCCACGGTGTTGCCGTCGACGGCGTACGACCAGCGCAGCTCGATCCCGGCGAGGGTGGCGAAGTCGTACCGGTTCTCGACGGTGAAGGTGCCGTCGCCAGGCGAGGTGATCCGGATCGGCTCGATCACCTTCTTGTACTCGACCAGGCCGGGCGACGGCGTACGGTCCGGGAAGACGAGGCCGTCGCAGACGAAGTTGCCGTCGTGCAGCTCCTCGCCGAAGTCTCCGCCGTAGCCGTAGAACTCGGGGCCGTCGGGGGTGCGGGTACGGATGCCGTGGTCGATCCACTCCCAGACGAATCCGCCCTGGCACCGCTCGTACGTCTCGAAGAGACGCTGGTATTCCAGCAGCCCGCCGGGGCCGTTACCCATCGCGTGCGCGTACTCGCACAGGATGAACGGCATCGCGCGCCGGCGGGCGTCGAGCCGCGGGTCGTCCAGCGCCGGCTCCTCCCGCCTGCCGATCAGCTCGACCGCGTCGATGTGCGGGTACATCAGGCTGTACACGTCAGTGTGTGCGCAGCCGTGGTCGCCCTCGTAGTGGATCGGCCGGCTGGGGTCGAGCGCGCGAGCCGCGGCGGCCATGTGGCCGATGTTGCGCCCCACGCCCGCTTCGTTGCCCAGCGACCACATGACGATGCTGGGATGGTTGTGGTCGCGTGCCACCATCCGCTCGATCCGGTTGACCAACTCGTCGCGCCAGGCCGGGTCGTCGCTGGGGTTGCGACGCCAGCCGACCTCGGAGAAGCCGTGCGTCTCGTAGTCGCACTCGTCGACCACCCAGAGGCCGAACTCGTCGCAGAGCTCCAGGAAGCGCGGGTGGGGCGGGTAGTGGCTGGTCCGTACGGCGTTGATGTTGTGCCGCTTCATCAGCAGCAGGTCGGCGCGCATGGTGTCCTCGGTCAGCGCCCGGCCCCGGTCCGGGTCGAACTCGTGCCGGTTGACGCCGCGGAACAGCACGCGACGGCCGTTCACGGTGAACACACCGTCGACGATCGCGACAGTACGGAAGCCGACCGCGACCGCCGCCCGCTCGACACCGGTGGCGACCTCGACCCGGTACAGGTGCGGTGTCTCGGCGGTCCATGGCCGCACCGGCAGCTCGTACCGCCGGTCGGCCGCGGCGCCGTCCAGACCCAGTTCCGGGCAGGTCAGCGTGGCACCGGAGACGGTGTCGACGCGTAGGGTCCCGGTCTCCGTTTCGTGGTCGTACCCGGCATGCACCCGCACATCGGCGAGCCCGCCGGCTGGCCGGGCGATCAGCGTGACCTCGCGGAAGATGCCCGGCATCCACCACATGTCCTGGCCCTCGGCGAACGTGCCGGGCGACCACTGGTGCACCCGCACCGCGAGCACGTTGCCAGCCGGCCTGAGCAGATGGCCGACCGCGAGCTCGCCGGGCAGCCGACTGCCGAAGATGACGCCGAGTTCGACGCCGTTGAGCCAGATCCGTCCGCACGAGTCGACGCCCTCGAAGCGCAGCACCGCGTCGCCGGGATCGCCCGTGCCGGGCCAGCCGCCCGGCAGGTCGAACGTCCGCCGGTGGTCGCCGGTCGGGTTCTCGTCCGGCACGTACGGCGGCTCGACCGGGATCGGGTACCGGACGTTGGTGTACGCCGGCGCGCCGTACCCATGCAGCACCCAGTGGGACGGCACGGGCAGCCGGTCCCAGCCGGCGTCGTCGAAGTCGGGCGCCGCGAAGTCGTCCGGCGCGTCGGCGCGGGGAGACAGCCGGAACGCCCACTGGCCGCCCAGATCGAGCCGCGGCGCGTCCGAGACCAGGTACGCCCGCGGCGGCAGGCTGCCGGTGCCGGCCGGGACCCGCTTCAGGTACGACACGTTCGCGCTGACCGGATCGCGGGCCATCATAGGCCGCGGTCGCGCAGGAAGCGCGCGCAGGAGGCGGTCCAGGCACCGACGGCGGCGTCGTCCTCGGCGAGCCCGAGGCCATGTTTGCCGTGTGGGTAGATGTGCAGCTCGTACGGGACGTTGTGGCGGGCGAGCGCGCCCGCGACCAGCAGGGCGTTGGCGGCCGGGACGGTCTCGTCGTCGGCGGTGTGCCACAGGAAGGTCGGCGGTGTCGACGGGCTGACGCGGGCGTCGATGGACAGCGCGGCGCACTGCTCGTACGACGCCGGCCCGCCGAGAAGGTTGGCGACCGAGTCGGCGTGCGCGGCGGGACCGACGAGGGTGGCGACCGGGTAGCACAGGATCGCCACGTCGGGACGGGGATCCAGCAGGTCGATCTCGTCGGGAGTGCCGCGGTGCAGCGGACCGGTTTCGGTGGCGAGCAGGCCCGCGAGGTGTCCGCCGGCGGAGAAGCCCAGGACGCCGACCCGGGTGGGGTCGATGCTCCACCGGTCCTGATGGTGGCGTATCTGCCGGATCGCGCGCGCGGCATCGTGCAGCGGAGCCGGGAAGCGATGCGGCGCCACCCGGTAGCGCAGGACGAACGCGGCCACGCCGATGGCGTTGAGCCACCGTGCGACCGGCTCGCCTTCGTGCGCCGCGTGCCTGCGGTAGCCGCCCCCAGGCAGTACCAGCATCGCCGGGCTCGGGCGGTCACCGCCCAACGGATACGGCTCAATGTCGGGGTGGGACCCGCCTTCTTCGGCTGCCGCGGTCCAGATGTCCAAGCTCGTTCCGCCTCTCGTGAGGAGCCGCCGCCGCGAGCTGTTCCCGCGCACCCACGGCTGGCTGGGGACCGTGACCGCCGCGGGGAGAGGTGGTGCGCCAACACGTTGGCACACCACCCAATGTCCGCGTGGTGCTGTCTCCCCGTATTGTCGTTCAGCTACGGCCACATGCGCGGCGGGGCCGTCTTGTAGGGGTGGCTGGCCGGCAGCAGGCCGGTCAGGTTCCACCGGTGCGCGAGATAACCGAAGCACTTGTCGACGGTGGACGCGTTCGGTGCCGAGTCGACGGCCACGAACTGGCCCAGCGCCGCGTGGAGGGTGCCTCCGGCGGACGAGTTGTTGAACAGCCGAGCGGTGTCGAACACGTAGCCCAGGTTGCTTTCCCCGGCGTCGGCGGCGTCCATGACCCAGAGCATGGCGCCGCTGGAGGTGATGCCGGCGACGCCGCCGGAGGACAGTCCGATGTCGACGCCGTTGACCCAGAAGGTGCAGGCACCCGGCGACCAGACAACGGCGCCGATGTGGGCGGACAGGAAGTCGAACGGTGTGCTTGCCCGGGTCGTCCCGTGGATGTTGGCGGACATGACGCTGCCGGTGCGGGTCACCAGGTTCGCCACAACGCCGGAGGTCACCGGACGCTCGTCCAGGATCAGGGCGTTGGAGCCGCCGCTGCTGACCACCGCCGGCAGCCCGCCCAGTGCCGTGGCCCCGTAGAGCGGCCGCAGCGTGTCGTCGTCCTGGACGGCGGTGGCGTCGTGCCGGGACGCGTCGCGCCACGCCGCTACCTTGCCCGACACGATGGTCAGGCGCTGGGCGTCCTGCGCGTCGAACAGGAGCTGCAGGTTCCTGGTGTACTCGAAGTAGGCGAAGTCGAACGGTACGTCTTCACGCACGTCGACGTCGACGCGGGTGGCGTTGCTGCCGGGGACGATGGGCTGCGGGGTGGTCGGCCAGGCGCTGACCGCCAGGTGATACAGCCCGACCGGGACGGCGCTGACGCCGCTTCGCACGCCGTACTGTCCCGTGGCGGGGTCCACGTCGAAGTACGGGCTCCTGGTGCCGTCGGCGTTGGTCAGCGCGTAGCGAACGGGCCGGGTGGGGGCGTTGGACACCGTCACCGCGCCGACGGGGTGGCCGCCGGTGACGCTGTCGGCCAGCACATGTCTGGCGCTGACCGGCATCCTCGGCGGGATGTCCGTCTCCACGACCTTGGGTGTGCGGGCCGGGTGCCCCGCGGGGAACAGGGCGCCGGGGATACCGTGTTTTTCGGCGAGTCCGGCCTCGATCGCGGCCACGCCGATGGTCCGGTGCGTGCGGGTCAGCACCGGCGGCCGGTACGTTTCCGGCATCTTCATGGAGTAGCCGGGGTTGAGCAGCCACCAGCCACCCGCCCCGCCGTTGAGGCTCATGTCCAGGCGCAGACCGATCCAGCTCTTGGCCGGTATGTCACCGGCGGCCAGCGGCACGGCCGTCGAGGACGAGATGGTTCGCACGAGCCGGTAGACCGGCCGGGCGCCGAGACCGTTGGCGTTGACGGTGACCGGCCCGGTGTTGGCGCCCTTGACCTGGACCACGAAGCTTCGACCGTCGCCGCCGGCATACGACGGCAACGGCGTGCCGGTGCGGAACGCCACCGTGTTCGCGTTGGCACACGTCGTCGTGAGGGCCGACCGTTGCAGGACCGGCCCGGTGGTCTGTTGCCAGTCGGGGTTCTGCCAGACCCGCACGTAGTCGGCGATCATTTTGAACTGGACGCCGTCGGGCATGCCGCCGCTGCCGATCGTGTTGATCTGGTTCGACAGCAGCAGGTAGTACTTCTGGTGGAGCTCCTCGAGCATCGGGAACCGGCCGATCTCGATGCGGTCGAAGAAGAAGATGAGCCAGTCCGGCGTGACGAGCAGCCCGTACGTGTGGAAGTCGTTCCAGAACCGGAAGTTGGCGTCCGTGCCCCAGACGGGGTTGTTCGTCATGGTCTCGTAGTTGGAGGTGTTGACGTCACGGCCCCACACGTCGGGTGTGGTCCACTTCCGTGGCTCGTGGAAATGGACAGCGAAGTGGTGTCCGAGGTCGTTGCCGACCGCACCTCCGGACCCGTTGTAGAGCTCCACGATGTCCAGTTCCATCTGCTTCCAGCTCAGGTTGCCGATACTGCCGCCCACCGAGGACAACGAGTAGAGCCAGAAGGCGGGCCACAGGATGGCGTTGGCGCCGCCCATGGAGGTCGGATCGGCCGGTCGTATCCGTGCCTCGAAGTAGCCGTACTGCTGGGCGAACGTGACGTTCGGTTCATGGTCGAGGTCGACACCGAAGACCGCGGTCGTGATGTTGGCTGACCAGTTCGCTATGCCCGCGTCGCGCCGGATACCCAGGCCGAGCCCCTCGGGCTCCTGGGTGTAGATCGGATTGGCCGGGTTGGTCACGGTGGCGTGCGTGCCAACCGCGACGCTCGGGTACGTGCCGTTGGCGAACCACGGACCGGGACCGTCGTTGTTGCTGATCGTAGCCGCGATATTGCTGAAATCGTCCTGGAACGTGACCGGCCACGACGCGAGGTCGACACCGTCGGGGATGCATGTCGCCAGCGGCGTACCCTTCGACGCCTCGGTGATGCCCTGGTCGAACTCGACCAGATCCTGGATGGCGTTGAAATCAGTCGGCATCAGACACCCACCTCGACCATGCTCCAGACCTCGAAGAGGTCACCGACGAACCCGGCGGTCTTCCAGATGTACGCGTTGCCGATGCCGGTGGCGCAGATCAGCTGGCTGGCGTTGCCGTATCCGGCGTTCGTGGCGTAGAAGACGGCCGCGGCGAAACCGTCGTAGTCGAAGCCGCCGGGGAACGCGGCCTGCGCGCCGACCTGGGTGCCGTTGAGCCGGTAGACCACGTCGCCGGCCTTGTTCCAGTAGGCGGTGAACACGTTGAGCTGGCCGGTCGGCGCCGGGCTGACCGACACCGACGGGAACGGGGTCTGGGGCTCCCAAGCCACGTTGGCGCTGTAGATGTTGTCCATCCGGACCTGCAGCGTCGAAGCGTTGGTGAACGCGATCCGCTGCAGACCGTAGAACAGCGGCGAGTGCGCGAAGAACAGCCCGTACACCAACGACGCACCAGGCGGCGCGAACCGCAACGCCGGCCGGTCGGCGCCGGCCTGACTGGTCGTGGCCCGGGTCGGCCGACCGGTGGGGTACTGATCGTTGCGGGCCCGCCGGTTCGGGTCGACGCGGCAGGCCCACTCCTCGACGACCGCGCCGTCGGCCATCAGAATCGTGCGCTGGTCGGCGGCGTCGAACCAGGTCACCGCGTTGCGGCGGTGCTGTTCCTGGTCGTAGTAGTCCGCGTCGCTGAGCACCAGGGCGAAGTTTCCGGCGCTGGTCCGCAGCCGGTACGGCAGCGCGGCGAGGAACGCCGCGCGGTCGGTGATGTAGATGTCGCCCTGGGGGCGGATCGCAAGGCCGGGGGCGGCGTGGGTGAGGGTGGTTCCGGGTGCCGCCAGGTGCACGAGCGAGCCGTTCGTCTGGCTGCGGAACACCTGGACCTGACTCGCCGGGGCCGCGGCCGCGGGGCTGGCGATCAGGCTGTCGATGCTCACCGCGGCCGCGATTCCGGCCGCGCCGGCCAGCAGCGTACGACGGTTGAATGTCGATCTGTCACGCACGGCGTCTCCTCTCGGTGCCGTCGAAGGGATGGGTCGAGCCGCTACCGCTCGGCGAGCAGGGCGAGAGCGAGGGCGGCGCTCCAGTGGTAGTCGCGGATGGAGTCGATCTTCTTGTCAGGGTCGTACTCCTCTCGTGGCGGGCCTTTGCGGTCGCACCGGGTGGGGGGCACCCGGTCGGCGGAGTCGTAGAACTCGAACACGACGCCGAACCGTTGGTAGTACTTGTCCACCGTCGCGATGGTCGCCTCGGCGATCCGGTCGGCGCAGTCGTGCTGGCCGTGCCGGCGCAGGCCGAGAATGATCAGGTAGTTCATGTTGATCCAGGCCGGGCCGCGCCACATGTCGGTCGACCAGCCCGGGTCGCGGCGGGACACACTGGGCACCGGCACCGGTGTGCCGAAGTCGAGGGGATCGGTGAGGGCCGCGACCAGCGGTGCGATCCGCTGGGCGGGCAGGTCGTCCAGCAGCAGTGGCAGGAATCCGGACACTGCCCGCACCGGCGACGGCGTGCCGTCGGGCAGCTGGTCGGCGTACAAGCCAGCTGCCGGATGCCAGAGCCGTTCGTGCAGCGCGGTGGCGGCGTGTGCCGCGCGGTCACGCCAGTGTGCCGCGGCCGATCGGTCGCCGAGCTTTTGGGCGATGCGGCCGGCGTACCGCATGTCGTTGACCGCGTACACGTTCAGGTCGACGGCGCCGGAAACCTCCGGATGGTCGAAGCGCGGCGAGTTGTCCATGCCCGACTCGTCGGAGCGGCAGTTCGGGTCGTCGCGGAGCCACCAGCTGAAAAGGCCCGAGCGTGGGTCGGTCCGGTGGTCGCAGAACCAGGTGAGGTAGCGGTGCAGGATCGGCCACGCGTACCGCAGGGTCTGCAGGTCACGCGTGTGTTCGTAGTTCTCCCACACGCCCCACGCCAGGATCGGTGGCTGGGTCAGGGGCTCGGTCGTCGCGTCGATGCGCCGGCAGTGCGGGATCATCCCGTCGTCGCGCTGGGTGTTGAGAACGCTGAGCAGGAACTGCCAGGCGGCGGGCGGGTTGAGGTGGTTCATGCCGAACGAGTGGAACACGGAGTCCCACAGCCACATGTGCCGGTGCGGTATCCGGTCGGGGGTCGACCAGAGGGTGGACATGGTGTCGCCGGGGGCGAGGGTGTTGACGCGCATCACCGAGACGCACTTGCGCAGCAGCTTGGCGTCCCGGTCGTCGGCGGGCGCCGGGATGATCTCGTACCAGCGCAACCGGTCACGGGACAGCTTGTCGATGTCAGCGTCGCGTCCAGCGGCGCACCGGGCGTGCGCTTCGTCGATGCTCCGCCCGTACGCGACCACGACGCGGCGGCCGAGCCTGTTCACGCATACCGCGTCGTTGCCGGCGTCGTCATGTTCCGTGGTGGGCCCGTCGATCGGGTGCGGTGTTCCCGTGTCGTCGATGAAGGTCACGCCGGCGTCCTCGGACACCTCGATCACCATCGTGTGCCAGGCGGCGAACGTCAGGATCAGCCGGGACTGACCCACGCGGGCCGCGATGAGGTCGCCGACCGCGACGTCGAACTCGGCCGGGTCGGTCAGGGCGATGGTCACCGCCCTGGCTGTCGCCGGGTGGAAGTCCAGTTTCAGCTCGGTCCGGCCGCTGGTGCTGGCCCTGCCGGTCACTGTGGCGACGAAGCGGGCGGTGCTGTCCGTGGGGCCGTCGAAGCCGGACGACGCGAAGAGCATTCCTTCGCCACAGACGTCAGGCATTGTGACGTTCACGTCGGTGGTCACCTTCTCTGGGACAGGGGCCATCGTCCGGACGGACGACGTCCGGCTGATGCAGGTGGACGGTGTGTGGTGGGTCGTCAGCCCTTCACCGCGCCGACGAGGATTCCCTTGGCGAAGTGGCGTTGCAGGAACGGGTAGACCACGAGGATGGGGACGATGGAGGTGACGAGGATGGCCATTTGCAGTGACTGCGGAGCGGGCAGGAACTCGCCGGTGATGTCGCCGCTCTGGGCGCCGATGGAGGCGTTGTCGACGACGTAGGTGCGCAAGACCAGTTGCATCGGCCACTTCGCGGTGTCGTTGATGTAGAGCAGGGCGGAGAAGAAGCTGTTCCAGTAGGCGACGGCGTAGAACAGGCCGGTCACGGCCAGGACGGCTTTCGACAGCGGCAGGACGATCCGCACGAAGGTGCTGAACTCTCCGGCGCCGTCGATACGGGCCGAGTCGAGCACGTCCTGGGGCAGGTCGAGGAAGAACGACCGGACGATGATCACGTTGAACCCGTTGATGAGCACCGGGAGGATCAGTGACCAGTAGGAGTCGAGCAGCCCCAGCTGTTTGACCATGAGATAGCTGGGGATCATGCCGGGGCTGAACAGCAGGGTGAACAACACCACCAGCAGCAACGGCTTGGCGCCGAACGAGCCCGGCCGGGACAGGCTGTAGGCCAGCAGTGCGGTACAGGCCAACGACAACAGCGTCCCGACCACGGTGATGCCGATGGACACGGCGAGCGCCCGGGTGACGACACCGTTGGCGAAGATGGCCCGGTAGGCATCGAGGTTGGGGTTGTCGGGCCACAGGACGTAACCGCCGGCGGCGTCGATCTGCGGCTGTGCGGCCAGGGACGTGGAGATTACAGCGACGAAGGGCATGACGACGACGGCGCAGCAGATCAGCAGAACGACGCCTTTGAGCGCCCGGACGGGATAGCCGGGCGGCGTGACGCCGTGGACGGTCCGTCGCCGGCGGCCGGCGGGCCGGGCGGCCGGCGCAAGGGTCGGGGTACTCATCGCGAGTACACCCCACGCTCGCCGAACAGGTGCGCGATCTTGTTCGCGCCCAGCACAAGGATCACTCCGATCACTCCCTTGACCAGGCCCACGGCGGCGGCGACGCCCCAGTTGCCGCCTACCACGCCGTTCGTATACACGTATGTGTCCAAGACCTCGGACGCCTCGAGGCCGACCGGCCCTTGCTGCAGATAGATCTGCTCGAACCCGACGGTGAGCACGTCACCGAGCTTGAGGATCAGCAGCAGGACGATGATCCCCTTGATCCCGGGCAGCGTCACGTGCCACAGCTGCCGCAGCCGGGACGCCCCGTCGACCGCTGACGCCTCGTAGAGCTCCACGTCGATGCGGCTGAGCGCGGCGAGGAACAGGATCGTCCCCCAGCCGGCGTCCTTCCAGACAACCTGGGAGGTGATCAAGGCTTTGAACAGCTCGGGATCGCCGATGAGGCTGAACCCTTCCATTCCGCGTGCCCGCAGCCACATGTTGACCAGGCCCCCGTTGCCCAGCATGTGCTGAAAGATGGCCACGACGATGACCCAGGACATGAAGTGTGGCAGGTAGAGCACCGACTGGACCGCGCGTTTGATCCGCTCGTTCAGCAGCGAGTTGAGCAGCAACGCCAGGGCGATGGGCACGGGGAACACGAACACGACCTGCAGGAACGACAGGATCAGGGTGTTGGCCAGAGCGTTGAGGAAGTCCGGGTCGCCGTTGAAGATCACACTGAAGTTGGCCAGGCCGACCCAGGGTGACTCGACGATGCCGACGTAGGGCTGGTAGTCCTTGAAGGCGATGACGTTGCCGGCCAGGGGGATGTACTGGAACAGGATGACCGCGGCGATACCCGGCAGGCCCAGCAGCAGCAGGAACGAGTCCCGGCGCAGCCTGTCGCGTCGTCGCAGCGGACGTCGCGACCGCGCGGCCGATGTCGCGCCGTCGCCCGGCCGCTGCGGCGACGACCCGGTGGTCGCCGGGCTGTCCTTGATTCCTAGTGGTGCCATGGGGCCTCCGTGGCCGAGTCCGGTTCAGGTGTGGCGAGGTGAGCCGGCGTCCAGTCCAGCTCGTGCGGCTGTAGGCCACCTGCCGCGCAGGCGGCAGCCGCTACTCCGGCTGCCTGACCCATGGCCGTGGCGTTACCGGTGACCCGGTAGCTGGAATGGGCCATGAAGTCGCCGCTGATGCAGCGTCCGGCCATCAGCAGGCCGTCCACGTCGGCGGCGACCAGCGCGCCGTACGGGATGCCGTACGGCAGTACGGGACGGGTGTCCCGGACGGCGAAGTCGCGCCCGTGGCCGGGATCTGGCGAGTGCACATCCATCCCGAAGGTCGCCGTGGTCACGGCGTCGACGCGGGACCGTCCGGTCACCAGGTCGGCTTCGACGACCGTGTCCCGGCCGACGATGCGCCGGCCCTCGCGCACGCCGATCTGCTCCGCCGTCGCCACCAGCGACAGGCCGGACCAGGCGCCGCCCAGTGACCGCAGCGCGCGTACCGACCTGTCGATCTCCGCCCGGGCCCGCAAGGTGGCGTCGGTGATCCCGGCCGCGTCGTCGGCCCTGACCTGGTACTGGTGGTTGGCCATCAGGGCGTAGACATCGTCGCGGACGTGGAACAGCGTCGGTGCGGTGTAGGACGGCTCGAACCCGGCGGCCCGGAACTCCGCCAGGAGGGCCTGCTTCCGCCCGGGCACCTCCCCGTGCCAGAACCCGCGGGTCGCCGCCGCGTCGGCGCCGGCGACGATCGCCATCAGCGACAGCGGCTGGGTCAGCCCGGACTCCGGGTGGCCCATCGAGTAGCGGCATCCGGCCTGCGCGGCCAGGTCACCGTCACCCGTGCAGTCGACGAACACCGAACCGGCCCACGCCTGCCGGCCTGACTTCGACTCGGTGAGCACGGCCCGCAGCCGGCCGTGCTGGTCGACATGCGCCGCGGTCACATAGGTGTGCAGGCGTACCCGCACATCTGCCTCGATGCAGAGTTCCTCGACGACAAGCTTCATCTGCTCGACGTCGTAGACGAAGTTCGACCTGGACCGCGGTACGTGGGCGCCGCGGGCGTGGAGCCGGGCGACGATGTCGCTCAGCACACCCCCGGGCTTGTCGGCGTCCAGCACCGCCGACAGCATGCCGGCGGTCCACACACCTCCCAGGCAGCCGTTGCGCTCGATCAGGGCGGTTGCCGCGCCGCGCCGTGCCGCGCTGATCGCCGCGGCGAGACCGGCCGGCCCGCCGCCGCAGACCACCACGTCGAACCTGCCGGCCACCGGGGTGTCACGCCCTGGCTCCGGCACCGATCCGCCGGTCGGCCATTCGGTGAACCCTGCCGTGCGGGTCATCGCGCTCAGCGCTCCCGCTCGGCGTACGCCGCCTCGTACTCTGCCCGGATCTTGTCGCCGCCGCCCTTGCGCCACGCGTCGACGGCCTCTTTCCACGCGCTGATCGGCTGGCGGCCCTGCGCGATCTGGTTCATCGCGTCAGTCATCTTGGCCTCGAGCTGCGCGTTGACCGCGTCATTGGTCTCGGAGAACAGCCCCAGCGTGGCGTTGGGCTCGCCGGTGGGCATGACCTTCTGCTGGTACGAGTGGTACGCGCGGGTTGCTTCCGGCATGCCCGGGATGTACGCAACGGGCGCGGCGCCGCCGACATACACGGTCGGCAGCCGGGTCTCGTTGAAACCAGCGTCCGTGCGGGTGAGGTCGTTGCTCGGAGTACGGGTGTACCCGTTGCCCTCCAAGCCGTACTCACGGAACAGGTACTCGGCGGTGCCGAACGGCGACGCCATCCAGTTCGTCAGCCGCAGCAGTTCCTTGACCCGCTCCGGCGACGTCTTCTTGAACGCGGTGATGCTGTAGATGCCGGAGCCGAGGTACTTGCGGGCCGGTCCGCCGCCGTTGAACTTCGGCGGCACGATCCCGCCGATCTTGAAGTTCGCGGCGGTCGACGCGTACTTCGCGTAGTAGCTGGGCCAGGAGGCCGGGTTGCCGGAATCGAAGACGACGACGCCAGTGCCCTGCCAGAGCGCCCCGGTGCCAGGCCGGGCCGCGGTGGCGGCGATGGTGTCGGGGTGGAACAGTCCTTCCTTCCACATCCGGACCACCACGTCCAGTGCCTGCTCGGTCTCCGGTGCGTCGTAGGCGCTGATGAACTTGCCGCCCTCCTGCCGCCAGTAGTTCGGCACGCCCAGCATCTCGCGCATGAACAGGAACGCCCCGCGCACGTTGCCGATCGCATACCGGTTCTGCTTGGCCGCGGTGACGGCGCGGCACAGCGCCAGGAAGTCCTCGCAGCTACCCACGGCCGTGGCCGGATCCACCCCGCTGGGCAGCAGGTCCTCCCGCACGAACAACAGGTTGGTCGCCTGCGGCAGCGGGATCGGGATGCCGTAGATGCCGCCGTTGAACACCGAACTGGTCCAGGCAGCGGGCGGGATGTTGGCCAGTCCCGGGTACTCGGCTACCGCGCTACCGGACAGGAACGGCGTCAGATCCTGGAACTCGGCCTGGAACGCCTGCGGCGCCCGCGGGATGTCGCCGGGCCGCACCTGGACCAGGTCGGGTAGATCGCCGCTGGCGAGAGAGGTCGCCAGCTTCTTCTTGTAGTCCGCCATCGGCACCATGGTGAAGCTGATGGCGGCGCCCAGACGGCGGTTGAGCTCCTGCCAGTAGCTGTTGCGGTCCAGCGCCGGCGGCAGCTGTGCGTTGGTGTGGCACAGCACCGACGTGGGGTTGCTGGTGGGCGGCTGCGGCACGATCGACGGCGGGTTGGCCGGGTAGGAGAAGAAGCCCGCCAGCACACCGTCGGCGGTGGCCGGCAGGTCCGGGGAAGCGCCGGTGTACGGGACGTACGACGGAAGCTCGACCTTGAAGTTCTCCGCGTTCTGGGCACTGGTCGTGCCGGAACTTCCGGAGCTGCAGCCGGCCAGACCGAGGCCGGCAGTGGCGGCCACCGCCCCGGCGGCCAGTCCGCCTCGCAGGAGGTCTCTGCGGCTGATCTGCCATTGGTTCACGGGAACTCACCTTCTATCTACGTCTGTCCCTGGCGGGGGACTGACTAGGGGTGTCGATGACCGGGGAGACTCCACCTCCGGTCACGCGGGAAAGGGCGTGGGACGCCGCTGTCCAAGCGGCGTGGCCGGGTTCCGTACCGGTCGGGACCCGGCGCGTAGGGTCGGTAGCGGCATCGCCTACGCGGCGATACCGCGGTCCTCACTGTTCCTGCAGGAGGGCGTCGCCGGCTGCGCGGCCGGCGGCCGCCGCGGGTGCACGGCCGGTCGAACCACGAACGATCAGACCGGCGGACAGCTTGATCACGTCTGGCGCGACCTCCCCGCCGCTGATCATGTCCACCATCACGTCGACGGCTTTGGACCCCATCTCGTTCAGCGGCAGGTGGATGCTGGTCAACTGCGGGTGGGGCAACCGCGCCATGAATGTGTCGTCAACCCCGATCACGCTGAAGTCGTGCGGCACGCTGACGCCGCGCTGGGCGAGGCGGCTCATCACACCCAGCGCGGTGAGATCGTTGTGTGCGATGACCGCCGTGGCGCCGCGCGCCACAATGCGGTCGGTGGCGGCCACACCTGCCTCGTACTTCGGTTCCACCACGTCGAACAACTCGATGAGCTCCATGCCCAGCCGCGTGGTGATGGCTCGCATGGCCTCCCGCTCGTCCTCCTTGACCCATGTCTCGTGGGCCAGATAGCAGATCCGCCGGTGACCGAGGGCATACAAATGCTCAATCGCCTGGTCCATCCCACGACCCGGCGGAGCGATGATGGAGGGAATCCCCGGGGCGGATCGGACCACCAGCACCGTCGGAAACCCCGCGCACGTTTCGGCGAGCTCCTCGGGCGAGAGCCGAGACCCCGCGACGATCACGCCATCCGCCTGCTGTGAAAGCGGTCCGATCAACTCGTGTTCGTCGTCGGCCTGCTCGTCGGTGTCCAACAGCAGCACGGCGAAACCCTTGCGCCTGGCCCTCGCCTCGACCGCCTTGACGATGTCGGCATAGAACGGGTTGACGATGTCCGGGACAACCACGCCAATCATGCCGGTGCGCCCCTTGGCGAGGGACCGAGCCGCCCGGTTGGGCTGGTAACCCAGGTGCTCCGCGCAGTCCAGCACCTTCCGTCGCGTTTCAGGGTTCACCCGGTGCGGCGCCGAGAACGCACGGGACACCGTCGAGATGTGCACGCCCGATTCACGCGCTATGTCACGGATGGTAACCGGCACGTTCACCTCCCTGGTATGGCGTTCGTCACTGAGGTCGCTTCATTAATGCAAACGCTTGTCGCCGCGTCAACAGGCAATCGGATTCGAATCTGTTGCGTGCTGTTGCCTACTGCGCACCTTCGTACACCTCAAATCGGTGTATTACGTATATATAGTCGACGGTCTTGACCCTGGCGATGGTCACGTGGGTTACTTCAACGGCAAACGTTTGCACGAGTCGAGGATGTGCCATGCCGACACAACGGGATCGAAGGCTTCGCTACGCGCTGGTCGGCGCGGGGGCCCGGGCGAAGATGTTCGTGCGGTCCATCGCCCTTGATCACCGGGACGCCGCCGAGTTCGTAGCCCTCGCCGACGTCAACCAGACCCGGATGAACGTACACAACCGCTGGCTACAGCAGCTGGGCGCGGATCCGGTGCCGACCTACCCTGCCAGCGACTTCGCCACCATGCTGGACAAGGAACGGGTTGACGTCGCGCTGGTCACCACCGTCGACCGCACGCACGACGACTACATCGTGGCGGCGCTGCGGGCCGGCCGAGACGTGGTCACCGAGAAGCCGATGACGGTGGACGCGCAGCGGTGCCGGCGCATCCTCGACGCCGTGGCCGCGACCGGACGTAGCGTGACGGTCGCGTTCAACTACCGCTACAACCCGCTGCACGAGAGGGTGAAGCAGGTATTGGCCAGCGGCGAGATCGGCGAGGTCAGCTCCGTACATTTCGAGTGGCTGCTGGACGTGCGCCACGGCGCGGACTACTTCCGGCGCTGGCATCGGAACAAGACGAACTCCGGGGGCTTGATGGTGCACAAGGCATCGCACCACTTCGACCTGGTCAACTGGTGGCTGGATGCCAGCCCGGTGGAGGTCATGGCCTACGGGCGGCTGTTCTTCTACGGCGAGAACGGGCGGCGGCACGGGTATGCGCGCGACTACGCCCGCGCGCACGGCGCCTCAGCGGCGGCCGACGATCCGTTCGCGCTGCACCTGGCCGGCAATCCCGAGATGCGAGCGCTGTACCTCGACGCCGAGGCCGAGGACGCCTACCACCGGGACCGAAACGTGTTCGCCCCCGGCGTGACCATCGAGGACGACATGGCGGTCCTGGCCCGCTACTCCAACGGCGCGACCATGACCTACCACCTGACCGCCTACTCGCCATGGGAGGGCTACCGGGTGATGTTCAACGGCAGCCGCGGCCGGCTGGAGCTCGACGTCGTCGAGAACGACTTCGTCAACCCGACTGCCGGCTCCGACAACTCGGCCGCGCTACACGGCGAACAGGCCGCGGCCGAGTCGGGCGCCGCGTCCCTGACCGTGCGGCCGTTCTGGTCACCGCCGAGGCAGGTGCCCGTGCCCGGGTACAGCCGCGATGGTCACGGCGGTGCCGATAGCCGGATGACCGCGGTGCTGTTCGGCGGGGAGCAGGACCCGCTGGGGCGTACCGCGACCGCCCGCGACGGAGCGCTCTCGCTGCTGACCGGCCTGGCCGCCAACCGTTCTTTCGAGACGAACCTGCCAGTCAGGATCGCGGACCTGCTCGCCGTGGCCTAGGAGCCCGAGATGACTGGACCGGACGAGGAGCCCGGATCGGCGTTGGCCGGCTGGCGGTCGGCAGGCGCCGTCGCCCCGGTGAGCGCGGATCCCTCTCGACACTCGATCCACGCGTACTTCAACACCAGCCCGGAGAGTCCCGACGGCCGGCACGTCCTCTTCTACGCGTCAGCCGCGACCGACGGCCATCTGGGCGACATTCGGGTGGCGGACCGGGTGAACCGGACGGAGCGCCTCGTGGCCGCCGACGTGACGGTCGAGGACGCGCACCGGGTCGCCGCCCAGCAGTGGACAGGCGGTGGCCGGTACGTCGTCTACCAGGACGAACGGAGAGGTCGATGGTGTGTTGTCGCGGTCGACCTCGCCACCGGCGAGGAGCGGGTGATGGCGTTTGACCGCCTGGTGGGATTCGGGCAGCCCAACGGCGACCTGGTACCGCTGTACGGGCCACACTGGGACCCCGGACCGCATCGCGATCTCGAGCTGCTCCATGTGCCGACCGGCGCCGTCCACACAGCCTTCACCGCCGCCGAGGTCCGCGCCGCAGATCCCGACTGGATCGACCGCGAGTTCGGCAGCCGCCCCATCTCCGTGTTCTTCCCCGTGCTCGCCCCGGGCTCGCGGCGCGTCATCATCAAGGTCTCGGCGGTCGCGTCCGGAAAGGTTCGCTCGGCCGACGCGAGCCACCGGGAAGGGCTGTTCTGCGTGGACCTGCCCAGTCGCCGCATCACGATGTTCTCCCCACGGTGGGGCCATCCCTCCTGGCATCCCGACGGCCGGACCCTTGTCGAGGTCGGCAACACCCTGATCGATACCGACAGCGGCCTTGTCCGGCACCTGCCGGGCCTGGCCGACTTCGGCACCGGTCATCCCGGCGCGCGCCACGACGGTCAACTGCTGGTCTCCGACACGACCCTGCGGCGCTTCGGCGGCGAGCCGGGACATTGGGGAGTCGCCGTCGGAGAAATGGGCGGGCAGGGCGACTATGCCTGGATCCATCGTTTCGACAACAGCGACGGCGCCACGTCATGGCGATCGCCCCATCCGCATCCCGTCTTCAGCCCGGACGGTCAACGGATCTACTTCAACATCAGCGAAGGCGGTCGTACCCGCCTGCACGTCGCACAGGCCGCCCGCCGATAGCCGGCGTCTCTCCCGCGGCAGAACTGGAGAAAAATGACGCCCCGGCAACCCGTCCGCATCGGCATCGTCGGCTCCGGCAACATCGCCCACGGGCAGCACCTGCCGGTGATCCGGTCCCTGCGTGACCGGGCGCGCGTCGTAGCGGCGATGGACGTCGACATCGAACGAGCCCGCAAGCTCGCCGAGGAGTGGGACATCCCGGCGGTCTACGCCGAGCTCGACGCGATGCTCTCGGCGGCGAGCCCCGATCTGGTCATCGTGTGCACGCCGCCGGTGGCGCACCACGACGCGGTGATCGAGTGCCTCGCCGCCGGATCGTGGGTGTGGTGCGAGAAACCGCCGACGCTGTCGCTCGCCGAGTACGACGACATCGCGCGGCACGAGCAGCCCGGCGGTCCCTACGTGTCGTACGTCTTCCAGCACCGCTTCGGCTCCGGTGCGCAGCGGCTGCGGCAGCAGATCGCGGCCGGGACGCTCGGCCGGCCGCTGGTCGCCGTGTGCAATACGCTGTGGTACCGCCCCCACGCGTACTTCGACGCGCCCTGGCGCGGGAGGTGGGCGACCGAGGGCGGCGGTCCGACCATGGGCCACGGCATCCACCAGATCGACCTCGCGCTGTATCTGCTCGGCGACTGGACCGAGGTGGTCGCCGCGATGGGTACCCTCGACCGGGAAGTGGAGACCGAAGACGTCTCGATGGCGGCGGCACTCCTGCACAACGGTGCGATGATGTCGGTCGTCAACTCGCTGCTGTCCCCCCGGGAGACGAGCTACCTGCGCTTCGACTTCACCTCCGCGACGGTCGAGCTGACGCACACCTACGGCTACGACAACAGCAACTGGAGCTGGACGCCGGTCGCGAACCTGGATCCGGCGGTGGCCGAGGGCTGGCCGCCGACCCAGAACGTGCGCAGCGGGCACGCCGCCCAGCTCTCCGCGCTGATCGAGGCCTTCCACGCCGGTGACCGGCCGCCGGCGAGCGGCGCCGACGGGCGGCGCTCGCTCGAGTTCATCTCGGGGCTCTACAAGTCGGCCATCACCCGGCAACCGGTCCGGCGGGACAGCCTGATCCCGGACGATCCCTTCTACCACGCGCTGAACGGGGAGACCGGCACCACCGCAGCGGAGGGCCGATGAGCGCCACGGCGCTCGGAGCACTTGCTGAGCGGTGCGCCGACGCCGTACAGGTGACGTAGTCCCAGCTCTCGAACTCGTCACGGTAGGCCAGCAGGAAGCCGGCCAGCCCACCCGCGCCGACCTCCGTCGCGGCGGCCAACGCCAGGGCGGCCGGTCGACCTGGTAGATGTACACCTCGTGCCCGTCGCCGGCTGGTGCCGCGCGCGACAGCGACCCGGGCGAGCGCCTCGTGTGTCCTGGATGACTGACGGCGGCTGCCGCCCGGGCGACCGCGCCGCTCGGGAGGAGCCCATCCATGACCGGCCCGGCGAGGGCGTCGCTGGCCGATGCGTTTCGGTGGGGTCCGCTGGGTCATGGCCGTCTCGCGTGGGTTGCGGCGGGGCGGGGTCAGCCGTTGGGGCGGTTGGTCGGGCCGGACGACGCCTTTCGGAGCACGCCGGGCACTAGCGTGTGACGGGTCCAGCCGCTGCGGCGCCGGCCGTGGGGACCGGTTGAGCTGAGGGTGTGGTGTGCGTGAGCGGATACAGCAAGGTGACCGGCGTCGCGCTGCTGGTCGTCCCGGGCCCGGACGGTGCGGGCGCTCGCGCCGTCCACGGTCCCGGCCGGCTTCGGCGGCCACCATGTCGCTGAGGTGGTGCAGCGCCGGCCATCGCAGATGCTGCCCCACCCGACGGTGATGCAGGTCCTCGACGACGCAGGCGTGGCCGACTACCCCCAGTCGCAGATCGATGCCGGGCTCGCCGGCGGCGGCGTGCGGATGGTGACGCTGTTCGGCAGCGGCAAGCCGCCGGTGCTCTGACCACATAGGATCGTCGTGGATGGACAGTATCGGCGGCCACCGAAGTCGGCGCCGAGGATGCCGTCGTTGGGGACGGGACGGTGCTCCGCATCTCGCCAGCCAGGGCTGGAATTGCAGGTGTCAGGGACAGCCGAAAAGGCGGCAACCCTGTCGAGCGATCGCTATCGGGCCGATAGGGCGGAGGTGGTGACCGGCGGGGCGGCAATCATCCGTGGGATGCCTCAGCTGCTGTAGCAGGGCTGCAGTCTCACCACGACCGGTCCGTCGCCCCTCCGTCGCCCCCGGTGTAGACGATGTTGCAGCATCGGCTGTACCAGCCCCGCGGCGGCGGGGGACTGGGCTGTGGGGCGAAGGTCGACGTCGCGTTCGACGTACTCGTGGCTGTCGGCCGAGACGCCGCCGACTTTGTGGACCGTGTCGGCCGAAGTAGAGTTACCAGCGTTGGCATCGGAAGGGTTCGATGGCGTAGGTGACGCCGGTGAGCAGTTCGGAGCGCTGCCAAAGGCGGGTGGCCTGCGCGGGGTCGTGTGAGGTGCGGCTGGTCCGCACCTGTGTGGGGTAGCCGCTGCGCTGGAGAAACCCGTCCGGGCCGGTGCAGGTGCCGCCGTCGAGGTTGGGGGCGGTCGCCGCGTACAGGATCGGCAGGACGCCCATGTCGGGTGGCTGTGCGGGTCCACCGGCCAAAATTTTCCCCAGGATCGAGGTGTCCTGGCGTTGTCCTTCGGTCGCGGCGACGCCGGGATGTGCGGCCATCGACATGGTGTGCCGGCCGGCGGCGGTCAGCCGCCGGTGCAGTTCGTAGGCGAACAGTAGGTTGGCGAGTTTGGACTGGGTGTAGGCCAGCCACCGCCGGTACGGGCGGCGCTGCCAGTTCAGGTCGTCACCGATGCGGCCCACCAGGTGCAGGCCGCTGGAGACGGTGACGACCCGGTCGCGGATCTGGTTGATCAGTAGGCCGGTCAGGGCGAAGGGCCCGAGGTGGTTGATGCCGATGTGTTGCTCGAACCCGTCGATGGTGGTGGCCTGGGGCACTGCCATGACGCCGGCATTGTTGATCAGCACGTCGACCGTGCCGAGGCGGTCGGCGAAGGCGTGCACGGATGCGAGGTCGGCCAGGTCGAGCCGGCGTACGTCGATGTCGCCGTCGATGGGCTCGGCGACCGTCCGGGCCCGGTCCGGGTCGCGACACGCCATGACGACTGTGGCGCCGGCTTTGGCGAGGACGCGGGTGGCTTCCGCGCCGAGGCCGCTGTTCGCCCCGGTGATCACTATTGTCCGGCCGTGTTGGTCGGGAACGTCGGTTGCGGTCCAGTCGCTCATGTCCGGTCCTTTCGGCCGTCGCCACGCCCGCGGGTCGGTGGCGTCGACGTCCCCGCAACGGCATTGGGTCTAGCGTGCCGGTCAGTGGTCATGCGGCACATCGGACGGCGTGAGGTGTCGTAGGTACCGCACTGGAAGCAGTGGCGAGACGCGTGTACTCCGTGGGGAGTAGGGGAAGACCACGGCCAGCGCTGCGGGTTGGATCGTCGGTCGGGGTGAGTCGGCCATTGCGTTGGTCGACAAGCCGCGATTTGTGACGATCGCCGTTGACGCGAGTTGCCGCCGGCTGGGCGGCTTTGGCGTCACCCTCGACCGGCCCGCGTACAAGCCCAGCGGGCGATGTTGCGGTCCTCGGGTCGCATGGCGCCGAAGTCGGCGAGCAGGATCGTAGCGGTGCGGTTCCAGGCGAGGGCTTCCATCCGCGGTCCCTGCAGCAGGGCGGGACGGGTCGATCGCGTCGATGGCTTTGGCTTTGAGTTCCGGCACCAGCGAAATCTCGCCCATCCCGATGTTCGCGAGTTTGGGCGCCACCCCCGGTTGGACTCGCGACGCGTGAGCCGGCCAGCCGCTCACGCACGGTGACGGGTGGCTGAGGTGTGGCGTGCTCTGTCTGCGGCAGATCCCGACGTCGGCCAGGCAAACCCACGAAGATGACTGCATGAAGGCGATCGGCACGTCCTCGCGCCGGCGCCCGAGGACAGCGGCAGCGCGCTCGACGGCATGACCATGCGGTCGTCGCCGCGTTGCCTCAGTTCGGTGGCGACACCTCGTCGGCCATGGTCCCACCGCAAGGTCGGATGCCGGCTGTCGCCAGCCGGTGGCGTCGGCGGCGATCAGTTTCCTGATCAGAACGGGGGTGCGTCCTCCCTTTGCGGCTCTGGACCACGACTTTGCCGGTGCTGCCGTCGGGCAGCTCCAACGTGAAGGTCTTCCCTACCGCGTTCTTGGGGGCCATTGCCGGCGCTGTTGGCGGGTCGGAAGTCGCCTGCCCACGGCGGGGTCCCACCCTTGCGCGCGGGCTCGTCGAAGAGCGCGGCGGTGCCGGGGGTCCTGGTGTCGTCCGAGGAGAGAAGCAGTGAGGCGCCTCGATAGTGGCGATCTACTCTTTGTTGCGCCCGTACCACCGCCGCGCCCGCGGCTACCAGTGCGGGCACCTTCTGCCGCATCAGTCGTGCACGCTCAGCCATATCCCGTGGCCCTGGACCCGCCACCCGGACATCGATGTGCATCCGGTTCTTGGCGGACTTGCCTTCGGGTACCGTGAGGAAACCGATCGCGGGCCCCCTGCCGTCCGGGTCCACGAGGGATGCGTTGTCGGGCTCGTCGAAACCGGACTCCTTGACATATCCGGGGGCAAGCGCCCAGAAGGCGGCGAGCCGCTGAGGATCGTTGGCATCGCATCCCAAGGTCAAATAGATCGCCATCGGGCCAACGTACGTGGGCCAAGACGCACTGTCATCAGCCAGATCCGCACGGCCAACGTGGCGCCGAAGGACGGCGCTGGTGGTCGGGTGCAGGCCCGGGAGGGGTCACTGGTCGCGGAGCTGTTGTGCTTCACGTGCGGCTTCGTCGCGGCTTGCGTTGATGAAGCGGAGCACGGCATGCAAGTCGTTGTGGCTGAGTCCGCTCAGGTATTCCTCGGTTCGTGCGGTCATGCCGGCGTAGTAGCGGGTGATGGTGGCCAGGCCGTCGGGGGTCGCCTCGATGAGGGTTCGCCGTCGGTCGCTGGGGTCGGGGATGCGGCGGACGCAGTTGGCTGCTTCGAGGCGGTCGATGGCGCGCGAGACCGACCCCGGGGTCAGCGCGACGCGTAGAGCGATGTGTCCGGCGGTGGTCGGACCGTCGTGGACGACGGTGTGCAGGCATTGGAAGTCGGCCGGCACGACGTTCATCCTGTCCGCGATCAGCCCGTTGAGATGGATCATCGTGTTCACCCAGTCGGGCATCGCCTCGATGATCTGCCCTGCCAGCGCATCTGCCTGTGCCGTCCTTGCCTGGTCGGTGCGCATGTTCCTCCGTCTTCCTGCCGTCTCCCGGGGCGCCTTGCCGTCGCGTCATGTGCGGCGGTGTCCGCGACCTGCTATCGTGTGCGCCGCACATCTATTGCGTCACGCACATGATGTGTCACGCACCTACTCTACCGGAAGGGCTTCGCATGACCGGAGCACGTGCCGCTGTCGCACCGATTCGCGGGAGGGCAAGGACGCTGGCGCTCGCCGCGTTGCTGCTGGCGACGTTTCTGGACCTGATGTACGTCACGTTGCTCAACGTCGTGCTTCCCTCGATCGAGCACGACCTGGCGGCGAGCCCGTCGCGGTTGCAGTGGATGCTGTCGGGCTACACCCTCGCGCTCGCGGTCGGAATCATCTCCGGTGCCCGGCTCGGTGACCTTCGCGGCCACAAGATCGTCTTCTTGTTCGGGCTGCTCGGGTTCGTCGCCGCGTCGGCCTGGTGCGCGCTGTCGCCGACCGCGGACTGGCTGGTGGCCGCGCGGGTGATGCAGGGAGCGTTTGCGGCCGCGATGCTGCCGCAGGTGCTGACCCAGATCCAGCTCATGTACGAGCCCGCAGAGCGAGGCGGGCCGATCGCAGCGTTCTCGTCGCTGTCCGGCGTGGCGGCCACCGTCGGACCGATCTTCGGGCCGGTGCTGATGGCGTGGGACTTGGGTGGGCTCGGCTGGCGGCTGGTGTTCTGGCTGAACGTCCCAGTCGGGCTGGCGTGCGCGTGGGCGGCCGCACGGTACCTGCCGGCTAGCCGGGTCCCGGGCGCACCACGCCTGGATCCCATCGGCGTCGCGCTCTCCGCGGTCGGGCTGTTCCTGGTCCTCTATCCGCTGATCTCGGTGTCCGACGGCTCCGGCTGGCCGGCCTGGATCTGGGCCTCGCTCAGTGCGGGCATCCTGGTGTTCGGCCTGTTCCTGTGGCAACAAAGCAGGCGAGGCCGGGCCGGCAAGGCACCGATCCTGGAGGTGTCACTGTTCCGGTTCCGATCCGTCAGCGCCGGCCTCGGGGTGCAACTGCTGTTCTTCGTCCCGGTCATGGGCTTCTTCCTGGTCTTCATGCTGTTCCTCCAGAACGGCCTCGGCCTCGCACCGGTCAACGCCGGACTCGTCATGCTGCCGTGGTCGATCCTGGTCGCGGTCTTCGCCGCGATCTCCGCGATCGTGCTGGTCCCCAGGATCGGACGCGGCGCGGTCCAGATCGGCCTCGCCCTCCTGACCGCAGCCCTCGTGCTGGTCGCCTTGACCGGTGCGACATTCACGGGGGCGGTGAACTGGTGGCTGCTCATGACCGGTGTCGTGATCGGCGGCGCCGGCATGGGTATGGTCGTCGCGCCCCTGGCGCAGCTGACCCTCAGCGACGTGCCCGTCCTGAAGGCAGGCACGGCTTCCGCGCTGTTCAACTCCGTTACCCAGGTCGCGGCGTCGCTCGGTGTCGCCGTCATCGGCGTGGCTCTGGCGCAGAAACGGTGGTGACCCTGGTCCTTTGTGGCTGGTGATCATGCGGAAGGCTGACGGTGGTGCGATCTTGGCTTGATCAAAACCCTGCTCCCGGAGCTGTCTTCGCTGGTCATCGATGATGTGGTTGACCAGGGTCAGGTCT
>Ga0164243_10002220_pt1 | contig 32295 bp, 30 predicted proteins | sample OricompcompostOP_FD_108781 | JGI IMG/M metagenome (GOLD analysis project Ga0164243, IMG submission 108781) | Organic Plus compost microbial communities from Emeryville, California, USA - Original compost - Organic plus compost (OP) | ecosystem: Engineered > Solid waste > Mixed feedstock >... | reverse complement strand
GTTCCACGAGCCGGGCTCGGTCACGGGGCCGGACGCGCTGCGGGGCCGCATCCCGACCACGTGATCGCCGCCCGACGACCACGGGGTCTGCGCCCGTCCGCTGGGTCGGACGGGCGCAGACCCCGTGGTCTGCGCGAGGCGTGGTGGTCGGTCAGCGCTTGCGCTTCTCGCGGACCCGCACGGAGATCTCGATGGGCGAGCCCTCGAACCCGAACGTCTCGCGCAGGCGGCGCTCGACGAACCGGCGGTAGCCGGCCTCGAGGAACCCGGACGCGAAGATGACGAAGCGCGGGGGCCGCGTGGACGCCTGGGTCGCGAAGAGGATGCGCGGCTGCTTGCCGCCGCGCAGGGGGTGCGGGTGCGCGGCCACGAGCTCGCCGAGGAACGCGTTGAGGCGGCCGGTGGGGATGCGGGTGTCCCAGGACTCGAGGGACTTCTCGAGGGCCGGGACGAGCCGGTCCGCGTGCCAGCCGGTCTTCGCGGAGACGTTGACGCGCGGCGCCCACTGGACCTGCACGAGCTCGCGCTCGATCTCGCGCTCGAGGTAGTGGCGGCGGTCCTCGTCCATGAGGTCCCACTTGTTGTAGGCGATGACGAGCGCGCGCCCGGCGTCGACGACCTGGGAGATGACGCGCGTGTCCTGCTCGGTGAGCGTCTCGGACGCGTCGAGCAGGACGACGGCGACCTCGGCCTTCTCGATCGCGGCCTGCGTGCGCAGGCTCGCGTAGAAGTCGGCGCCCTTGGTCTGGTGGACGCGGCGGCGGATGCCGGCGGTGTCCACGAACCACCACGGGATGCCGCGCAGCTCGACGAGCTCGTCGACGGGGTCGCGGGTGGTGCCCGCCGTCTCGTGGACGACGACGCGCTCGGAGCCGGCGAGCTTGTTCAGGAGCGAGGACTTGCCCACGTTGGGGCGGCCGACGAGCGCGACGCGGCGCGGCCCGTCGGGCAGGGCCACGCCGTGCGCGGACTCGGTGGGCAGCGCGGCCATGGCGGCGTCGAGGAGATCGCCGGTCCCCCGCCCGTGCAGCGCGGAGACCGGGTACGGCTCGCCGAGGCCCAGGTTCCACAGGGCGGCGGCGTCGGCCTCGCCGCGCGGGCCGTCGACCTTGTTCGCGCACAGGACGACCGGCTTCTTGGACTTGCGCAGGAGGCGCACGACGTCCTCGTCGGTCGCGGTCGCGCCGACCGTGGCGTCGACGACGAACACGACGGCGTCGGCGAGCGCGATCGCGACCTCGGCCTGCTCGGCGACGCGCGCGTCGATCCCGGCGACGTCGACCTCCCAGCCGCCCGTGTCGACGAGCGTGAACCGGCGCCCGGCCCACTCCGCGGGGTAGCTGACGCGGTCGCGCGTGACGCCGGGGGTGTCCTCGACGACGGCCTCGCGGCGCCCGAGGATGCGGTTCACGAGCGTCGACTTGCCGACGTTCGGGCGCCCCACGACCGCGAGCACGGGCAGGACCTCGGGCTCCTCGACCCCCTCCTCGGCGAGCTCGCCCACGTCGAGGAGGGCGAGGTCGGCGTCGTCGAGGTCGTACTCGCGCAGGCCGGCGCGCAGCGCACGCTCGCGCGCGAGGTCGTCCGCGTCGTCGGTCACGAGGGTGACGTCGAGCTCACGGGCGCCGTCGGCGTCGTCGGGCACGCCGGACACCGGAAGATCGGGGGTGGTCATGGACCGATTCTCCCAGGTGCGCGGCCCCACGACGAACCGTCGTGCTCAGTCCCGCAGCGGGTCGTCCTGCGGCAGCGCGATGCCGGTGCGCGCGCTCACGGCGTGGACGTGCGCGGCGAGGCCGTCGCGGATGGTCTCGGCGGCCCGTGCGATCGCCTCCTTGCCGCTCACGCCGGCCTCGCGGACGACCGTGATCGGCGCGCCGAACTCGACGTGGAGCCGGGACCGGAGCCTCGGCAGGCTGTTGACGCTGCGGCCCGTGCGGCGCGTGCCGAGCATCGCGGCGGGGACGACCGGGGCGTGCCCGTTGAGCGCGAGCCACGCGATCCCCGCCCGGGCTCCGGCGAAGTCACCGCGGCCGCGCGTCCCCTCGGGGAACACCCCGACAGCGTCGCCGCGGCGCAGCACGCCGAGGCCCGTGGCGAGCGCGCGGCGGCCGCCCTCCCGGTCGACGGGGATCTGACCGGAGGCCGTGAGCACCCAGCCGACCGGGCCCACCCACATCGACTCCTTGACGAGGATGTGCAGGCCGCGGGGTGCGACGCCGAGGAGCAGCGGCCCGTCGAGCAGGCCGGTGTGGTTCGCCGCGACGATGACCGGGCCCTCGCCCGGGACGTGCTCGGCGCCGACGACCCGGGCGTTCCAGACGACGCGTCCGAGGAACCGGCCGACCCACCGGGACCACGCGGGCCCGGCGGCGCTCGGCAGCTCCTGCTCCACGCGCTCCGCCCGGCTCATGCGCCGGTGCGCCCGGTGCCCGCCTCGTCCGCGTGCCCGGCCGTCGTCGTGAGCTGGGCGACCACGGCGAGCACCGCGTCGACCGTCTGCTCGAGGTCGAGCTCCGAGGAGTCGACCGTCGCGACCCCGTCGGCGGCGACGGTGAACTGCGAGACCGTCGAGTCGTCGGCGTCGCGGCGCACGATCTGGTCGCGCGTGGCCTCGACCGCGTGCGCGGCGTCGGAGCCGTGCAGCTCGCGCGCCCGGCGCGCGAGCCGCGCCTCCTCGCTCGCCGTCAGGAGCACGCGGGCGTCCGCGTCGGGCGCCACGACCGTCGTGATGTCGCGGCCCTCCGCGACGATCCCGCGCCCCCCCGAGAACCCGCCGAGCTTCTCGGCGTCGATCGCGGCGCGCTGCAGTCGGCGGAGCTCGTCGCGCACCGCGAGGTTCGTGGCGACCGCGCTCACGGCGGTCGAGATCTCCGTCGTCCGGATCGCGGCGCCCACGTCCTCCCCGCCCACGTGCACGGCGGGCGCGTCGGGGTCGACTCCCATGACCAGCGGCATGGCCTCGACCGCGGCGGCCACGGCGTCCGCGTCGGCGAGGTCGACGCCCTCGTGCCGGCACCACCAGGTCGCCGCGCGGTACATGGCGCCGGTGTCGAGGTACGCGAGGCCAAGGCGGCGTGCGACCGCCTTCGAGACGCTTGACTTGCCGGAGCCCGAGGGCCCGTCGATGGCGATGACGATGGTCACGTGCGTGCGATCCGTCCTGCTCGGGGAAGGGTGGCCCGGGAGGGCCCGGTCAGGAGACTACTGCGCCCGCGCCGCCGGTCTCACTGTGCGAGGTCGCGGCGCAGCGCGGTCGCCCCGTGCAGGTACACGTGCCGGACGGCGCCGCGCGGCACGTCGAGGTCGGCGTGCGCCATGATGCGGACGACGCGCGGGAGCGCGTGCGGCACGGCGATCTCGACGGCGCACAGCAGCGGGACGTCGCCCAGCCCCATCTCCCGGGCCGCGGCGGCGGGGAAGTCGCTGGTGAGGTCGGGGGTGCAGGTGAACACGATCGAGATGAGCGCGTCGGTGTCGACCTCGTTCTGCGCGAGGACCTCCGCGACGAGCTCCCGGGTGCGCGCGAAGAGGTGCTCGCGCTCGTCGACGTCGAGCTGGGTCGCGCCGCGGATCGCCCGGACCGCCATCAGCGCCGCTCCCTCACAGCCCGACCTCGGCCATGAGGCTGCCGAGCTCGTCACGCCCCAGGACGCGCGTGCGCCCGGGCTTGAGCGTGCCGAGGTGCACCGGGCCGATCTGGGTGCGCAGGAGGCGCGTCACGGGGAACCCGAGCTGCTCGAACAGGCGCCGGACGATCCGGTTGCGCCCCTCGTGGAGCTGGATCTCGACGAGCGACTGCTGGGGCGTGCGGTCGACGACCCGGTAGTGGTCGGCCTTCACGGGGCCGTCCTCGAGCTCGACGCCCCGCAGCACGGTGCGGCGCAGGCCGTCGGGCACGCGCCCGTCCAGCGTCGCGAGGTACGTCTTCGCGACCTCGTAGCGGGGGTGCATGAGGCGGTTCGCGAGCTCGCCGTCGTTCGTGAGCAGCAGGAGCCCCTCGCTGTCGGCGTCGAGGCGGCCCACGTGGTACAGGCGCTCGGACCGGTCGGCGACGAACGGGGCGAGGTCGGGACGGCCCTCGTCGTCGTGCATCGAGGACACGACGCCGAGCGGCTTGTTGAGGGCGATCGTCACGAGCGAGGTGTCGAGCTGCACCCGCAGCCCGTCGACGTGCACGACGGCCTTGGCCGGGTCGACGCGCAGACCGAGCTCGCGCACGCGCACGCCGTCGACCTCGACGCGCCCCGCGGCGATGATCTCCTCGCACGCCCGGCGCGAGCCGTAGCCCGCGGTCGCCAGGACCTTCTGCAGCCGTACGCCGTCGGGGTCGTGGACGTCCCTGTCCTGGACGGCCTTGCGGCCGGGTTCGGCGCCGTCGGTGCGGCGGCGGGGCGGTCGGGCTGGGCTCACGGGGCTCCTCGTTCGGTCGTCGGCGCGCGGTCGTCACCCCTGCTGCGGCGCGCTCTGACGCGCGGGCCGGAGCGCCGTCTCGATCGCGTCGTCGAGCGTGTCGAGGTCCGGCAGGTGCGGGGCCAGCGGAGGCAGCTCGTCGAGCGACGAGAAGCCCATCCGCTCCAAGAAGTATCCCGTAGTCCCGTACAGGACCGCACCCGTCGACGGGTCGGTCCCCACCTCGGCGACGAGCCCGCGCGACGTGAGGGTCCGCACGACGCCGTCGACGTTCACCCCGCGCACCGCGGAGACCTGCCCGCGCGTGACCGGCTGCCGGTACGCGACGACCGCGAGCGTCTCGAGGGCCGCCTGCGTCAGGCGGGCCGTCTGCCCCTCCAGCACGAACCGCCCGACGACGTCCGCGAACGCGGGTGCGGAGTAGATGCGCCACCCTCCCCCGGCCTCGCGCAGCTCGAACCCGCGCGGGGGCGCGACCACCTCGCCGTCGACCTCGCCCCGGTACGCGGCCGCGAGCTCGTGCAGGACCTCCTCGACCTCCGCGACGGGCAGCGCGACGACGCTCGCGAGCCGGTCCACCGGGACGGGCTCGTCGACGACCATGAGGACGGCCTCGAGGGCCGCGTGCACGCCGCCGGGGAGCGCGTGGACGTCCGGGAGCTCGGGTTCGGGCGCGGCGGGCTCGGCGCCCTCCGGCTCCAGGCCCTCCGGCTCCGGGCCGTCCGCCCGGTCGGGCGGGGCCGTGTCCGGCCCGGGCTGCTGCTCGTCGGTCATGCGGGTACCTCCTGCGGGTCCGACGCCGCCGCGGGAGCGCCGCCGGCATGGGTCACGTCCTCGTCCGTCACGTCGTCGTAGTCCGTCCGCAGCGCGTCGGCGGTGTCGTCGTCGCCGCCCGCCCAGCGGACCGTGAGCTCGCCCAGCGGCGCGACCTGGTCGAAGCCGACGAGGCCCTCGCGGAACAGCTCGAGGAGCGCGAGGAACCGCGCGACCACGACGACCACCTCGCCGGCATCCGCGGTGAGCGCACGGAAGGACGCGGCGCCGTCGTGCCGGAGGCGGTCGGCCAGCACGAGGGCCTGCTCGCGCGCGCTCACCGCGGGCGCGTGCAGGTGCGCGAGGTCGACGCCGGGGGGCGGCGCCTTCGGGGCGAGCGCACGCGCCGCGAGGCGCGCGAGCTCGTCGGGACCGACCTGCCAGACCAGCTCCGGCAGCAGCGCGGCGAGGTGCGGCTCGAGCGCGACGACCCGCGGGAACCGGCGGCCCTCGGTGTCGAGCCGCTCGCGCACGACGTCGGCGACCTGCTTGTAGGCGCGGTACTGCAGGAGCCGGGCGAAGAGCAGGTCGCGCGCCTCGAGGAGCTCGAGGTCCTCGGCGTCGTCGACCTCGCCGCTCGGCAGCAGGCGGGCCGCCTTGAGGTCGAGCAGCGTCGCGGCCACGACGAGGAACTCGCTCGCCGTCGACAGGTCCCAGCCCGTGCCGGTGCCGTCCGACGCCGCCGACTCCGCGGCCCGGATGTAGCCGATGAACTCGTCGGTCACCTGCGCGAGCGCGACCTCGGTGATGTCGAGCTTGTGCTTGGAGATCAGGGACAGGAGGAGGTCGAACGGCCCGGAGAAGTTCTCCAGGTGGACCTCGAAGCCGCCGCTGCGCCCTTCCGGCTCGGACGGTTCGGCCGGGGCAGCGTCAGGCGGCGTCGCCACGCGCGACCAGCTCCCGGGCGAGCTGCCGGTACGCCGTGGCGCCCGCGTGCGTCGGGGCGTAGACCGTGATCGGCTCGGCGGCGACGGACGCGTCGGGGAACTTCACCGTCCGGCCGATGACCGTGTGGAACAGAGTGTCGCCGAAGGCCTCGTAGACGCGCTGGACGACCTCGCGCGCGTGCAGCGTCCGCGAGTCGAACATCGTGGCGAGGATCCCGTCGATCTCGAGGCGGGGGTTGAGCCGGTCGCGGACCTTCTCGATGGTCTCCACGAGCAGCGCGACGCCGCGCAGCGCGAAGAACTCGCACTCGAGCGGGATCATCACGCCGTGCGCCGCCGTGAGCGCGTTCACGGTGAGCAGGCCGAGCGAGGGCTGGCAGTCGACGAGGATCACGTCGTACTCGTCGACGACGTCGCGCAGCGCGCGCGACAGCACGCTCTCGCGCGCCACCTCCCCCACGAGCTGCACCTCGGCGGCCGACAGGTCGATGTTCGCGGGCACGAGGTCGAGGCCCTCGATGTCGGTGGGCCGCAGGACGTCGCGCAGCGTCGTGCCCCGCTCCATCATGGCGTTGTACACGGTGCGGTCGAGCTCGTTGGGGTTGACGCCGAGTCCCACGGACGCGGCGCCCTGCGGGTCGAAGTCGACGACGAGCACGCGCCGCCCGTACTCGGCCAGCGCCGCGCCGAGGCTGATGGTCGTCGTCGTCTTGCCGACGCCGCCCTTCTGGTTGCACAGCGCGATGATGCGCCCCGGGCCGTGCGTCGCGAGCGGCTCCGGCACCGGGAACTCCGGCAGCTCACGGCCCACGGGGTCGAGCAGCGGCCCGTCGTGCTCCTGGCGGACCGGTGACGCCGACGGCGGGGCCGAACCCGCCTCCGGTGCGCCCGCGGGCGCGCCGTCGTGCACCCCGGACGGGCGCTGCGGGGGCAGCGGGGCCGACAGGGTCGGCAGCGTCTGCTCGGTGCTCTCGCTCGATGCCTGGCTGCTCACGCAGCCAACCTACAACAGCGTCCCCGCCCAGGTTCGGAGCGTCGCCGGGCGCGCCGGGCCTCGGTCCGCGCGGTCCTCCGGCCGCCCCGCGGCGCGCTCAGCCCAGCGCGCGGGGGTGCGTCGCGGCGTACACCTCGCGGAGCGCGTCCGGGGTCACGAGCGTGTAGAGCTGCGTCGTCGTGACGGACGCGTGCCCGAGGAGCTCCTGGACCACGCGGACGTCGGCGCCGCCCGCGAGCAGGTGCGTCGCGAACGAGTGCCGGAGCGTGTGCGGCGAGACGTGCGCACCCAGCCCCGCGCGCTCCGCCGCGCCCCGCAGCACGGCCCACGCGCTCTGCCGGCTCATCCGCGCGCCGCGCGCGTTGAGGAACACCGCGGGGGTCCCCCGGCCGCGCTGCGCGAGCTCGGGGCGCGAGCGCACGAGGTACGCGCCGACGGCGCGCGCCGCGTACGACCCGACCGGGACCACGCGCTCCTTGCGGCCCTTGCCGAACAGCCGCACCGCGGGGGCGCCCCCGTCCAGGTCGAGGTCGTCGACGTCGAGGCTCACGGCCTCCGAGATGCGCGCTCCCGTCGAGTACACGAGCTCGAGGAGCGCCGCGTCGCGGACCGGGACCGCACCGTCGCCCAGCCCGGCGGCCTCGAGCAGCCGGCTCACGTCCTCGACGCTGATGGCCTTCGGGAGGCGACGCTCGCGCGCGGGGGCGCGCACGTCGTGCGCCGGGTTCGCGCTCGTCAGCCCCTCGCCCTCGCAGAAGCCGTGCCACCCGCGCACCGCCGCGAGGCACCGCGCCGTCGACGCCGCCGACAGGACCGCGCGCCCGTCGCCGCCCGAGCGCAGGGCGGCGACGAAGTCCTGGACGTGCGCCGCGGTGACGTCCGCGGGCGCCTGCGCGCCCCGCGCCTCGAGGTAGTCGACGTAGCGGAGCAGGTCGCGCCGGTAGGCCGACGTGGTGTTGACCGAGAGCCCCCGCTCGACCGTCAGATGGGCGAGGTACTGGTCGAGCGCGTCGCGCAGGGTCTCAGCCATCGGACGACGGCGGCGCTCAGAAGGGGAGGAAGACGTCGACGCACACGGCGACGGACAGCAGCGTCAGGTACGTGATGGAGGCGTGGAACACCTTCATCGCGCCGAGCTTGCCCTGCTCGGGGTGCTCGGCGCGGCGCAGCAGCCGGACGCACAGGAACAGGAACCACGCGCCCAGCGCGACCGCGCAGACCACGTAGAACCACGTCATGTCGGCGAGCGGGACCAGCGCGAGCGAGCACGCGATCATCGCGACCGTGTACCAGATCATCTCGCGCGCGACCCGTGTGTCCTTGGCCACGACCGGGAGCATCGGGACGCCCGCCGCCGCGTAGTCCTTGCGGAACTTCATCGACAGCGGCCAGTAGTGCGGCGGGGTCCAGAAGAACACCACGCCGAACAGCGTGACCGGCGCCCACGACACCGAGCCCGTCACCGCGGACCAGCCGATGAGCACGGGCATGCAGCCCGCGACCCCGCCCCAGACGATGTTCTGCGAGGTCCGGCGCTTGAGGATGATCGTGTAGAAGACGACGTACAGGACGATCGCGCCGACCGCGAGAGCCGCCGACATCGCGTTCACGAAGGCGAGCAGCCAGACCGTCGCGACCACCCCGAGGACGATCCCGAACGTGAGGGCCGCGGGGCCGCTGATCTCGCCGGTCGCCGTCGCGCGCTTGCGCGTGCGGTTCATCAGGCGGTCGATGTCGCGGTCCACGTAGCAGTTGAGGACGTTCGCGCTGCCGGCCGCGAGCGCCCCGCCGACGAGGGTGGCCAGGACGAGCCAGAGCGAGGGGATGCCGTGCTCCGCGAGGATCATCGTGGGGATCGTCGTGACGAGCAGGAGCTCGATGATGCGGGGCTTGGTCAGCGAGACGTACGCGCCGACGCGGCGGCGGGTGCGGCCCCACCGGGTGCTCGGGTCCGACGGGGCGACACCCGCACCTCCGACGGTGCCGAGATCGGGCGCGTCGTTCGTCGCTGCCTGGCTCATGGTCGTCACGCGGGCCCGTGTTTCCGTTCGTCGAGTGGGGTTTCGCGCCTCGGCGCGTCGCGGCTCCATGGTACGTCGTCCGGCACGTGCGCGAGGGCGCTGACCGGGAGCGGCGTGCCTGGTGGGCGTCCAGGAGCCGGACCGGCGCGGGCACAGGGACGAGCGAGTCGGTAGGGTGGTGAGCGGCGCGCGAACAGCCCTCAGACCCGCTCGCGCGCCCGCACCGGCCGTGCCGGACCCCGACGTCGGCCCCCTGGGCCGGGACGGGCCCGCTCGGCCGCCGGGTGACGAAGCGCACACCGCGCCACGTCATGCGCACGACTGACACGCACAGTGCTGCGAGGGCTGCGCTCCTCGCGCAGGAAAGAGGTTCGGTGAACGCGTTCACACCAGCAGGGCTGCCGCTCGAGTGGTCCGAGCTCGACGACCAAGCGGTCAAGACCATCAAGGCGCTCGCCGCCGACGCGGTCGAGAAGACCGGCAACGGACACCCCGGGACCGCGATCTCGCTCGCTCCGGCCGCCTACCTGCTGTTCCAGAAGTTCCTGCGCCACGACCCGACGGACGCCCACTGGGTGGGCCGTGACCGGTTCGTGCTGTCCGCGGGGCACTCCTCCCTGACGCTCTACCTCCAGCTCTTCCTGTCGGGCTACGGCCTCGAGCTGTCGGACATCGAGTCGCTGCGCACGTGGGGCTCGCTGACGCCGGGGCACCCGGAGTACGGGCACACGACGGGCGTCGAGATCACGACGGGCCCGCTGGGCCAGGGGCTCGCCTCCGCGGTCGGCATGGCGTTCGCGTCGCGCCGCGAGCGGGGCCTGCTCGACCCGAACGCCGCGGCGGGCGAGAGCCCGTTCGACCACAACATCTGGGTGATCGCCGGCGACGGCGACCTCCAGGAGGGCGTGACGTCCGAGGCGTCGTCGCTCGCGGGGCACCAGAAGCTCGGCAACCTCACGGTCATCTACGACCAGAACCACATCTCGATCGAGGACGACACCAACGTGTCGTTCTCCGAGGACGTCCTGGCGCGGTACGAGGCGTACGGCTGGCACGTCCAGCGCGTCGACTGGACCAACGGCGGCACGGGCTACGGCGAGGACGTCGAGTCCCTCGCCGCGGCGCTCGCCGCGGCCCGCGCGGAGACGGGCAAGCCGTCGATCATCGCGCTGCGCACGGTGATCGGCTGGCCGTCGCCCACCAAGCAGAACACGGGCAAGATCCACGGCTCCGCGATGGGCGCCGACGAGGTCAAGGGCCTCAAGGTCGAGCTCGGCCTCGACCCGGAGGCGAGCTTCGCGGTGTCGGACGAGGTCCTGGCGCACGCGCGGAAGGTGATCGACCGCGGTCACGAGCTCCGCGCCCGCTGGCAGACGGCGTTCGAGGCCTGGCAGGAGGCGAACCCGCAGGGTGCGGCGCTCCTGGAGCGCCTGTCGACGCGCACGCTGCCCGAGGGCTGGGCGGACGCGCTGCCGACGTTCGAGCCGGGCAAGGACTCCTCGACGCGCGCGGCGTCGGGCAAGGTGCTCGGCGCGCTCGCGCCGGTCCTGCCCGAGCTGTGGGGCGGGTCGGCGGACCTCGCCGAGTCGAACAACACGACGATGGAGGGCGAGCCGTCCTTCATCCCGGGCGAGCACTCGACCAAGGCGTGGACGGGCAACGAGTACGGCCGCACGCTGCACTTCGGCATCCGTGAGCACGCGATGGGCGCGATCCTCAACGGGATCGTGCTGCACGGCGGGACCCGCGCGTACGGCGGCACGTTCCTCGTGTTCTCCGACTACATGCGCCCGGCCGTGCGGCTCGCCGCCCTCATGCAGATCCCGTCGACGTTCGTGTGGACGCACGACTCGATCGGGCTCGGCGAGGACGGCCCGACGCACCAGCCCGTCGAGCACCTGGCGGCGCTGCGCGCGATCCCGGGGCTCGACGTCGTGCGTCCCGCGGACGCGAACGAGGTCGCGTGGGCGTGGCGCACGGTCCTCGAGCACACCGACCGCCCCGCGGGCATCGTGCTCACGCGTCAGAACGTCCCGACGTTCCCGCGCGGCACCGACGGGTTCGCGGACGCGTCCGGCGTCGCGAAGGGCGCGTACGTGCTGGTGGACGGCGCGGACGACGGCAGCACGCCCGACGTGATCCTGCTCGGCACGGGCTCCGAGGTGCAGCTCGCGGTGCAGGCGCGCGAGCAGCTCGCGGCCGAGGGCGTCAAGGCGCGCGTCGTGTCCGTGCCGTCGCGCGAGTGGTTCGACGCGCAGGACGCGGACTACCGCGAGTCGGTCCTGCCGGCCGCGGTCAAGGCGCGCGTGTCGGTCGAGGCGGGCGTCGCCCAGGGCTGGCGCGAGCTGGTCGGCGACGCGGGCCGGATCGTCAGCCTCGAGCACTTCGGGGCGTCGGCCGACTTCAAGACGCTGTACCGCGAGTTCGGGATCACGGCCGAGGCCGTGGCCGACGCCGCCCGGGAATCTCTGGCGGCCGTCCGGGGCTGAACCCGAAGAGCGTGACCTGCCCGGGCGCCGCGATCGCGGCGCCCGGGCCCGGTCCCCGGGACGACACGGAGCCCGGTGGGCCGGAACGACCCGGAAAGGAAGCGATCAGCGTGTCCGACAGCACCACCCCCAGCCCCACGCGTCTTCTGAGCGAGCAGGGCGTCTCCATCTGGTTGGACGACCTCTCCCGCGAGCGGCTGCGGACCGGGAACCTCGCCGAGCTCGTCGCGACGCGCGACGTCGTCGGCGTCACGACGAACCCCACGATCTTCGCGGCCGCCGTCTCGAAGGGCGACGCCTACGACGAGCAGCTCGCGGCCCTCGCGGCCGCCGGCACGCCCGCCGAGGAGGCCGTCTGGACGATCGTGACGGACGACGTGCGTGCGGCCGCGGACGTCCTGCGGCCCGTGTTCGACGCGACGGACGGCGTCGACGGCCGCGTGTCCATCGAGGTCGACCCGCGCCTCGCGCGCGACACCGACGGCACGGTGGCCCTCGCCCAGCAGCTCTGGAAGACGGTCGACCGCCCGAACGTCATGATCAAGATCCCCGCGACGGTCGAGGGGCTGCCGGCGATCACCCGGACCCTCGCCGAGGGCATCTCGGTCAACGTCACGCTGATCTTCTCGCTCGAACGGTACGCCGAGGTCATCGACGCGTTCTTCGCGGGCGTCGAGGGCGCCAAGGCCGCGGGCCTCGACCTGTCGCGGCTCGGCTCGGTCGCGTCGTTCTTCCTGTCCCGTGTGGACACGGCCGTCGACAAGGCCCTGACCGCCGTCGGCTCCCCCGACGCCCTCGACGCGCGTGGCACCGCGGCCCTCGCGAACGCGCGCCTCGCGTACGAGCTCTTCCAGCAGCGGTTCTCCTCGGACCGCTGGCAGGCGCTCGCCGCCGCCGGCGCCCACGTGCAGCGCCCGCTGTGGGCGTCGACGGGCACCAAGAACCCCGACTACAGCGACACGATGTACGTCACCGAGCTCGTGGCCGCCGACGAGGTGAACACGATGCCCGAGAAGACCCTCGACGCCGTCGCCGACCACGGCGTCGTCACGGGCGACACCATCGCGGGGACCTTCGACTCCTCGCGCGAGCACCTGCGGGCGATCGAGTCGTTCGGGGTCTCGATGGCCGAGGTCACCGCGACGCTGGAGTCCGACGGCGTGGACTCGTTCGTGACGAGCTGGGAGCAGCTCCTCGACACCATCACCGCCGGGCTCGAGCGCGAGTCGGGGCGCGGGGCCTGAGGACCCCGACGCCACCGACCACCGCGACCACCGCACGAGAGGACCACCTGACCCCGTGAGCCCCGTCAAGATCAGCGCCGGGAACAACCCGTTGCGCGACCCCCGCGACCTGCGCCTGCCGCGCATCGCGGGTCCCTGCGGACTCGTCATCTTCGGCGTCACCGGAGACCTGGCCCGCAAGAAGCTCCTCCCCGCCGTGTACGACCTCGCCAACCGTGGCCTGCTGCCCCCGGGGTTCGCGCTCACGGGCTTCGCCCGGCGCGAGTGGGACAACCAGGACTTCGCGAAGGTCGTGCACGACGCCGTCCGTCAGCACGCCCGCACGCCGTTCCGCGAGGAGACCTGGAAGCAGCTCGCCGAGGGCATCCGCTTCGTCCAGGGCGAGTTCGGCGACGAGGAGGCGTTCGAGCGCCTGCGCACCACGGTCGAGGAGCTCGACCGTGACCGCGGCACGAACGGCAACCACGCGTTCTACCTGTCGATCCCTCCCGCCGCCTTCCCGGAGGTCTGCGAGCAGCTGTCGCGGTCCGGCCTGTCCCACTCGGGGCCGGACGCGTGGCGTCGCGTGGTCGTCGAGAAGCCGTTCGGGCACGACCTCGAGTCCGCCCAGGAGCTGTCTGCCGTCGTCTCCAAGGTCTTCGCCCCGGACTCGGTGTTCCGCATCGACCACTACCTGGGCAAGGAGACCGTCCAGAACATGCTGGCGCTGCGGTTCGCGAACCAGCTCTACGAGCCCATCTGGAACTCGAACTACGTCGACCACGTCCAGATCACGATGGCCGAGGACATCGGCATCGGCGGCCGCGCGGGGTACTACGACGGGATCGGCGCCGCGCGCGACGTCATCCAGAACCACCTCCTCCAGCTCCTCGCGATCACGGCGATGGAGGAGCCGCTGAGCTTCGACGCCGCCGACCTGCGGGCCGAGAAGATCAAGGTGCTCTCCGCGGTCCGGCTCCCCCGCGACCTCGGCAAGCACACCGCGCGCGGCCAGTACACCCACGGGTGGCAGGGCGGCGAGGAGGTCGTCGGCTTCCTGGAGGAGGAGGGCTTCAACCCCGACTCCACGACCGAGACGTTCGCGGCGATCCGCGTCGACATCGACAACCGCCGCTGGGCCGGGGTGCCGTTCTACCTGCGCACCGGCAAGCGGCTCGGACGCCGCGTGACCGAGGTGGCCGTCGTCTTCAAGCGGGCGCCGCACCTGCCGTTCGAGTCGTCCCAGACGGCCGAGCTCGGGCACAACGCGCTCGTCATCCGTGTGCAGCCCGACGAGGGCGTGACCATCCGCTTCGGCGAGAAGGTGCCGGGCACGGCCATGGAGATCCGCGACGTCACGATGGACTTCGGCTACGGGCACGCCTTCACCGAGTCCTCCCCCGAGGCGTACGAGCGCCTCATCCTCGACGTCCTGCTCGGCGACCCGCCGCTGTTCCCGAGCGAGGAGGAGGTCGAGCTCTCCTGGAAGATCCTCGACCCCGTCGAGAACTTCTGGGCCTCCAAGGGCAAGCCCGAGCCGTACCGCTCGGGCACCTGGGGTCCCGCGTCCGCCGACGAGATGATGGCCCGCGACGGCCGTGCCTGGAGGAGACCATGATCGTCCACCTGCCCGAGACCACCGCGAACGACGTCGGCAAGCGCCTCGTCAAGCTCCGCGACGAGGGCGGCGCCGTCACGCTCGGCCGCGTCCTCACGCTCATCATCCGCGTCGGCGAGGACGACCTCGAGGAGGCCGTCGAGGCGGCGAACGACGCCTCGCGCGAGCACCCGTGCCGCGTCATCGTGGTCGCGCCCGTCGGCCGGCGCAACGCGGCCGCCCGCCTGGACGCGGAGATCCGCGTCGGTGGCGACGCCGGCGCGAGCGAGGTCATCCTGCTGCGTCCCACCGGGCCGATCGTCGACCACGTCGACACCCTGGTGACGCCGCTGCTCCTGCCCGACGTGCCGATCGTCGTCTGGTGGCCCACGGACGCCCCCGAGGACCCGTCCGCCGACCCGTTGGGCGCCATCGCCCACCGCCGGGTCACGGACTCGACCAAGGAGACGTCGGGCGAGGCGATGCTGCGGCGCCTCGCCGCCGAGCACGAGCCCGGCGACACGGACCTCGCCTGGGCGCGCGTCACGCTGTGGCGCGGGCTCATCGCGGCGGCGCTCGACCAGCCGCCGTACGAGTCCGTGTCGTCGGTCACGATCGAGGGCGAGTCGGGCCACACCTCGATCGACCTGCTCGCTGCCTGGCTGCGGCTGCGGCTGCGCTGCCCCGTCACGGTGCAGCGCCACCGCGACGCGGACGCCATCACGCGGGTCACGCTCGAGCGCAAGAGCGGGCCGATCGTGTTCGACCGCCCGGACGGCCGGGTCGTCACGATCTCCCAGCCCGGCCAGCCCGACCGGCACGTCGCCCTCCCGATCCGCCTCCTCAACGAGGCGCTCGCCGAGGAGCTGCGCCGGCTCGACCCCGACGAGATGTTCGGGGAGGTCCTCACCAAGGGCCTCGCGAAGCTCGACGCCGCATGAGCGGGCACGCGGGGCACGAGGCGGGCCCGGCCGGCGCCGAGCGACGCGTCGTCGTCCACCCCGACGCCGACACGCTCGCCGAGGCCACGGCCGCGCGCCTGCTCGTGCGGCTCACCGACCTCCAGTCGGTGCAGCCGGTCACGCACGTCGTGCTCACGGGCGGGACCGTCGGCATCAAGACGCTCGCCGCCGCCGCCGCGAGCCCGCTCGTCGACGCCGTCGACTGGTCGGGCGTGCACCTGTGGTGGGGCGACGAGCGGTTCCTGCCGGACGAGGACCCGGACCGCAACGAGACCCAGGCGCGGGAGGCGCTCGTCGACGCCCTGGTCTCGGCCGGCGCCCTGCCTGCGGAGCACGTCCACGCGATGCCCCCGCTCGGACCGGTCGCGACGCCCGAGGAGTCGGCCGCCGCCTACGCGGCCGAGCTCGCGCGGTTCGCTCCCGACGGCGGCGCGGCCCCCGCGTTCGACGTGCTGCTGTTCGGCATGGGCCCCGACGGTCACGTCGCGTCGCTGTTCCCGGGCCACCCGGCCCTCGACGTCACCGGCGTCGCGACCGTCGGGGTGCACGGCTCCCCCAAGCCGCCGCCCGAGCGCGTGTCCTTCACGTTCGAGACGATCCACGGCGCGCGCGAGGTGTGGGTCGTGGCGGCGGGCGCCGAGAAGGCGGACGCGGTCGCGCGCGCCCTCGGCGGCGACGACGTCCACGGCACGCCCGCCGCGGGCGCGACCGGGTCCGAGCTCACGCTCTGGCTCGTGGACGCCGCGGCCGCCGGGGACACCGCGACCGCCTGACCGTCGCGCGGCGACGAGACGCCGGCACCGGGCCCCACGGGGTCTCCGGTGCCGGCGTCTCGTTCGTCTGCCGCGGCGCGTGGGTGCGGCTCAGCCGCCGCGGCGGGCGCGCAGGGCCGCGAGGGCCTCGTCGAGGAGCGCGGCGCCGTCGGCGTCGCTCCGGCGCTCCTTCACGTAGGCCAGGTGCGTCTTGTAGGGCTCGTTGCGGGGCGCCTCGGGCGGTGCCTCCCGGTCGGTGCCGGCGGGCAGGCCGCAGCGCTGGCAGTCCCAGGTCGTCGGGATCTCGACCTCCCCGTCCGTGGCGAACGCCGGACGGGTCTCGTGCCCGTTGGCGCACCAGTACGACACGGACAGCCGCGGGGCGACGTCGCCCCGCTCGTTCTCGCCCAGCGGCCCCGCGCCCACGCGCGAGCCACGGATGGCGTTTCCCCCAGCCACGTCGGCTCTTCTCTTCTCCGTGCGGGCGCCGCCGCAGCCGGGGCGACGGTGCCCGGCGACCGCGCGGCGCGATGCCGATGAGGACGCCGCGAGGCGCCCGGGTCAGCTGATGCGGATCAGTTGACCTTCTGGATGAGACCGAGGAGCACGATCGCCGCCGTCCAGACCAGCGCGATGATGACCGTGATGCGGTTCAGGTTCCGCTCGGCGACGCCGGAGCTGCCGGCGCTCGAGCTGATCCCCCCGCCGAACATGTCGGAGAGGCCGCCGCCCTTGCCCTTGTGGAGCAGCACGAGGAGCACGAGCAGCACGCTCGTGAGGACCAGGAGGACCTGGAGGGTGATGCGCAGTACGTCCACGTGAAGAGTTCCTCGCGTTGCGGTGTGTCGAACAGGACAAGAGTAGGCGAGCCGGAGGGGTTCCGGCGACCATGCCGCCATCCGGACGGCGGCGGGGCCGGGGCCCGCCGGTCCGCGGTGCGTCCCGCGGACCAGCAGGTCACCCGGCCCGGGGTGTCAGACGGCGTGCGACTGGTACCGGACGATGCGCGCGAACTCCTCGGGGTCGAGGCTCGCGCCGCCCACCAGGGCGCCGTCGACGTCGGGCTGGGCCATGATCGACGCGACGTTGCCGGACTTCACCGAACCGCCGTAGAGCACGCGGACGGCGTCCGCGACCTCGGCCGAGTAGAGCTCGGCGAGACGGCCGCGGATGGCACCGCAGACCTCCTGCGCGTCGTCCGGGGTCGCGACCTCGCCCGTGCCGATCGCCCAGACGGGCTCGTACGCGACGACGGCCTGGGCGGCCTGCTCGGCCGAGAGCCCGTCGAAGGCGCCGTCGACCTGCGCGAGGGTGTAGGAGACCTGGTCGCCGGCCTTGCGGACGTCGAGGCCCTCCCCCACGCAGATGATCGGCACGAGGCCCTGGCCGAAGGCCGACTTGGCCTTGGCGGACACCGTCGCGTCGTCCTCGCCGTGGTACTCGCGGCGCTCCGAGTGGCCGACGACGACGTAGGAGACGCCGAGCTTGGCCAGCATGACGGGCGAGATCTCGCCCGTGTACGCGCCCTCGGTGTGCGCGGACACGTCCTGCGCGCCGTACTTGACCTGGAGCTTGTCGGCATCGACGAGCGTCTGGACGCTGCGCAGGTCGGTGAACGGCGGCACGACGACGACCTCGACGGTCGCGTAGTCGTGCTTGGCGTCCTTGAGCGTCCACGCGAGCTTCTGCACGGTGTGCGTGGCCTGCAGGTGGTCCAGGTTCATCTTCCAGTTGCCCGCCATGAGCGGCGTGCGGGTGGTGGTCACAGGGTCCTTCTCTCTCGTGGTGCGGTGGGCGCGAGCCGGGCTCGGCTCAGGCGCCGAGGACGGCGAGCCCCGGGAGCTCCTTGCCCTCGAGGAACTCGAGGCTGGCGCCGCCGCCGGTGGAGATGTGGCTGAAGCCGTCCTCGTCGAAGCCGAGGAGGCGTACGGCCGCGGCGGAGTCGCCGCCGCCGACGATGGTGAAGCCGCCGTTCGCGGTCGCGTCGACGATCGCCTGCGCGACCCCGCGCGTGCCCGCGGCGAACTCCGGGAACTCGAACACGCCCATCGGGCCGTTCCACACGACGGTCTTGCCGTCCGTGATCTTGCTCGCGAACAGCGCGGCCGACTCGGGGCCGATGTCGAGGCCCATGGTGCCGTCGGGGATCGCGTCGGCGGGCACCGTCCGGTGCGGGGCGTCCGCCGCGAACGAGTCGGCGGCCTCGATGTCGGTCGGCAGGACGATCTCGACGCCGCGCTCCGCGGCCGTCGCGAGGTACCCCTTGACCGTCTCGATCTGGTCCTCCTCGAGCAGCGAGGAGCCCACCGAGTGACCCTGCGCGGCGAGGAACGTGAAGAGCATGCCGCCGCCGATCACGAGGCGGTCCGCCTTGGTGAGCAGGTTGGCGATCACGCCGAGCTTGTCGGAGACCTTCGAGCCCCCGAGCACCACGACGTACGGGCGCGCCGGGTCCTCGGTCGCCTTCGAGAGCGCCTGGACCTCCTTGAGGACGAGCTCGCCGGCCGCGGCCGGGAGGAGTTTCGCGACGTCGTACACGGACGCCTGCTTGCGGTGCACGACGCCGAAGCCGTCGGAGACGAACACGTCGGCGAGGGCCGCGAGCTCGCCCGCGAGCTCCTCGCGCTCCGCGTCGACCTTGCTCGTCTCGCGCGCGTCGAACCGGACGTTCTCGAGCAGCGCGACCTGACCGTCGCCGAGACCTGCCACGGTCTCCTGCGCCGAGGCGCCCACGACGTCGGCGGCGAGCGCGACGTCCTGGCCGAGGAGCTCGCCGAGCCGCTTCGCGACCGGCGCGAGCGAGTACTGGGGGTCCGGCGCGCCCTTGGGGCGGCCCAGGTGCGCGGTCACGACCACGCGCGCGCCGGCCTCCACCAGCCGCGTCAGCGTCGGGAGCGACGCGCGGATCCGGCCGTCGTCGGTGATGGTCTCGCCGTCCAGCGGGACGTTGAAGTCGGAGCGGACGAGGACGCGCTTGCCGCGCAGGTCACCGAGGTCCGCGATGGTCTTGACTGCCATGGCTGCTCCTTGAGGGGTCCGGGTGGGTGGGGGCGCCCCGCGCGACGATGCCCGCGCCGACCGAGGCGTGGGAGCCACGGCCCGGCGCGGGCATCGGGATGCTACGGGTGTCGTGCGAGTGCTCGCACGACGGGCACGTCGAGCGTCAGGACAGGCGCTCGCCCACGTACACCGTGAGCGCGACGAGGCTGTTCGAGTAGCCCCACTCGTTGTCGTACCAGGAGACGACCTTCACCTGGTCGCCGATCACCTTGGTGAGCTTCGAGTCGAAGATGCTCTGGTGCGGGTTGGTGACGATGTCGCTCGAGACGATCTCGTCGTCCACGTACTCGAGGATGCCCTTGAGCGGACCCTCCGACGCGGCCTTGACCGCGGCGTTGACCTCGTCCACCGTGACCTCCTTGGAGGCGGTGAAGGTGAGGTCCGTGGCCGAGCCCGTGATGACCGGCACGCGGAGCGCGTAGCCGTCGAGCTTGCCCTTGAGCTCCGGGAGGACCAGGCTCACGGCCTTGGCGGCACCGGTCGAGGTCGGCACGATGTTCTGCGCGGCCGCGCGGGCGCGACGCAGGTCCTTGTGCGGGCCGTCCTGGAGGTTCTGGTCACCCGTGTAGGCGTGGATCGTGGTCATGAGGCCACGCTCGATGCCGATCGAGTCGTTGAGGGCCTTGGCGAGCGGCGCGAGGCAGTTCGTCGTGCACGACGCGTTGGAGATCACGTGGTGCGCGGCCGGGTCGTACTGCGTGTGGTTCACGCCGACGACGAAGGTCGCGTCCTCGTTCTTGGCCGGGGCCGAGATGATGACCTTCTTGGCACCGCCGGCGATGTGCGCCTTGGCCTTCTCGGCGTCCGTGAAGAAGCCGGTGGACTCGATGACGACGTCGGCGCCGACCTCGCCCCAGGGGAGGTTCGCGGGGTCGCGCTCCTCGAAGACCCGGATGTTCTTGCCGTCGACGATGATGTTGTCGGCGTCGAAGTCGACCGACTTCGGGAAGCGGCCGAGCACCGTGTCGTACTTGAGCAGGTGCGCGAGCGTCTTGTTGTCCGTGAGGTCGTTGACCGCAACGACCTCGATGTCCGCACCCGACGCGACGAGCGCGCGGTAGAAGTTGCGGCCGATACGACCGAAGCCGTTGATACCGACGCGGATGGTCACTATGCCCTCCTCAGGGCGCGCCGGTTCTGCTCCGACGCACACGGTTGTTGTCGAACGTTGTCGTACATCGGCGTACGCGGGGGGCGAACCTGACTGAACGCACCTCGAGCCTCGACCGAGGTTCGAAGATGGGGTTTCGCAGGTTTCCCGACAGCCAAAGCCTATACCCGATGTGACCTTGGTCGCCTCGTGGTGTCCTGCAGGTGAGACGGTCCCGTCTGTCGGACACCGACAAAGCGCCGGCACCTCACAGCTCGAGCATGTCCGGGCTGAGCCCCGCCTCCGTGTCGGGGATCCCGAGCTCCGCCGCGCGCTTGTCCGCGGTCGCGAGGAGGCGGCGGATACGGCCGGCGACCGCGTCCTTGGTCAGCGGCGGGTCGGCGAGCTGGCCGAGCTCCTCGAGCGACGCCTGCTTGTGCGCGAGGCGCAGCTCGCCGGCCTCGCGCAGGTGCTCCGGCATCTCGTCGCCCAGGATCTCGAACGCCCGCTCGACCCGGGCCCCCGCCGCGACCGCGGCCCGCGCCGACCGACGCAGGTTCGCGTCGTCGAAGTTGGCGAGGCGGTTCGCGGTCCCGCGCACCTCGCGCCGCGTCCGGCGCTCCTCCCACACGAGGACCGTGTCGTGCGCACCCAGGCGGGTGAGCATCGCGCTGATCGCGTCCCCGTCCCGGATGACCACCCGGTCGATGCCGCGCACCTCGCGCGCCTTGGCCTGGATCCCGAGCCGGCGCGCCGCGCCGACGAGCGCGAGCGCCGCCTCCGGCCCGGGGCACGTGACCTCGAGCGCGGCCGACCGGCCCGGCTCCGTGAGCGAGCCGTGCGCGAGGAACGCCCCACGCCACGCCGACTCCGCCTCCCCCACCCCGGCGGACACGATCTGGGGCGACAGGCCCCGCACGGGGCGCCCCCGCGCGTCCAGCAGGCCGGTCTGGCGCGCCAGGGACTCGCCGTCGCGCACCACGCGGACCACGTACCGGGTCTGGCGGCGCAGCCCGCTCGGCGAGACGACGATGACGTCGCTGGTGTGCCCGAAGACCTCGAGGATCGCCTGCCGCAGGCGCCGCGCCGCGGCGGCCGTGTCGAGCTCGGCCTCGATCACGATCCGGCCCGAGATGATGTGCAGCCCGCCGGCGAACCGGAGCGTCGCGGAGACCTCGGCCTTGCGGTAGGACGTCCTGTCCACGGCCAGCCGTGCGAGCTCTTCCTTCACCTGTGCGGTCAGCGCCATGGGAGCATCCTGCCACCCGCGGTCGTCAGTGCCGCGTCCCGACGTCGCCCCAGAACCCGTCGAACGCGTCCTGGTACGCGCTCGCGAGCCGCAGCGGGTCGTGCCGCGCCGAGCCGTCGCCACGGCTCACCTGACGCAGCAGCAGGCGCGCGCCCATGCGCTCGGCCGCGAGCGCCAGCCGGTCGGTGTCGTCGACGGCGGACGGGTCGGCGACGACGGCGTCCACCCGCAGGTCGGGTGCGTACCGGTGCAGGAGCTCGAGGTGCTCGGTGGGCCCGAGCCCGTCGGTCTCCCCCACCTCGGGCTCGAGGTTGAGGGTGACGCAGCGCCGGGCGGAGGTCTCGTGCAGCGCGGCGGCGAGGTCGGGCACGAGGAGGTGGGTGATCACCGACGTGTACCAGGAGCCGGGTCCGAGGACGACCCAGTCGGCCTCGTGGATCGCGCTGAGCGTCTCCTCGCAGGCGGCGGCGTCGGGGGGCTCCATGCGGAGCTCCTCGATCGGGCCGGGGGCCTTCGCGACCATGCTCTGCCCGCGGACGGTGACGAGCTCGCCGTCGACGCGGCAGTCGGCCTCGATCGCGAGCGGGACCGACGACATGGGCAGGACGCGGCCGTGCACGCCGAGCAGGCGGCCCACCCAGTCGAGCCCCCCGACGGTGTCCCCGAGGATCTGCCAGAGCGCGACGATGATGAGGTTCCCGACGGCGTGGTGGTCGAGCTCGCCGTCGGACCGGAACCGGTGCTGGAGCAGGTCGCTCCACGTGCGGCCCCACTCGGAGTCGTCGCACAGGGCCGAAAGGGCCATGCGCAGGTCCCCGGGGGGCAGGACGCCGAGCTCGGCGCGCAGGCGCCCGGACGACCCGCCGTCGTCGGCGACGGTGACGACGGCCGTGAGCCGCTCGGACAGGAGCCGGAGCGCCGCGAGGGACGCCGACAGCCCGTGCCCCCCTCCGAGCGCCACGACGGCCGGGGACGTGCTGCGTGGACCCACCCTCACTCCTTCCCGAGGTCGCGTGCCGTGACCAGGACGCGCTCCCCGTGCCGCCGCAGCCGTGCGGCGAGCTCCTCGGCGATCGCCACGGAGCGGTGCTTGCCCCCCGTGCACCCGACGGCGATCGTGACGTACCGCTTCTCCTCGTGCAGGTAGCCGGCGAGGACGGGCTCGAGCGCCCAGACGTACCGCTCGACGAACTCGAGCGCGCCGGGGCGGGCGAGGACGTAGTCCCGGACGGGCGCGTCGCGGCCCGTGAGGTGCCGGAGCTCGGTGATCCAGTACGGGTTGGCGAGGAACCGGACGTCGACGACGTGGTCGGCGTCGAGCGGCAGCCCGTACTTGAAGCCGAAGGCGACGACGTTGATGCGCAGGGTGTCGGGGGCGCCGTCGGCGACCGCGGCGCGGACCTCGCGCGCGAGGTCGTGGACGGTCAGCTCGGACGTGTCGATCGCGACGTCGGCGCGTTCCTGCACGCGCGCGAGGAGGCGCCGCTCGGCGGCCAGCCCGTCGAGCACGCGGCCCTCGCCCTGCAGCGGGTGCGGGCGCCGGACCTGCTCGTACCGGCGCACCAGGACCTCGTCGGACGCGTCGAGGTAGAGGATCCGGTAGAAGACGCCGGCCTGGCGCAGGTGCCCGAGGACCTCCTCGAGGTCGGAGAAGAACTCGCGGCCGCGCGCGTCGACGACGGCGGCGATCCGCTCGACCGGCGACCCGGTCCGGGTCATGAGGTCGACGAGCGGCACGATCATGCGGGGCGGCAGGTTGTCGACGACGTACCAGCCGAGGTCCTCGAGGACGGCCGCGGCGCGGGTCCGGCCGGCCCCGGACATGCCGGTGACGATGACGACCTCGCGCTCGGTGGACTCGGGGGCGTGCGTCGCGGCCTCGACCGCGGGGATGCCGACGGGGACGGTCGAGGGGTCGGGCTCGTGGCTCATCCGTCCAGCATGCCAGCGGACGACGCCGGGGCGGTCGTGCCGGACTGCGTGCCGTCGGACCGGCCCTCGGCGTCCTGGCCGTCCTCGGGCGCGGCCGCGCCGGATCCCTGCCCGCCACCGCCGTCGCGGGGCGCGAGCGCGGCGACGACGGCGCGCGCGGTCGCGTCGCCGATGCCCGGGACGGTCGCGATCTCCTCGGCGGTCGCGGCGCGCAGCTTCTTGACCGAGCCGAACGTCGCGAGCAGGGCCTTGCGGCGCGCGGGCCCGAGGCCCGGGACGTCGTCGAGCGCGGAGACCGTCATGCCCTTGCTGCGGCGGTTGCGGTGGTAGGTGATCGCGAAGCGGTGCGCCTCGTCGCGGACGCGCTGGAGCAGGTAGAGGCCCTCGGACGACCGCTCGAGGATGACCGGGTACTCCTCGCCGGGCAGCCAGACCTCCTCGAGCCGCTTCGCGAGCCCGCACAGCGCGACGTCCGTCACGCCGAGCTCCTCGAGCGCGCGCGCCGCCGCCGCGACCTGGGGCGGCCCGCCGTCGACCACGACGAGGTTCGGCGGGTACGCGAAGCGGCGCGGCCGGCCGTCCTCGTCCACGGGCGTCGCCGGCCCGGAGACCGGGCCCGACGAGCCGGTCACGTCGCTCGCGCGGGTCGCGGGGGCGTCCTCCTCGACCGAGTCGAGCTCGACGTCGGAGACCCCGTCGCGCGCCTCGAGGTACCGGCGGAACCGGCGCGTCAGGACCTCGTGCATCGCGGCCGTGTCGTCACGGGCGCCGTCGCCCTCGGGCCCGCGGACGGCGAACCGGCGGTACTCGCTCTTGCGCGGCAGCCCGTCCTCGAACACCACCATCGACGCGGACTGGTAGGTGCCCTGGTTGTGCGAGACGTCGTAGCACTCGATCCGCAGGGGCGCGGTGTCGAGGCCGAGCGCCTCCTGGATCTCGCGGAGCGCCTGGGACCGCGTCGTGAGGTCGCCCGAGCGGCGGGTCCGGTGCAGGGCGAGCGCGTGCTCGGCGTTGGTGCGCACCGTCCGCGCCAGCTCGGCCTTGTCGCCGCGCTGCGGGACCCGGACGTCGACGCGCGCGCCGCGCAGCCCGGTGAGCCACGCGGTGACCTCGTCGTGGTTGGACGGCAGGACGGGGACCAGGACCTCGCGCGGGACCGCGTCGTTCGTGCGAGCGCGCCGGGACTCGGCGGCGCGCTCCGCGGTGCGCCCGCTCCGGCGGACGGCCGCCCGGTCGGCGGGGTCGGTCACGCGCTCGTCGTCGGCGCCGTAGACCTGCTGGAGGAGGTGCTCGACGAGCTCGGCGTCGGTGACGTCCTCGACCTTCTCGACCACCCAGCCGCGCTGGCCGCGGATGCGGCCGCCGCGCACGTGGAAGACCTGGACGGCCGCCTCGAGCTCGTCGCCCACGAGCGCGAACACGTCGGCGTCCGTGCCGTCGCCCAGCACGACGGCGTTCTTCTCGGTCGCGCGCTCGAGGGCCTGGATGTCGTCGCGCAGGCGGGCGGCCTGCTCGTACTCCATCGACGCCGCGGCCTCCTGCATGCGGGCCGTGAGGCGCTTGACGAACCGCGCGGTGTCGCCCGCCATGAAGTCGCAGAAGTCCTCGGCGAGCGCGCGGTGGTCCTCGGCGCTGATCCGCCCGACGCACGGCGCGGAGCACTTGTCGATGTACCCGAGCAGGCACGGGCGGCCCGTCTGGTGGGCGCGGCGGAACACGCCCGACGAGCAGGTGCGGATCGGGAAGACCCTCAGGAGGAGGTCGAGGGTCTCGCGGATCGCCCAGGCGTGGCCGTACGGCCCGAAGTACCGGGTGCCCGGGCGCTTCGCGCCGCGCATGACCTGCGCGCGGGGGAACTCCTCGCCGAGGGTGACGGCGAGGTACGGGTAGGACTTGTTGTCCCGGTACTTGACGTTGAACCTCGGGTCGAACTCCTGGATCCAGGAGTACTCGAGCGCGAGGGCCTCGACCTCCGTCCCGACGACGGTCCACTCGACCGACGCCGCCGTCGTCACCATCGTCTGGGTGCGTGGGTGGAGGTTGGCGACGTCCTGGAAGTAGTTCGCGAGGCGCGACCGCAGGTTCTTCGCCTTGCCGACGTAGATCACGCGCCCGTGCGGGTCGCGGAACCGGTACACGCCCGGGTCGGTCGGCACCTCTCCCGGGGCAGGGCGGTACGTCGCGGGATCGGCCATACGGACGAGCCTAGTCGGGCCCACCGACGCTCCGGACGCGCCCCCGTCGGCCCGCGCGGGGTGTGACGCGCACCACTAGGGTGTGGCCATGGGAGCCTTCCACGACTACCGCGCCACGATCACCTGGACGGGCGCCGGGACCACCGGCACGAGCTCGTACACGGCCTACTCGCGCGACCACACGGTCGAGTTCCCCGGCCTGCCCGCGCTGCCGGCGTCGTCGGACCCCGCCTTCCGGGGCGACCCGTCCCGCTACTCCCCCGAGCAGCTCTTCGTGGCGTCGCTCAGCGACTGCCACATGCTGTGGTTCCTCCACCTCGCGTCGAGCCACGGCGTCGTCGTGCGCGAGTACACCGACGAGGCCACGGGACGCATGCGCGTCGAGTCGAGCGGCGCCGGGCAGTTCGTCGACGTCACGCTGCGGCCCCGCGTCACGGTGGACGCCGGGCCGGACGTCGACGACGAGGCGCTCGCGCGGGTGCACGAGCTCGCGCACGAGCACTGCTTCCTCGCCCGGTCGGTGAACTTCCCGGTCACGGTCGAGCCGGCGCCCGCGCGGATCGCGCAGCCGCAGCCCTGACCCCCGGACGGCCACCCCGGGGCCGTCCGGTGACGCTCAGGCGCTGCGCCGCTCCTCGGCCTCGTCGTCGGCCTCGGCGCCCGGGAGCACCTCGGCGAGGAACCGCCCGGTGTGGCTCGCGGCCACGCCCGCGACGTGCTCGGGCGTGCCCTCGGCGATGACCCGGCCGCCACCCGAGCCGCCCTCCGGGCCCATGTCGATGACCCAGTCGGCGTTCTTGATGACGTCGAGGTTGTGCTCGATGACGATGACCGTGTTGCCCTTGTCGGCGAGCGACTGGAGCACCGCGAGCAGCTTGCGCACGTCCTCGAAGTGCAGGCCCGTGGTGGGCTCGTCGAGGACGTAGACGGTGCGGCCGGTCGAGCGCTTCTGCAGCTCGCTCGCGAGCTTGACGCGCTGCGCCTCGCCGCCCGACAGCGTGGGTGCCGGCTGGCCGAGCCGGACGTACCCGAGGCCCACGTCGACGAGCGTGCGCAGGTGGCGGCTGATGGCCGGGACGGCGGCGAAGAACTCCGCGGCCTCCTCGATCGGCATGTCGAGGACGTCCGCGACCGTCTTGCCCTTGAAGTGGACCTCGAGCGTCTCGCGGTTGTACCGGGCGCCGTGGCACACCTCGCAGGGCACGTAGACGTCGGGCAGGAAGTTCATCTCGATCTTGAGGGTCCCGTCGCCCGAGCACGCCTCGCAGCGCCCGCCCTTGACGTTGAACGAGAACCGGCCCGGCGTGTAGCCGCGGACCTTCGCCTCGGTCGTCTCCGCGAAGAGCCGGCGCACGTGGTCCCAGACCCCCGTGTAGGTGGCCGGGTTGGAGCGCGGCGTGCGGCCGATCGGGCCCTGGTCGACGTGCACGACCTTGTCGAGCTGGTCGAGGCCGGTCACGCGGGTGTGACGGCCCGCGACCTGACGGGCACCGTTGAGCTCGTTCGCCATGACGGTGTAGAGGATCGAGTTGACGAGCGTCGACTTGCCCGACCCGGAGACGCCCGTCACCGCGGTGAAGGTCCCGAGCGGGAACGACACGTCGATGCCCTGGAGGTTGTGCTCGCGCGCGCCGACCACGGTCACCCGGCGGCTCTTGTCGACCGGGCGCCGCACGGCCGGCATCGGGATGCTGCGCCGGCCCGACAGGTACGCCCCGGTGATCGAGTCGCGCGAGCGCAGCAGGCCCTTGAGGTCGCCCGAGTGCACGACGTGGCCGCCGTGCTCGCCCGCGCCCGGCCCGATGTCGACGATCCAGTCGGCGGTGCGGATCGTGTCCTCGTCGTGCTCGACGACGATCAGGGTGTTCCCGAGGTTCCGCAGGCGCGTCAGGGTGTCGATGAGGCGGCGGTTGTCGCGCTGGTGCAGGCCGATCGACGGCTCGTCGAGCACGTAGAGGACGCCGACGAGCCCGGACCCGATCTGGGTCGCCAGCCGGATGCGCTGCGCCTCGCCACCCGAGAGCGTGCCCGCCGGGCGCTCGAGCGAGAGGTAGTCGAGCCCGACGTCGAGCAGGAAGCCGAGGCGCGCGGCGATCTCCTTGAGGACCTCCTGCGCGATGCGGCGCTCCCGCTCACCGAGCTCGAGCGCGCCGAGGAAGGCGTGCGCGTCGCGCAGCGACAGGCGGCAGACGTCGGCGATCGAACGACCGCCGACCTTGACCGCGAGCACCTCGGGCTTGAGCCGCGTGCCCTGGCACACCGGGCACGGGACCTCGCGCATGAAGGCCTCGTACTTCTCCTTCGACCACTCCGACTCGGTCTCGTGGTGCCGGCGCTCGAGGAACGTCACGACGCCCTCGAAGCCCGTGGAGTACTGCCGCTCACGGCCCCAGCGGTTCTTGTACCGGACGTGGACCTTGTGGTCCTGGCCGTAGAGGATCGCCTTCTTGGCGCGCTCCGGCAGGGCCCGCCAGGGGACGTCCATCGAGAAGCCCAGCTCGTCCGCGAGCGCCGACATGACGCGGACGAAGTACTCGCTCGAGATCTGGGCCCACGGCGCGACGGCACCGTCGGCGAGCGACTTCTCCTCGTCGGGGATCACGAGGTCCGGGTCGACCTCGAGGCGGAACCCGATGCCCGTGCACTCGGGGCACGCGCCGTAGGGCGCGTTGAAGGAGAACGTCCGGGGCTCGATCTCGTCGAGCGTGAGCTCGTGGTCGTTGGGGCAGGCCCGGCGCTCGGAGAACCGGCGCAGCCGCTCGGGGTCGTCGGCCTCGGCGTCGACCAGCTCGACGAGCAGCAGCCCGCCCGCGAGGCCGAGGGCCGTCTCGACGGAGTCGGTGAGGCGGCGCTGCACGCCCTCGCGCGAGACGAGGCGGTCGACGACGACCTCGATGTCGTGCTTGAGCTTCTTCTCGAGGGTCGGGGGCTCGGTCAGCTGGACGACCTGGCCGTCCACGCGGGCGCGCGCGAAGCCCTTGGCCTGCAGCTCCTTGAACAGGTCCGCGTACTCGCCCTTGCGGCCGCGCACGACGGGCGCGAGCACCTGGTAGCGGGTGCCCTCGGGGAGCTCGAGCAGGCGGTCGACGATCTGCTGGGGCGTCTGCGCCTGGACCTTCTCGCCGCACACGGGGCAGTGCTGGGTGCCGGCGCGCGCGAACAGGAGGCGCAGGTAGTCGTAGATCTCGGTGATGGTGCCGACCGTCGACCGCGGGTTGCGGTTGGTGGTCTTCTGGTCGATCGAGACGGCGGGCGACAGGCCCTCGATGAAGTCGACGTCGGGCTTGTCCATCTGCCCGAGGAACTGGCGCGCGTACGCGGACAGCGACTCGACGTAGCGGCGCTGGCCCTCCGCGAAGATCGTGTCGAACGCGAGGGACGACTTGCCGGACCCGGACAGGCCCGTGAAGACGATCATCGCGTCGCGCGGGAGGTCGAGGTCGACGTTGCGGAGGTTGTGCTCGCGCGCACCCTGGATCACGAGGCGATTGGTCACCGCACCATGGTAGGGCGCCCCCCTGACAATCGCACAGATGTTCGACCGGTGTTCGCTGCGGGCGTCGTCGGGGGACGATGGGCGCGTGCTCACCCTCGACCGTCTCGTGGTCCGCCGGCTCGCCGTCGGCCCCCTGGACAACGACGCCTACCTGCTGACGTGCCGCGCGACGGGCGCGCAGCTCCTCGTCGACGCCGCGGCGGAGCCCGACCGGCTGCTCGCGCTCGTCCGGGAGGGCTCGGCCGAGGGCCGGCTCGACACCGTCGTGACGACGCACGCCCACCGCGACCATGTCGGCGCGCTCGCCGCGGTGGTCGCCGCGACGGGGGCCGTCCCGGCGGCCGGGGCGGCCGACGCCGCGGCGGTCGAGGAGGCGACGGGGGTGGAGGTCGCACGGCTCCTGCACCACGGCGACAGCCTGCGCGTCGGGGAGCTCGACCTCGCCGTCGTCGGGCTGCGCGGGCACACGCCCGGCTCGGTCGCCCTCGCCTACACCGAGCCGGACGCGGTCTCGGCCCCCGACGCCGTCGCCGGACGCACCCACCTGTTCACGGGCGACTCGCTCTTCCCCGGCGGCGTCGGGAACACGCAGCGCGACCCGGAGCGGTTCGCCCGGCTCCTCGGCGACGTCGTCGCGCGGGTGTTCGACGTCTACCGCGACGACACCGTGGTCCTGCCGGGGCACGGGCGCCCGACGACGCTCGGTGCCGAACGTCCGCATCTCGAGGAGTGGCGCGCACGGGGCTGGTAGTGCGCTTCAATGCCGCCATGAGCATCCCCACCGCCCCGGCCCAGCCCGTCTTCGCCGTCCTCTACACGTACACGCAGGACACGGCGACGCGCGACGAGGTGCGGCCTGCGCACCGCGCGTTCCTCGCGGACCTGCTCGAGCGCGGCACGCTGCTGGCGTCCGGCCCGTGGGCTCCGGCCGAGGGCCGGGACGACGGCGCGCTGCTCGTGGTGACCGCGCCGGACGAGACGGCCGTCGCCGCGCTCCTGGACGAGGACCCCTTCCGGAAGGCCGGCGTCGTCGCGGAGCGCGAGGTGCGGGCGTGGGTCCAGGTCATGGGGCCGTGGGCGCCGCAGGGCTGACCTGCGGCGTCCCGCCCGGTCCCCCGCCACCGCTCCGGCCCGCGCGCCACAGGCTCGCGAGCGTCGCGGCGGCCAGGACGACGACGATCACGACGAGCGAGAGCCATGTCGGCACCTCGGGCACCGGGACCGGGTGGCCGCCGTTGACGAACGGCACCGTGTTCTCGTGGAGCGCCTCGAGGACGAGCTTCACGCCGATGAACGCGAGCACGACCGCGAGGCCGATCGGGAGGTAGACGAGCCGGTCGAGCAGCCCGCCGAGCAGGAAGTAGAGCTGCCGCAGGCCCATGAGCGCGAAGACGTTCGAGGTGAACACGATGAACGGGTCCTGGGTCAGCCCGAAGATCGCGGGGATCGAGTCGAACGCGAACAGCAGGTCCGTCGTCCCGATCGCCACGAACACCACGACCAGCGGCGTGAGGAAGCGCCGCCCGTCGACGCGGGTCGTGAGGCGCCCGCCGTCGTAGTGCTCCGTGACGGGCAGGACCCGGCGCACGAGCCCGACGAGCCGGTTCTCGTGGTACTCCTCGTCCTCCCCGCCGCCACGCACGAGCGTGATCGCCGTGTAGACGAGGAACGCGCCGAAGAAGTAGAAGATCCACGTGAAGTGCTCGATGAGCGCGGCGCCCGCGAGGATGAAGACGCCACGGAGCACGAGCGCGATCACGATGCCCACCATGAGGACGCGCTGCTGCTGCTCCCGGGGCACCGCGAACGACGCCATGATCAGCACGAACACGAACAGGTTGTCGACCGACAGGCTGTACTCGGTCAGCCACCCGGCGTAGAACTCGGTCGCCGGCGCTCCCCCGCCCACGAGGTACAGCAGCCCGCCGAACGCGAGCGCGAGGCCCACGTAGAACCCGATCCAGGCGAGGCACTCCTTGACCGACGGCACGTGCGGGCGGCGCCGCACGAGGTAGAGGTCGCCCAGGAGGAGGACCGCGAGCAGCGTGAGGCTGACCGCGCGGAACCAGGTGGGGATGTCGTGCACGGGTCAGGCGTCCTTCCGGGCGGGGGCGGCGAGCTCGCGGCGGCGGCGGTCCGCCCACAGGCTCAGCAGGGTGGTGATCGCGAGCACGACGACGATGTAGCCGAGCGAGAACGCCGTCGAGATCTCCGGGACGTCGACGTGCTCGCCCCCGTTCACGAACGGCAGCTCGTTGGTGTGCAGCGCGTGCAGGACGAGCTTGACGCCGATGAACCCGAGGATCGCGGCGAGCCCGTAGGCGAGGAAGACGAGCCGGTCGAGCAGCCCGTCGATGAGGAAGTAGAGCTGGCGCAGGCCCAGCAGCGAGAACGCGTTCGCGGCGAACACCAGGTACGTCTCCTGGGTGAGCCCGAAGATCGCGGGGATCGAGTCCACGGCGAACAGGAGGTCGGCGCTGCCGATCGCGAGCATCACGACCAGCAGCGGCGTGACGAACCAGCGCCCCGCCCGGCGCACGACCATGTGGCCCTCGACGTAGTCCTCGGTGACGGGCAGGGTGCGCCGGACCAGCCGGAGGAAGCCGTTCTCGTGGTACTCCTCGTCCTCGCCGCTCCGCGCGTGCTTGAGCTGCGACCAGGCCGTCCACAGCAGGAACGCGCCGAACAGGTAGAAGACCCAGGAGAAGTTCTCGACGAGCGCCGCGCCGAGCAGGATGAAGATCGTCCGCAGGACGAGGGCGACCGTGATGCCGAGCAGCAGGACCTTCTGCTGCAGCAGCCGGGGGACCCGGAACGTCGCCATGATCAGGACGAACACGAAGAGGTTGTCGACCGACAGGCTCTTCTCGGTGATGTACCCGGCGAAGTACTCGCCCGCGTAGCCACCGCCCCAGCCCGCCCAGACGACGAGCCCGAACACGAGCGCGACCGCGACGTAGCCGGCCGACCACCACGCGGACTCGCGCATCGACGGCGCGTGCGGGACACGGGCGTGGCCGACGAAGTCGACGGCCAGCATGGCGAGGATCACCACGACGGTGACGAGCCACGCCCAGACGGGAACATCCATGGACAGACCTCCGGTACGACGACGGGTACCG
>Ga0164243_10002219_pt1 | contig 32314 bp, 33 predicted proteins | sample OricompcompostOP_FD_108781 | JGI IMG/M metagenome (GOLD analysis project Ga0164243, IMG submission 108781) | Organic Plus compost microbial communities from Emeryville, California, USA - Original compost - Organic plus compost (OP) | ecosystem: Engineered > Solid waste > Mixed feedstock >... | reverse complement strand
GTTTCAACAAGCTCCGCGGATTCGTTGCGGGACAGGCCCACCTCCTGATAGACGGCTTCACTGAGCTGCGCCCGCGTTACAGTTTTTCCTGCCATCGCACATCCCCTTTGAGAAGTGACTCACGGCTGAGTCTGCCAAAGCGTATAGGAACGCGACAACAGGCGTCAACTTCAAAGACTTAAGTGGCGTTCTGGCAGCGAATTGCCAGCAATGTCGTTTAGAAGCGTTCTACCAACGCAAAAGGGCCGCACCCCAAGTGAATCCGGCCCCCATGGCCTCCAGGAGCACCAGGTCTCCTTGCTTGATCCGCCCGTCCCGAACGGCCTCGTCCAGGGCCAGCGGAACCGAGGCAGCCGAGGTATTTCCGTGCTCCTGAACGGTCAGGACCATCTTTTCCGAGTCGATCTGCAGCTTTCTGGCCGTTCCATCGATGATGCGCTTGTTGGCCTGATGCGGCACCACCCAGTCAATATCGGAAGGATTTAGGGATGCATCCTCCAATACTTCATAAACAACAGAAGCCAAGTTATTGACAGCATGGCGGAAAACTTCCCTGCCCTTCATGCGGATATGCCCTGCCGTCTGGCTGGAGGACGGACCGCCGTCGGTATAGAGCAGATCGCGCTGCCGACCGTCGGAATGCAGGCGCGAGGCGAGGACGCCGCGGCTGCCGTCTCCCTCTTGCGCTGCAAGCACCATGGCGCCGGCCCCGTCGCCGAACAGGACGCAGGTGGTGCGGTCTTCCCAATCGATCAGCCGGGACATGGTCTCCGCGCCGATCAGCAGGACCGTGCGGGCCAGGCCGGTGCGGATCATGCTGTCCGCCACCGAGAGGGCGTAGAGGAAGCCGGAACACGCCGCCTGGACGTCAAAGGCGGCGCCCCGCGTCATGCCCAGCGCCGCCTGAACCTTGGTGGCGGTGGAGGGAAAGGTGTCGTCCGGCGTGGTGGTGGCCACGATCACCAGGTCGACATCCTCGACGCCGATGCCGGCCGCCTCCATGGCCCGGTTCGCGGCCCGGACGGCCAGGTCGGAGGTCAGCTCACCGTCGCCGGCCACATGCCGCCGTTCGATACCCGTGCGCTCGACGATCCATTCGTCGGTGGTATCGACGATCTTCTCCAGATCGGTATTGGTGACCACTTTCTCCGGCAGGTAGGAGCCGGTTCCAAGGACTGCGGATCGTATCATATCAGGAAACTGCCACATGCGGCGACTGGTTGCTTGCAGCTCCCAGACGTTCGAGATCTTGGGCTATGTGATGGATGAGGTCGTCGTGAACCATGTCCGAGGCCACCTTGACGGCGCTCGCAAAGCCTTCGGCATTGGCGCTGCCGTGGCTCTTCACCACGAGGCCGTTGAGGCCCATGAACACGCCGCCATTATACTTGTTGGGATCGAGCCGCGCCTGCAACGCCTTCATGGCGCGGGCGACGAAGAGATAGCCGAGCTTCGACAGGACGGAGGAGCGGAAGGCCTCTCCGAGCAGGCTGGCGATGAACCGGGCAATGCCCTCCGACGCCTTGAGGGCCACATTGCCCGTAAAACCGTCGGTCACGAAGACATCCACCGTGCCCTCTCCCACCCCGTCGCCTTCGACAAAGCCCACGAACTCGAAAGGCAGCTCCATGGCGCGCAGCTTCTCGGCCGCGTTGCGCACGCTCTCGTTCCCCTTGAGCTCCTCGACGCCGACATTCATCAGGCCGACGCTCGGCCGGTCCACATGCAGGATGGCACTGGCGAAGGCCGCGCCCATGATGGCGAACTGCACCAGATTGTCTTCGTCGCATTCGATATTGGCGCCCAGGTCCAGCATCACGCTGGTGCCGCGCTTGGTGGGCAGGAGTCCGATGAGCGCCGGGCGCTCAATGCCCGGCATGGTTTTCAGCATGAATTTGGACATGGCCATCAGGGCGCCGGTATTGCCGGCGGAAACGGCCACGTCAGCGCTCTGGTCGCGCACCGCCTGGATGGCCAGCCCCATGCTGGAATCCCGGCTGCGTCTGAGGGCCTGGCTGGGCCGGTCGTCCGAGCGCACCACCACATCGGTGTGGTGGATGCTGACGGCATCTTTCAGCGCCGCGTGCCGGGCCAGCTCCCGCCCGATCCGATCCTCGTCCCCGAACATCAGGAAACGGGTACCGGGTTCACGGCTCAGGGCAAGGGCCGCTCCGTCCACGACCATGGCGGGGCCCAGATCGCCCCCCATGGCATCCAGCGCAATGGTGGTTGTCTTGGTCAATCCACGCAGCCAGGTTGCGGCGCAAACGAATTAGAGCGCCTCGGACACATCCACGACTTCACGCCCGTCATAGTGTCCGCAGGACGTGCAGACATGATGGGGACGCTTCAATTCGCCGCAGTTAGCACATTCATTGTAGGCCTTCGCCGTCAGCGCGTCATGCGCGCGACGCATGTTGCGACGGGAAGGAGTCGTCTTTCTCTTGGGAACCGCCATCTCAAAGCTCGCTATCTATAAATCTGTCGTGCGCCGGAACATACCCAAAAACCTCTTGCCATCAAGAGTTCTGTTTAAAGTTTTTCAGGACTTCGAACGGATTGGGGCGATCTGCCCGGTCATCATCGTCGGAGGAAATCCCTACGGCCTCAAACGTCTCCCCGGCCCGTCTCGGGTAGGGATCAAGCGCGAGGGACAGTTGTTGAGCGATTGTCTCGCCAATGTCAATAGATTCCCCGTTTATCACCTCAATATCCTCATTGGGAGGCTCGAACCCCTCCTCTTCCACCATGTGCTCATATTCCCGCGCCCGTTTCTCGGTGAGATAGCGCACGGTGACCGCCACCTTTACCGGCTGGCGCACGTTTTCGAGCGATACCACCGACTGCTGCTCCACCTCGGCCTCAAAAGCGATGCGGGCCAGCGCGCCGTCCCCGCCCAGCGGGGCAATGTCCGCCGTGGCCCGGAGCGCATGCACCGCCACGATACCGAACCGCCGCGCCAGCGCCTCGCATTCGCTGCGGGTCGCCGTCCATTCGGCGTGCAGATTGCGCTTCTCGAAATCGGCCAGGGGCACCCGACGGCTGAATTCCGGTGCCATGCCGCTCATGTCCTTCATTGCTCTCTCTCAGGTCGGCTTTCGGCGGGAGAAGACGGGAACTCGTCAATGAAATCCGCTTCCCCCCGCATATAGGTCTCCAACGGCAGTGCATCAAGGTGTGCCACCTGAACCCTGATATAGGCGGCGAAGGCTTCCAGCACAGGTTGCGACGGCGCCTCGCCCCGGTAGACGTTGCGCACCAGCCCCTGCAGCAGGCTGTCGTCCGCCGCGGCCAGCCCGGCGTCATAGGCCCCGATGCGGCCGTAGAAAGCCTGGATCATGCGCTTCACGCGCTTGGAGACGCCCACATCGGCGATGCCCATTTCCCGGAGCGTGCGGTCCATGTCGCCCACCAGCGTGTTCACCACCTCGTGGGACAGCTCCAGCGCGTCCTCGCCCTGGTTGCGCAGGCGATGCAGGATGAGGAAGACATGCAGGACCAGCGAATCAAAGCGCCCGTCCAGCGTATCGGGCACGAGATAGCGCTCGTACAGTGCGGGCGACCGGGAGTGTTCGGCCGCACTGACATAGAGCCTGTGCCCTGCCGCCCGGTGATCCCGCCGCCTGAAGAGTTTGGAAAGAAAACTCATTTGATGCTCATTTTCATTTAATTGACAGGGTCCCCTGCCGGTGTCATGGTGACGTCCGTTATTTCGGAGCCCTTTGTACGATTTTGATGCGCCATCGTCTTCTGATTTCTGCCGGATTGCTGACCGTCGCCACGCTGATGAGCGGTTGCGCCGGCGAATATGCCAAACGCGGTTTCATGCTGGATGACCAGCTGGTGGCCGACGTGCGGCCCGGCGTGGACAACAAGGACTCCGTCACCGAGGTGCTGGGCCGCCCCACCCTGGTCTCCACCTTCGATGACAATGTCTGGTACTATATCAGCCAGACGGAGCGCCAGAAGGCCTTCTTCCGCCCGGAGATCACCGATCAGGAAATCCTCGCGGTGCGCTTTGGCGACAACGGCCTGGTCTCGGAGAAGGAGACCTTCACCCTGGCCGACGCCATGTCGGTCAACCCCGTGGACCGCACCACGCCGACCCGCGGCAAGGAACTCGGCCTGCTGGAACAGCTCTTCGGCAATATCGGCCGCTTCGCCGGCTCCACCGAAAATCCGGGCGGGTACGAAAACTAGCGTTATTCTTTGTAAGCCCCTCAGACGCCGGGCGGGGCACGTCCGTGCCCCTTGGCTTCCGCGCAAACGTGCGCGCGCGCCGGTCGGCGCATAGTCGCTGCGCTCCATCTTTATTGCCCCTCAGGCGCCGGGCGCGGGCCTCCGCCCGCTTGGCTTCCGCGCAAACGTGCGCGCGCCGCAGTCGCGGCATAGTCGCTGCGCTCCATGCCCTTTCCGCTACTCCGGCGTCATGCTGAACTCGATTCAGCATCCATGCCTGAGAGTTTCCGCCAGATGGATAGTGCAGTATGGATTCCCGCCTGCGCGGGAATGACGACGGGGTGGGTGGCGCTGCCCCCCCTTCCCCCGTCACCCTCGCGAAGGCGAGGGTCCATGCGGCGTGGCGGCATCACTGTTCCAGACGGACATGCTCAGGAAGGACGCATCCGAGATGCCGGCAAGCGCCCAAGCCTACGGACAAGGCCAAGAACCCGAAGGGCGAAGCCCTGAGTAGGCGCGACCGCGCCGCGCGCACTTTTGCGCGAAAGCCAAGGGGCACGGACGCACGCCGCCCGGCGTCTGAGGGACAAACAAAAAGAGCGAAGCCCCGGCCGAAGGCCGGGGCTTGAAGTGCGAGTTCCGTGAGGTTCCTACATCCCGCCGTGCGCCAGGGCGCCGAGGAGGAGGAGGGCCACGATGTTGGTGATCTTGATCATCGGGTTGACGGCGGGGCCGGCGGTGTCCTTGTAGGGGTCACCCACCGTGTCGCCGGTCACGGCAGCCTTGTGGGCGTCGGAGCCCTTGCCGCCGTGATGACCGTCCTCGATATACTTCTTGGCGTTGTCCCAGGCGCCGCCGCCCGCCGTCATGGAAATGGCGACAAAGAGGCCCGTGATGATAACCCCCAGCAGCATGGCGCCGACCGCCGAGAAGGCCGCCGACTTGTTGGCCACCGCCAGCACCACGAAGTAGAGGACGATGGGGCTCAGCACAGGCAGCAGCGAGGGGATGATCATCTCCTTGATGGCGGCCCTGGTGAGCAGGTCCACCGAGCGCGCGTAGTCCGGCTTTTCCGTGCCCTGCATGATGCCCGGCTTGTTACGGAACTGCTGGCGCACCTCCTCCACCACGGCGCCGCCGGCGCGGCCCACGGCCTGCATGCCCATGGAGCCGAAGAGGTAGGGCAGAAGCCCGCCCAGGATGAGCCCGATCACCACATAGGGGTTGGAGAGGCTGAAATTCACCGCCACGCCCTGGAAGTAGGTGTACACGTCGGCATTGGCGGTGAAGTAGCCGATATCCTCGGTATAGGCGGCGAAGAGCACCAGGGCGCCCAGACCGGCCGAGCCGATGGCATAGCCCTTGGTCACCGCCTTGGTGGTGTTGCCCACAGCGTCCAGCGCGTCGGTGGTCTTGCGCACATCCGCTTCCAGCTCCGCCATTTCGGCGATGCCGCCGGCATTGTCCGTCACCGGGCCGTAGGCATCCAGCGCCACGACCATGCCCGCCAGCGCCAGCATGGTGGCGACAGCCACGGCGATGCCGAAGAGGCCGGCGAAGTTGTAGGCGGCGAAGATGCCCACCACGATGATGAGGGCCGGAATGGCCGTCGCTTCCATGGAGACGGCCAGGCCCTGGATGACGTTGGTGGCATGGCCCGTGGTCGAGGCGGCGGCCACGCTCTTCACGGGGCGGTAGTTGGTGCCGGTGTAATATTCCGTCACCCAGACGATGAGCCCGGTGACCACCAGGCCCACGATGCCGCAGAGATAGATGTCCATGGCGGTGAAGGTGCCGCTCGGCGTGCCGAAAGTGGTGTCCATGCCGCCAAGCAATATGCTGGTCACCGGCCAGAGGGCGATGAGCGACAGCACGGCGGTGGCGATGAAGCCCTTGTAGAGGGCGCCCATGATGTTCTGGCTGGAGCCGAGGCGCACAAAGGCGGTGCCGATGAGCGAGGTGATGATGCAGGTGCCGCCGATGGCCAGCGGATAGAGCATCAGGCTCTCCTGCGCCTGGCCGGTGAAATAGATGGAGGCCAGCACCATGGTGGCGACGATGGTCACCACATAGGTCTCGAAAAGGTCGGCGGCCATGCCCGCGCAGTCGCCCACATTGTCGCCCACATTGTCGGCGATCACGGCGGGGTTGCGCGGGTCGTCTTCGGGAATGCCGGCTTCCACCTTGCCCACGAGGTCGGCGCCCACGTCAGCCCCCTTGGTGAAGATGCCGCCGCCAAGGCGGGCGAAGATGGAAATGAGCGAGGCGCCGAGCCCCAGCGCCACCAGCGAGAAGACGAGCTCGCGCCCTTCGGTGCCGAGCGCCAGCAGCACGGTGTAGTAGACCGAAACGGCGAGGAGCGCCAGGCCGGCCACCAGCATACCGGTCACGGCGCCCGACTTGAAGGCGATGCTGAGCCCCTTGGCCAGGCCCTGGCGCGCGGCCTCGGCGGTGCGCACATTGGCACGCACGGAGACCAGCATGCCGATATAGCCGGCGGAGCCGGAGAGAATGGCGCCCACGGCGAAGCCGAGACCGGCCTTCCAGCCGAAGACGATGGTGAGCACGATGAGCACGACGATGCCGACGATGCCAATCGTCCGGTACTGGCGGTTCAGGTAGGCCCCTGCCCCTTCCTGGATGGCCGCGGCGATCTCCTGCATCCGTTCGGTGCCGGCGCTGGCCGCCAGGATCGACCGGCTGGTCACCGCGCCGTAGATTACTGCCAAGACGCCACAGAGAATCGTGGCCCACAAGTAGATGTTCATTCGGATTTGTCCCCCTAGACAAATAGTGAAGTGTTCCGGCCACGTGTTCTGATTTTTATCGCGGCGAAACAGACGGATGCAAAAAGGTCGGCTGAACGCCGGCAAATGTAAACAGAAAATTAGCGGGTGCTGAACAAGTCCCTGTTTGTCATTGTGAGGAGGCCGAAGGCCGACGCGGCAATCCAGAAAGCGCCGATATCTGCCGGTATTCCGGATCGCCACAGCCACTTCGTGGCTTCGCGATGACCGGGAGAGGATCTTTCGACAGCCGGTTAGAGCCCGTTGTGATTACGTCTGCCCCGGCACGGCCTGCTGGATCTGCACGGACTGGATGAGGTCGCGGCCGATCACCTTTTGGGCTTCGCCGCGCGCCACCGTCTTGATCCGCTCCACATCCAGCATGTCGCCGCCGGGAGCCTCCAGGGGCTGGCCGTAGAGGGCCATGTAGATGGCGTGGTGCAGCCTGATCTTCTGGCTGAGAACGGTATTCGCCGCATCCTTGCCGTCCACCTCCAGGCTGAGCCTGACGAACATGTGATAGCGGATGCGCCCGTCCTCGACGATGGGGAGCACCAGGGGATCGAGCTCCACATAACGCGGGTCCTTCACCGGGTCCACATAGGGCGCTTCCCGCTCCACATTGGCTTCCGCCGGGCGGCTCATGACGTAATAGCCCGCACCGGCGCTAGCGCCGATGACGACCAGGGCTCCTGCCGCGATCAGGATTTTCTTCATGACGCCCCATCAGAAATGACGAAAGCCGGGATGCTCCAGGGGGATGTCCCGATGTCCGGCGTCCACTACGGCCACGCCGTCACCCTGCTCAATATGCCCGATAAGGGTAAGCGGAATATGAACATCCGCCGCCCTCTCGCAGGCCGTGGCCACCGTGTCGGGGGGCACGGTGAAGAGCAACTCGTAATCGTCTCCCCCGGTGAGGATAAGGGGCAGCAGGCCGGGCTCCGCCTCCAGCAGCCGCCTGGCCTCGGGCGAGAGCGGCACCCGCTCGGCCTCGATGACCGCCTTCACCTTCGATTCCCCGGCGATATGGCCCATGTCGGCGGCCAGGCCGTCGGAAATGTCGATGGCGGCGCTCGCCAGGTCCCGCACGATATCCGCCAGCGCGATGCGGGGCTGCGGCCGCAGATAGCGCTCCAGCAGGAAGCCCGCGGCCATGCCGTCGCCGGCGATCCTTCCTTCAGCAAGGGCAAGGCCCAGCGCCGCATCGCCGATGGTGCCGGAGACCAGAACGGCATCGCCCGGCCGGGCCCTGTTGCGGCGCACGGCCCTGCCTTCCGGCACCTCACCGAGCGCGGTGATGGAGACGGTCATGGGCCCCGGCGTCGCGGTCATATCCCCGCCGATGAGGGAGACATTGTAGCGGTTCTGATCGTCCGCCAGGCCGGCCGTGAAATCGGCCAGCCACTGGCCCCGCTTGTCCGCATCGAGCGACAATGCCATGAGATAGGCGAGCGGCGTCGCCCCCATGGCCGCAAGATCGGAGAGATTGACGCGCAGCGCCTTGGCCGCGATGTCCGCCGGCGTGTCTACGGTCCGGAAATGCACGCCCTCCACCAGCATGTCCTTGGTGAGGACGATCTGATGGCCGGGTCTCGGCGTCAGCACCGCTGCGTCATCGGTGAGGCCCAGGCTAGCGTCGTGGCGGGCCAGGGGCTTGAGGAGCCTGTCGATGAGCTGGAATTCGCCGTCGGAGCCCGCCATGCCGGGGCTCCCCGTCAGGCGCCCGGCCGCACGCGGCGGGCCACGCTGTCCAGCACGCCGTTGACGAAGGAGGGCTCGCCCTCGGCGAAGAAGGCGTGCGCCACGTCCACATATTCGTTGATGACGACGGCGGTGGGCACGTCAGGCCGGGCCGTCAGTTCATAGACCCCGCACCGCAGGATGGCCCGCACCAGGTTCTCCAGCCGGTCCAGCGGCCAGTTGGCCGGCAGCGCATCCGCGATCCGCCGGTCGATCTCGCCCGCGCGTTCCGACACCCCTTCCACGATGTCGCCGAAGAACACCTTGTCCGCCGCCTTGTAGCGCTCGCCCTCCAGCTCCTTGCCGAGACGGTGGTCGAGGAATTCGGAAATGACCATGCTGGGTGCGGTGTCGGAGAGCTCCGACTGATAGAGCGCCTGAACGGCCCCCAGCCGCGCCGCGCTGCGCGATCCCTTGGGAGAGCCTTTGGCACCCTGTTTCTTCTTGCTCGCACCGCTCATGGATGAAAACTCTTCTTCAGGGCATGCATGGCGAGCGCCGCCTCGGCCGCCGCCGCGCCCTTGTTGCCCTTGGCGCCATGGATGCGCGCCCAGGCCTGGTCCCTGTTCTCGACGGTGAGGATGCCGTAGCCGATGGCCAGATGACGGTCCACGCTAAGGGTCATGAGGCCGCGCGCGCTCTCGCCGCATACATAGTCATAATGGCTGGTCTCGCCACGGATGACGCAGCCGAGGGCAATATAGCCGTCATACTCCTTCTGGCCGGTCTCCGCCATGGAGATGGCCGCCGGAATCTCGAAGGCGCCGGGCACGCTCACCCGGTCCCAGGTCGCCCCCGCCTTCTCCAGCGTCTCCATGGCGCCGGCCGCCAGGGCGTCCGCCATATCCTCGTAGAACCGGGCTTCGATAATGAGGTAATGGCCGGGCTGGGTCATGCCGTCGCGCTCCTCGTTTGCGGAATCTCACGCTGTTCCAGGATTTTGAGGTCATAGCCTTCCAGGCCGATGACCGTGCGTTTGGTATTGGACAGCAGGATCATCTCATGGACCCCGAGGTCCAGCAATATCTGCGCCCCGATGCCGTAATTGCGGAGCTGGTGGGTGCCGGGGCCGTGCTCGTGTTCATGGCCCTCGCCGCTCACCAGTTCGGAGACGGCCTTGGGGTTGGGGTCGCGCAGGCACACCACGACACCGCGCCCGGCCTCGCCCACCATGCGCATGGCCTGGGCAAGCTGTCCCTGCCGCGGCCCCACGCCCAGGATATCCTCCAGCGGATTGGCCACATGCATGCGCACCAGCACCGGGCCGCCCCGGGTCACATCCCCCTTCACCAGCGCCAGATGCTCGGCATATTCCACCGTCGTGGCGTAGACCTTGGCGGTGAAATCGCCGCCATAGGCGCTCTCGATCCGGCGCTCGGCGATGCATTCCACCAGCCGGTCGTGCTTGCGGCGATAGGCAATCAGGTCGGCGATGGTCGCCACCTTGATCCCATGCTGTCTGGCGAACTCCAGCAGCTCCGGCAGGCGGGCCATGGTGCCGTCGTCGTTCATCACCTCGCAGACGACACCGGCGGGAATGAGCCCCGCCAGGCGCGCCACGTCCACCGCCGCCTCGGTATGCCCGGCGCGGACCAGCACACCGCCGTCCCGCGCCTGCAGGGGGAAGATATGGCCGGGGCTGGCGATATCCTCGCGCCCGCGGCTGGGGTCTATGGCGACGGCCACGGTCCGCGCCCGGTCATGGGCGGAGATGCCGGTGGTGATGCCCTCACGGGCCTCGATGGAGACGGTGAAGGCCGTCTGGTGGCGGGACTGGTTGTCCGGCACCATGAAGTTGAGCCCCAGGTCCTGCACCCGCTGGCGGGTCATGGCGAGGCAGATGAGCCCGCGCCCGTGCTTGGCCATGAAGTTGATGGCCTCGGGCGTGGCCATCTGGGCGGGGATGATGAGGTCTCCCTCGTTCTCACGGCTTTCGTCATCCACCAGGATGAACATCTTGCCGTTGCGGGCGTCTTCGATGACGTCCTCGATCCTTGCGAGATAAGTTTGCGGCACGTCAGGTCCTGTCAGCGGAGGTCGTATGGGTCAGGCGTGCGATATAGCGCGCCAGCACGTCGATTTCCAGATTCACCGGATCGCCCGGCTTCAGGTCCCCCAGCGTGGTTTCCTGCAGCGTGTGGGGGATGATGTTCACCCCGAACACCGTGTCCTCCACCTCGTTGACGGTGAGCGACACGCCCTCGACGGAAACCGAGCCCTTGGAGGCGATATAGGGCGCGATGGAACGGGGCATGTCGACGGACATGCGGATGGAGGCGCCATCCGGCGTCATGGCCTTCACCGCGCCCACGGCATCCACATGGCCGGTGACGATATGCCCGCCCAACTCGTCGCCCACCCGGAGCGCCCGTTCGAGATTGACCCGCGCACCCTCCTTCCAGCCGCCCAGGCTGGTGCGGCTCAGGGTCTCGGCGGAAGCGTTGACGGCAAACCAGTCGTCGCCCTTGTCCACCACCGTGAGGCACGGGCCGGAACAGGCGATGGAGGCGCCGATGGCGATGGTCGCCGTGTCGTACCCGGTGGTGATCTCGATACGGGTCGCGCCGTTTCCGGAAACGCTGCGGACCGAGCCGATATCGGTGATGATGCCTGTAAACATTAGTGCATACCGCGTTAAGTTAGGGTATTTCCCGTCATCGCGAGCGACCGGAGGGAGCGCGGCGATCCAGAGCGGCACCCTGAGAAACCGCCGCAAGGCTCTGGATTGCCGCGTCGCTTCGCTCCTCGCAATGACGCTGAAACCTGGATCATATTGCGTTAGCCGGTCAGCCGTTCGAATGAGTCCATCTGGTCTTCGCCGAGGCCGAGCGTGCGCACGCTCTTGAACCTCGGCATGGATGTGAGTGCTTGTACCCCCAAGTCGCCGATGGCCGCAAGCCCGTCTCCTCCCAAAAGCGACGCGGCGCTAAACCATTCCATACGGTCGATGAGATCGGCCTTCAGAAAGGCCGCCGCCACCTGCCCGCCGCCTTCGATGAGCACACGGGTGAGCCCCTCCTCGCCCAGCCGGGCCGCCAGGGCTGAAAGCTCGATGCGCCCGTTATCCGTCGGCACCTTCACTTGGCTGGCATGGCCGCCCTTCTGCGGCACATCCTCACCCGTGACCCGCCAGGTGGGCACGGAGGTGTCCGTGAAAACGGTCAGGTCATCCGGCAATTCCCCCCTGGCGTCCAGCACGATGCGCAGGGGCGAGCGGTCCTCCAGCCCCTTCAGGCGGCAGGTCAGGGACGGATTGTCGGCGAAAGCGGTGCCGCTGCCCACCAGAATGGCGTCGTGCCGGGCACGCAGAAGATGCCCGCGGGCACGGGCAATCTCTCCGGTGATCCACTGGCTCTCGCCCGTGGCCGTGGCGATGCGCCCGTCCAGGGTGGAGGCGACCTTCAGGGTAAAGAGCGGGCGGCCCCTGGTCACGCGGGTCAGGAAACCGCTCGTCACCTCCGCCGCCTCGGCGGCCAGCAGGCCGGTTTCCACCTGGATGCCGGCATCCCGCAGCATCCGCACGCCCTTGCCGTCCACGCGCGCGTCCGGGTCGCCGAGGGCGATCACCACGCGGGCGATGCCGGCCTCAACGAGCGCCTGGGCGCAGGGCGGGGTTCTGCCATGATGGGCGCAGGGCTCCAGCGTCACATAGGCGGTGGCGCCCCTGGCCGCCTCTCCCGCCTGGGCGAGCGCAATGGTCTCGGCGTGGGGCCGGCCGCCTTTCGCCGTCCAGCCGCGGCCCACCACCCGGCCGTCCCGCACGATGACGCAGCCCACGGCGGGATTGGGCCATGTGGCGCCGATCCCCCTGCGGGCCAGGCCCAGGGCGGTGCGCATGTGCCAGAGGTCAGTCATGACTGGAGTATTCAAGCGGCGTGCGCCCTGAGCTTGCCTGCGGGCGGCCAGCGCTCAGGCTGCGGCCGTGCTTCGACAGGCTCAGCCCGAACGGCGGAAGAAATGTCTCTATAAGGCTCCATCCCGCCATACACATCAATCGTGGACGGTATCGCCGAGTTGGCCGACGAATTCCTCGAAGTCCTTGGCCTCGCGGAAATTGCGGTAGACGGAAGCGAACCGCACATAAGCCACGGGATCGAGGCTGCGCAGCGCTTCCATGATCATGCTGCCGATCAGGTCCACGCTCACATCGCTCTCGCCCGAGCTTTCCAGGCGGCGGACAATGCCGTTGAGCATGCGCTCCACGCGCTCGGGGTCCACCGCGCGCTTGCGCAGGGCGATATCCACCGAGCGGGCCATCTTGTCGCGGTCGAACGGCTCGCGGCGGCCGTTCTTCTTGACCACCGTGAGCTCCCGCAGCTGCACGCGCTCGAACGTCGTGAAGCGGGCCCCGCAGCCCACGCAATGCCGTCGCCGCCGGATGGACGCATTGTCCTCGGTCGGCCGGGAATCCTTCACCTGGGTATCTTCATTACCGCAAAACGGACAGCGCATCTCTCACCCCCTTCAAGCCGCCAGCGGCTCACACACCCCACTTGTCATAAATCGGAAACCGCTTGCACAGGCTGACCACCCGCGCCTTCACCGCTTCCTCCACCGTGCCGTTGCCGTCCTCGCCGTTGGCGGCCAGGCCGTCCAGCACTTGCGAGATCATGTTGCCGACCTCGCGGAACTCCTCCGCGCCGAAGCCCCGCGTCGTCGCGGCCGGCGTGCCGAGGCGGATGCCCGATGTGATGGTCGGCTTGGCGGGGTCGAACGGAATGCCGTTCTTGTTGCAGGTGATGTTGGCGCGGCCGAGACTCTCCTCCGCCGCCTTGCCGGTGATGCCCTTGGGCCGCAGGTCCACCAGCATCACATGCGTGTCGGTGCCGCCGGTCACCAGCTCCAGGCCGGAGGAGACGAGCGAGGCGCCAAGCACCTTGGCGTTCTCCATCACCTGCCGGGCATAAGTCTTGAACTCGGGGCGCAGCGCCTCGCCAAAGGCCACGGCCTTGGCGGCGATCACATGCATGAGCGGCCCGCCCTGCAGGCCGGGGAAGACGGCCTTGTTGATCTTCGCTCCGATCTCCTCGTCATTGCTGAGGATCATGCCGCCTCTGGGCCCCCGCAGCGTCTTGTGCGTGGTGGTGGTGACCACATGGGCATGGGGCAGCGGGCTCGGGTGCAGGCCGGCCGCCACCAGCCCCGCGAAATGGGCCATGTCCACCATCAGATAGGCGCCCACGCTGTCGGCGATCTCGCGGAAGCGCTTGAAGTCGATGATGCGCGGATAGGCCGAGCCGCCGGCGATGATCAGCTTCGGCTTGTGCTCGCGCGCCAGGCGCTCCACCTCGTCGAAATCCGTTTGCTGGGTCTCGCGGCTGACACCATACTGCACGGCATTGAACCACTTGCCGCTGAGGGCGGGCCCGGCGCCATGCGTCAGGTGCCCGCCGGCGGCCAGCGACATGCCGAGAATGGTATCACCCGGCTGCAGAAGCGCCAGCAGCACCGCGCCGTTGGCCTGCGCACCGGAATGCGGCTGCACATTGGCGAAGGCGCAGTCGAAAAGCTTACGGGCGCGTTCGATGGCAATGGCTTCCGCCACGTCCACATGCTGGCAGCCGCCATAATAGCGCTTGCCCGGATAGCCTTCGGCATATTTGTTGGTCAGCACGGACCCTTGGGCCTGCAGCACGGCGCGGCTCACCAGGTTTTCGGAGGCGATGAGCTCGATCTCGTCCTGCTGGCGCCGCAGCTCGCCATTGAGGGCGGCCAGCAGCTCCTGGTCCTGCCTGGCGAGTTCGGCGTTGAAGAAGTCTGTTCCGGCCTTGGAGTCCGCGGGGGCCTCTGTCACTGTCATGGAGGGCTTTTTCCTTCCTGTCCGGGCCTGTCCGGGCGTCAGCTATGGGCCTTGGCGCCCAGTTCGGTCAGCTTGTTGACGCGGCGTTCATGCCGCCCGCCTTCAAACGGCGTTTCGAGAAAAGTCTTCAGGCAGTCCTTCGCCGTGTCCACGCCGATGACGCGGGAGCCCAGCGCCAGGACATTGGCATCGTTGTGCTGGCGGGAGAGCCGGGCCGTCAACCCGTCGTGGCACAGGGCCGCACGCACCTCCGCAAAGCGGTTGGCGGCAATGGAGATGCCGATGCCGGAACCGCAGACCAGCACGCCACGCGTGGCCCTGCCCTCGCGGATGGCGCGGGCCATCTTCTCGCCATAGTCGGGATAGTCCACCGACTCCTCGCTGCCGACCCCCAGGTCCAGCACCGCATGGCCGAGCGATTCCAGCTCGGCCTTGAGCACGTCCTTCAATTGAAAACCGGCATGGTCGGAGGCGATCGCCACCATTTCCGAAGGGGTTGCCATGGGAGTCCTCATGCAAAGAATGAATATCGGCCTTGTACCATATATGGGAACAATCCGCCAAGGGACACCAACATTCTGTCGGATGTCGGCCCTTCGCCCTCTCATACGCCGAGGGCGCCGCCTTGACCAGAGGATAATGCAGGAGAAATGCCGGTCCAGCCCCATCGTTCACGTTGGGCCTGAGCGCTTGCCACCCTTCGACAGGTTCAGGACGAACGGATTAGCGGGTGTTCAATTACCCTTCCTCCCGCCTGGCCAGGACATATTGCAGCTTGCGGATGGCGGTGCGGCCGAGGGTCTCGCGGCCGGCATCCGCCGGGCCGACGATGGAGACTTCCGTTCCCGTGGCCGGATCGACCGCACTCACCTTGGCGGTGCGCCCGATGATGTTGAATTCAATGATGAAGGAGGATTCCCGCTCCCCCATGCGACAGCCTTTCAGGCGGCCCTTTTCAGGTTGCGGCGTTCCCAGACGACGTTGAGGGCATCCACCAGCTCGTCCATCATCCGGTCCGTATGCAGCGGGCCCGGCGTGAAGCGCAGGCGCTCCGTGCCGCGCGGCACGGTCGGATAGTTGATGGGCTGGACGTACATGCCGAACTCGTTCAGCAATTCGTCGGAGACGGCCTGGCAATCCACCGGGTCGCCCACGATCAGCGGCAGGATATGGGTGTCCGACTGCATGACCGGCAGGTTGGTGTCCACGAAACGGCGCTTCAGGGCGGCCACGCGCTCCTGCTGCTGCTCGCGCTCCAGCGAACTGCTCTTGAGGTGCCGCACGCTGGCCAGCGTGCCGGCCACCAGCACGGGCGACAGCGACGTGGTGAAGATGAAGCCCGGCGCATAGGAGCGGATGGCGTCGATCAGGTCGGCGGAGCCGGTGATATAGCCCCCCATGGTGCCGAACGCCTTGGCCAGCGTGCCCTGGATGATGTCCACGCGGTCGGCCACGCCGTCGCGCTCGGTAATGCCGCCGCCATGTGGGCCGTACATGCCCACGGCATGCACCTCGTCCACATAGGTCATGGCATTGTATTCATCCGCCAGGTCGCAGATGTCCGCCAGGGGCGCGATGTCGCCGTCCATGGAATAAACGGATTCCGTGGCGATGACCTTGGGCACGTCCTTGCCCGCCTCGCGCAGCAGGGCGCGCAGGTGATCCACGTCCGCATGGCGGTAGATGCGCTTGTCGGCCCGGGCATTGCGGATGCCGTGGATCATGGAGGCGTGGTTCATGGCGTCGGAGAACACCACGGTGCCCGGCATCAGGTTGACCAGGGTCGACAGCGTGGCGTCGTTGGAGACATAGCCCGAGGTGAAGAGCAACGCACCGTCCTTGCCGTGCAGGTCGGCGAGCTCTTCCTCCAGGAGGACATGATAATGGTTGGTGCCGCTGATATTGCGGGTGCCGCCGGAGCCGGCGCCGACACGCTCCAGCGCCTCGTGCATGGCGGCCAGCACCTTTTCGTTCTGGCCCATGCCGAGATAGTCGTTGCTGCACCAGACGACGATGTCGCGGGGGCCGTCCTTGCCGTAATGCGTGGCGATGGGGAAACCACCGCGCTTGCGGGCGATATCCTGGAACACGCGATAGCGTCCTTCGGCCTTAATGGACGCCACGGCATCCGCAAATATCTGTCCGTAATTCATGTTTGCAACCTCTACCCGACACCTCAACACCATACCAGAGTCAAAAATCGGTAACAGTGGCATGAGGTCGCAGCCGATACTGGCGTTCCTAGCAGCCGGAGACCGTCAGCGTCCTGCCGTTAATGTGCGTCACCCGTTGGGGAGAGGCAAGGCAAATCAGCCTGCAAACCCGCTATGTGACGAGAATTAAACGGAAATGCGGACGGATTCCGGCGCGGCGTTTACCACGAAAAGCGGTGCTGACCAAGGATTCCGGGTTGAAGACGATGCTTCGCATCAACTCTTTGCGAGTGTCTGCTGCCTTTTTCGTGAAGAGCTTCAAGAATGACGGCCAGAGGGCCGTGGCCACATCAGAATTCGACGAAGCGAATCTTCTCCGACCAGAAGCGTTCGAGATTCTTCAGGGCGCGAATGGCCGAGGACAGGCCTTCGGTATTGATGGCCTGGGCGTTCAGCGCCTCGATGGTCTGGCCCTCGAACGCCTGCTCCAGCAGGCGCGAGATCTGCTGGCCCTTCTCCGACAGGCGCACGCGCACGGCCCGGCGGTCGTGCTTGGCGCGCTCATGCTCGATATAGCCCGTCTCCACCAGCTTCTTGAGGTTGTAGGAGACGTTCGAGCCCATGTAGTAGCCGCGGCTGCGGAGTTCGCCCGCCGTCACCTCCTGCTCGCCCACATTATAGAGCAGCAGGGCCTGCACGCTGTTGATGTCCACGACACCATTCTGGTCCAGTTCCACCTTGATGACGTCGAGCATACGGCGGTGCATGCGCTCAATCAGGCGCAGGCAGTCGACGAACAGGGGCTTGGCCTCCTGCAGCGCGTCCTCTGGCGAGATCGGTTTCTCTTGCACGGCGGTACTTGTCATAGGGTTTCGGTTCATTTGTCGCGGTCACTCCTACCAGGCTATATCACTCGCGCCTAACAACATGTTAACAACTGGAAACCTCTGTAACATACTCGTGAAGCACGGCTCTTGCCAAATCGGGGACAACGGGTCTAGATCAGAGCCAAACAGGAAACACACACCCCATGACCCAGATCAGATTTTCAGGCCGCTATCCGGCCACCCGCCTGAGGCGCACACGCATGACCCCCTGGTCCCGCGCAATGGTGTCCGAGACCCGGCTCACGCCCCAGGACTTCATCTGGCCATTATTCGTCATCGAAGGTCAAGACATGTCCGAACCCGTGGCCTCCATGCCCGGCGTCGAGCGGCTGACCATCGACCGCGCGGTGAAGGCCGCCCGCGAGGCCCGCAGCCTCGGCATCCCCGCCCTTGCCCTCTTTCCGCGCACCGAACCCGCGAAGAAGAGCGACCATGGCGACGAGGCCTTCAACCCGGACAATCTGGTCTGCCGCGCCACCAGGGCCATCAAGGATGCGGTGCCGGAGATCGGCATCATGTGCGACGTGGCGCTGGACCCATACACCACCCACGGCCATGACGGGATCATCGAGAACGGCCGCGTCGTCAACGACCCCTCGGTGGACGTGCTGGTGCGCCAGGCGCTGGTGCAGGCCGAGGCGGGGGCGGACATGATCGCCCCCTCCGACATGATGGACGGGCGTATCGGCGCCATCCGCCAGGCGCTGGAAGCCGAGGGGCTGACGGACACCATGATCGTCTCCTACGCTGCCAAATATGCCTCGGCCTTCTACGGCCCCTTCCGGGAGGCGGTGGGCGCCGGCGGCAAGGGCGGCCCGCAGCTCGGCAAGGAAGGCAAGCGCACCTACCAGATGGACCCCGCCAATTCCGACGAGGCGCTGCGCGAAGTGGCGCTGGATATCGAGGAAGGCGCAGACATGATCATGGTCAAGCCCGCCCTGCCCTATCTCGACATCATCCGCCGCGTGAAGGACAGTTTCCCCATGCCGGTGCTGGCCTACAATGTCAGCGGCGAATACGCCATGCTGATGGCCGCCATAGAAAATGGCTGGCTGGACCGCGAAGCCGCCATCGCCGAGAGCCTGCTGTCGATCAAACGGGCGGGAGCGACGGCGATATTGACCTACTTTGCGAAGGAGATGGCGGAAGCGCTGTAGGCAGGCCCAAAAGGGCAGACCATAGGAGACGTGCATGGCGTTCCGACCGGAGTTTCGCAAGGCGCTGACCCTCCTGGCCCGCGGGATTCAGAGCATGTCCGAAAAGGGTCTCGATCCGCCCATCCTGGTTGGCGGAGCTGCTGTCGAATTATATACGGCCAGTGCAGTGACCTCTGGTGATTTCGATCTCGTCACGCCATTCCAGAAAGCACTGGAAGACGCTCTCATTCCCCTCGGCTTCGAGCGCCCGAAAGGTCCGGGCGTCCTCCTGGGCGGGCTGATCCATCCCGAATTCCTGATCGCCCTGCAAGTGGTGAGCGGCCGATTGATGGACGGCGCAACGGACATGGAAAAACTGGTGGTTGTGGACATCGAGGGATATCCCCTTCGCGTCATTCCCATCGAGGACCTGATCGCCGACAGGCTGGGGCAAGCCTATTCGGCAGACCCGCCAAGGCCAGACATGTTGGAACAGGCGCTAATCCTTTATCAATTTGCCGATGAGTATGATGCAGACTATCTTGATAGGAGGATTTCCGAAGAAACGCTGGGCAGTGCGGACCTGGTCACTCTCAGGAATTTGAAATGAGAACTCTGACTCTTGAAAAACTGCAGGAGAACGCTGCGCGCAAGCGGGCGGAACTTGGATTGGGCGGTAATGACGATGCCCCGGTCAATTCAGGGCAATTCCGCACGCCTGAAAAACGCAACCTCCTGCGAGCGGTCGACAAGGCCGCCAAGGCGTCCCGCCGCACCAAACCCTTCCAGGCGAATTACTGACCTCCTTCGTTACTTCTTCTTCGCCGGTTTCCTGTCGAACCGCTTGATGAGGCTCGACGTGTCCCAGCGGTTGCCGCCCATGGATTGCACCTCGGCGTAGAACTGGTCTACCAGGGCGGTGACGGGCAGGTGGTGGCCCATGCGCGTGGCTTCCGCGAGGCACATGCCGAGGTCCTTCCTCATCCAGTCCACGGCGAAGCCGAAGTCGAACTCGCCTTTCAGCATGGTCTCGGCGCGGTTGCTCATCTGCCAGGAGCCGGCGGCGCCGGCCGAGATGGCGGCCAGCACCTTTTCCATGTTGAGGCCGGCCTTCTGGCCGAAACTCAGCCCTTCCGAAAGCCCCTGCACCAGCCCGGCGATGCAGATCTGGTTCACCATCTTGGCCAGCTGGCCGGTGCCCGGCCCGCCGATCCAGGTGATATTCTTGCCGTAAGCCTCCAGAATGGGCTTGGACTTGCGGTAGTGTATCTCCTCGCCGCCCAGCATGATGGTGAGCGCGCCGTTCTCGGCCCCCGCCTGGCCTCCCGAGACCGGGGCGTCGATAAAGCCGATCTTGCGCCTCTTCGCCTCCTCGTAGAGGCGCCGCGCCATGGCGGCGGAGGCGGTGGTGTGGTCGATGAGGATGGAACCCGGCTTCATGCAGGTGAAGACGCCCGAGTCCCCCAGGATCACCTCTTCCAGGTCCGGGTCCGCCCCCACGCAGGTGATGACGAAATCGGCATCGTCGGCCGCCGCCGCGGGCGTGGGCGCGCCCGAGCAATCGTCGTGGCCGGCCTCTTTGAGCCATTTCTCCACTTTCGACATGGTCCGGTTGTAGACCGTGAGGGTGTGCCCTTTCGCCGCCAGATGCCGCGCCATGGGATAGCCCATCACGCCCAGACCAATGAAACCGATATGCGCCATACTGTTGTCCGTCCCAAAAACCTTGTGTGTGTTGAGGAGCATATCGGCGCCGCCACCGCGGCACAATCACCAATGCCCCCTCGCTCCCGCCGGGGCGGGATGGCCGCCCGGCTAAACGCAAAATTAACCCAAGTCCTTAAAGATAACCGCGATCTACGCCCATTGGCGTGCACGAATTCGGCAGAAAAAGGGCATGCCCCCGTTATGTTTTTCTTCATCGGCCTCGTCGTTGTGATCGGCTCCGTTCTCGGCGGCTACATGCCCCATGGCAACGTAGCCGTGCTGTTCCAGCCCTTTGAATACCTCATTATCCTGGGCTCGGCGATCGGGGCGTTCGTCATCTCCAATCCCAAGCCGATCCTGGCCAAGACCGGCAAGCAGATCAGCCGCATCCTCAAAGGCCCGCCCTACAACAAGGCGGCCTATCTGGAGCTGCTGACCATGATGTATTCCATCTGCAAGCTCATCAAGACGAAGGGCGCGCTGGCCATCGAAAGCCATATCGACAATCCGCACGAAAGCTCGCTCTTCAACAATTACCCCAACTTCCTCGCCAATCATCACGCGCTGGAGTTCCTGTGCGACTATCTGCGCCTCATCACCATGGGCACGGACAATCCGCATGTGCTCGAAGACCTGATGAACGAGGAAATCGAGACGCACCACAACGAATCCCACGCCGTCTCCTCCGCCATCATCACCATGGGGGACGGCATGCCCGCCTTCGGCATCGTGGCCGCCGTGCTGGGCGTCATCGTCACCATGGCCTCCATCACCGAGCCGCCGGAAGTGCTGGGCGCCCTGGTGGGCGCGGCCCTTGTCGGCACCTTCTTCGGCATCCTGTGCTCCTATGGCATCGTGGGGCCCATCGGCAAGAACCTCGAAGCCTATGCCGACGCCGAGGGCAAATATTATGAATGCATGAAGGTGGTGCTGCTGGCCCATCTCAACGGCTCGGCCCCCGCGGTGTCGGTGGAATTCGGCCGCAAGATGCTGTTCTCCCACGAGCGCCCCAGCTTCCAGGAAATGGAAGAGGCCGTGGAAAACGTGCTGCCGGTGTAACGCCCCATGGCCAGCGGAGACAACAAGGAACCGGTCATCATCAAGAAGGTCGTCAAGGGCGGCGGCCACGGGCACCATGGCGGCTCCTGGAAGATCGCCTATGCCGACTTCGTGACCGCCATGATGGCCTTCTTCATGCTGCTCTGGCTGCTGGCCAACACCACCGACGAGCAGAAGAAGGGCATCGCCGACTATTTCTCGCCCTCCACCCCGTCCCTCCAGAACAACGGCTCCAACGGCGTGCTGGGCGGCCAGTCCCTGGAGTCCGATGGCGCCCAGAACCAGGGTTCGGTCATGCTGTCCATCCCCATGCCCCAGGATAACAGCAGCAGTGCGCCACAGGCGGAATCCAACGAGGATTCGGTGGAATCCATGATCGCCAAGCGGGAGGAAAACCGCTTCCGCATGGCACAGGAGGAATTGCAGACCGAAATCGAGCAGGATCCCGAACTGAGGGACTTCCAGGAACATATCATCGTCGACCTGACGCCCGAGGGCATGCGCATCCAGATCGTCGACAGCGACGACCGCTCGATGTTCGAGAAGGGAACCGCCACGCTGCTCCCCCATGCGCGGCGCATCCTGCGGGAGGTGGCGAAGGTCATCAACAACCTGCCCAACCGCATCCGCGTGAGTGGCCACACCGACGCTACGCCCTTTCACGGCGCCAACGGATACGGCAATTGGGAGCTTTCCTCCGACCGCGCCAATTCCGCCCGCCGCGCGCTGACCGAAAGCAATGTGCCGCCGGAACGTCTTTACGAGGTCACCGGCAAGGCCGGAACCGAACCGCTTTTCCCCGAAAACCCCAAGGGCGCCGCCAACCGGCGGATCAGCATCGTCCTCCTGCGCGAGGCCCCGGTGCTGCCCCCCGGCTACGTGCGCTGATCATCCTCCTGCAGCGCGCGGACGTCAGAACCGCCAGAACAGACCACTGGACGCCTGATGGCGGTGCGCCTGGTTCAGTTCCACCGTCGAGGCGTTGGAGCGATAATCATAGCGCAGATAGGCGCCGAGCCCCTTCACTGTCCATGAGGAGAGGTCGATGTCCAGGTTGGCGCTCACCTGGTTGAGGTCGTCCTTGCGCTTTTCGGGAAACAGCCAGTAGCGCTCGTCATAGTCGATCCGGTTGTAGCGGTAGCGCAGCGTGGCCACGAAGTATCTGGCAAATCCCGCGCTGGCATAGACCTGCGGCCCGTGCGCCCAATAGGAATAGACATCGTCTCCGGCATCGGCGCGGAGCACGTCATATTGCGCGCCGAAGCGGATGCCGGGCCTGTAGCTGTAGGAGATGCCAAGGCCGAACTGTCCCTCGTCGCTGTTCCGCGCGTCGGTCACCGCCACGTCGCGGTGGGCGACGGAGGCCGTGGCCGAAAGATTGACCTTTGGAGAAAGACGCACCGTTGCCCGGCTGCTGACGCCGTAAAGGCTCTGCTCCCGGTCCCGGTCCTGCCGGTAAAGGCCGGCATTGGGCTGGATGCTGACCGTGAAGCCCGTGCCGCGATAGAGCAGCGCCACGCCCCCGGCCACACTGTCGCGGTCGTAGTGCGTCTCGTCGAAATAGTTGACGGCGCTGGCATTGCCCTGGAACAGCAGCGCCCAGCGCTTGCTCAGGGGCCGCAGATAATTGGCATTGAGCGCGTAATTGACGCCCCCATCGTCCCGCGGCATGGACTCATCGGAAATGGCGAGTGTCACCGGCAGGCCGCCGATCACGGCCGCGGCGGTGGAAGAGGACGGGCCGCCGTTCACATTGCTGTCGACAATGAGCCCGGCGGAAAGCTGCAGCGCCAGGCGCTTGGGCTTGTCGACACTGGCCAGCAGCGGTTCGTCCACCGGAATGGACCGCGCCAGGGAGGACATGAGCTTCGAGGATTGCGCACCCGGACGCACCGTTTCGGCGGCGGTCAGGACACTCCGGGCGGCCCCCCTGTCCCCCTCCGCCAGGTAAATGCCGGCCAGCCGCGCGCGAACGCGTTCCGCGTCGGGCTGCGCCTCCAGCACCCGCTCATAAAGACGCTTCGCCTCGCCCCGGTCTCCCAGCGCGTTCCGGCAATCGCCCATGAGGGCCAGTGCCGTGAGATTGTCCGTATCGGCACCGAACACCTGCTCCAGGAGCGGGCAGGCCAGGTCCGGCCGTCCGCCTTCGGTCATGGCTTCGGCCAGACGCAACGGGTCGATCCGCGGAGCAGCAGCGCCCTCACCCGGGGGTGTGGGCTGGGCCAGGGCATCTATCGGGAAGGCCAGCAGCGCCAGGAAAGAGGTGCAGGCCAGCGCGGCGGCGCGTGAACGCTTCATAACGAAAGTACTCCTGTTCGGAAAGGATGGTCAGCGGCTGCCGGCGAAGACGCCGCTGGCGGTACCGGGCATCTCTCCCTGGTCCACCTCGAACCACCATTCGGCACCCATTTCATCGGCGTTGGGGCCGTAGAAGTGCCCCAGGATGTCCGACTCGCCGACCTCACCGCCGAAAACGGTCTGGCCTTCATCGACCATGCCCACAATGCCTTCGCCGTTATAGAACCCCCCGGAAAAGGACAGGCTGTTTTCGGCGTCGAAGGTCATGGTCCCCGTCAGGTCGCGACTGTCGGTGTCAAAGGTCATCGAGACGGTGCCGTCCAGTGCCGAACCGTCGCCCGCCGTGCCCTTCAGCACGCCATTGTAGACGGTCGTTATGTCGGACAACGCATCCAGGTCGAACCGGTCGTTGATCTGGGTGTCATCGCCGTAATAGGAGAAAGCCGCCCATGGATCGGCGTCACCCGGATCGGTATCACCCGGATCGGTGTCACCCGGATCGGTGTCACCCGGATCGGTATCGCCCGGCACCTCGTCACCGCCATCGGCGCCGTCGTCCACCTGACCGGGATCGGTCGGATCATCATCTCCCGTATCCCCGCCGTCCTGCGGCCCCGGATCGACGGTATCTCCGGGATTGTCCTGCGGATCGTCCGCCTGGTTCTCCGCCGTCCGGGTGGCATCGTCTATCAGCGACTGCTGGTTCTTGTCGCTGGTGACGGAATTGACGCGGTTCGCCGTATCCGGCAGTCCGGGCACGCCCGCGCCGTCCACCAGTTCGGCCAGCCTCTGCTCGGCCTGCTGTTGTTGCTGTTGCCGCTCTTGCTGGTTCTTCTGCTGCTGATCGGCAAGCTGGTTCAGGAAGTTCGTCAGTTGCGATCTCAGTTCCTCTTCCCGCGTCTGCTTCCTCTTCTGCTGCTGCGCCACCTGCTGTTGCCTGCGCCTCATCGCCAGTTCCTGCTGGCGTTTCCGCTCCTCGAGCTCCCGTGCTTCGGCCTTTTCACGGGTCCCGGTTTCCGACCCGTTCCGGCCATCCGGCTGCCCCGTGCCGGTTGTCGGATCGAGACCGGCCGTCGGATCGAGACCGGTCATGACTTCCTTCGAAACGCTTTCGGGGGTCTGCAGGGTGCGCTGAATATCCACTTTCCCGGTCTTCTCGTAGAGACTGGAAATCGGCCGGGATGTCGGCTCCACCGGCGCTTCTCGGCCGGCGTCGAGTTCAGGATCGAGACCAGCCGACGGGTCCATTCCGCTGGCCGCATCGATATATCTCCGCGCCCATTCAGCGGGCGCCCCGTCATTCCCGGACCCCGCCTGATCGAGCCGCGTCATCAGAAGATTGATGTCCGTCCCATCCGTCGGGACATCAGCGCCGTCAACCGAGAAGACCCCCGCTTCCGCCAGGGCCTGGAACCTTTGCTCGATCATGAGATCCTGCGCCAGGGCAGACACGCCGGAACACGCAAGGGCAAGAAGAGCCGCTCCGGTGCGGCAGCACAGCATTCGGTAAGGCATAAGGGCTCCCATGGGAACGTGGACATCCTCGGCAACAAGGATGTGGAACAGGAGACGGTGATAGATTTACTTGTGCTAAGAATCCCTTAATACCGGAGGCTGCGACAGGCTTTCTGTGGAACGCGCCCTTCCACGGTACCGGCCCGATACGGCAACTGGAGCTCTTCCGACCGCGCCACCCCCGCCGGAGCGCCTCCATGAGGTCCCTAGGGCAGGAACCGAGCCGTTTTTCCCCGAAATCCCAAGGCCACGGGCCAGCCGGCGCATCGGCTTCGCCCTCCTGCACGACGCTCCGGTACCGCCGCCCACATATATACATGTAAATTATGTATTTAAAATTATTCCACAAATTTTTTTAGCATGATAGCTCTTTGCGTCTTGCCCTGGGCGGTGCGAACCTGCATGATCGCCTAAATTGGTGACCGCCAAACCGCTTCCTCATGCCAAGCTCTGGTCTTTGCACACAGAGTTCGAATGGGCCTAATCCTTACATGTCTATCGACGTATCACATCTGCATCTCTGGGTGACGTACGCCATCATTCTGCTCGCCATCGTCTCCTACGCCCTGGACCGCCTGTCGCTGGAACTGACCTCGCTGGGCGTGCTGGGCACGTTGCTGCTGTTCTTCTATTTCCTGCCGCTCAAGGGCCCGGACGGCATGAACATCATGTCGGTGGAACATGTCCTGCAGGGATTCTCCGACCCGGCGCTGGTGGCCATCGTCTCGTTGCTCATCGTGGCGCAAGGTCTGATTCAGACCGGGGCGCTGGATGAACCCGTGGCCTTCATCCTCAAGTTCGGCAGCAACAGGCCGGGTGTCATCGTCTTCTTCTCCCTCATGACCGTGGCCATGGTCAGCGCCTTCATCAACGACACGCCGGTGGTGGTGATCTTCATTCCCATCATGGCGGCGCTGGCCGAGAAGCTGAGCCGGCCTGCCGGGTCGATCATGATGCCGCTGTCCTTCGCCGCTATCTTCGGCGGCATGACGACGCTCATCGGCACCTCCACCAACCTGCTGGCCGCGGGCACCTTCGAGGACATCACCGGCGAGAAGATCGGCTTCTTCGACTTCACCATTCCGGGCCTTGTGCTGGTCGCCGTGGGGCTTGTCTACATGTTCGCCGTCGCCCCCCGCATCCTGGGGGTGAGGGCCGAAAGCACGGAAGGCGCCACCAGCGGCAGCGGCCGGCAGTTCATCTCCCAGATCGAGATCATGGCCGGCAATCCGCTCATCGGGCAGGCGCCGGTGGCCGGCATCTTCCCGGCCCTGCCGGACGTGACGGTGCGCGCCATCCGCCGCGGGCGCCAGATGTTCGTGCCGCCCTATGAGGATATTTCCCTGCAGGAGGGGGATTCCATCGTCCTGGCCGCCACGCGCAAGACGCTCACAAACCTGGTGTCGCGCAATCCGGCCATCGTCTCGGGCAGCGTGAGCCTGCCGGCCCCCACGCCGGACGGCCCCAACCAGCCCATTCCCGGCGGCGACCGCATCCTGGCCGAGGTGGTGGTCGCCCCGGCTTCGCGCATGGAAGGCCGCACCATCGAACAGACGGGCTTCCGCGACCAGACCCGCTGCGTGGTCTTCGGCATTCAACGGCGCTCCCGCATGTCGCGCTCGGGCTTCGACGATATCCGTCTGGAGGCCGGCGACGTGCTCCTGGTGCTGGGCAAGCGCGACGACGTGATGAACCTGCGCGAGCAGCGCGACGTGCTGCTGCTGGAATGGTCCACCCAGGAGCTGCCGGTGAAGACCCATGCGCGGCTGGCCATCGGCATCTTTGCCGGCGTGGTCGTGACGGCGGCCTCGGGCCTGCTGCCGATCGCCATCTCCGGCCTGGTGGGCGCCACGCTGATGATCGCCACGGGATGTCTCAACATCCGCCAGGCGTCGCGCGCCGTGAACCGGCGGATCGTGATGATCATCGCGGCGGCTCTCGCCATGGGCACGGCGCTGCAGGCCACCGGCGGCGCCGAATACCTGGCCTATGGCCTGGGGCAGGTCCTGGGCCATACCTCCCCCGCCATGCTGCTGTCCGGCTATTTCCTGCTGGTGGCGGTGATCACGAACGTGCTGACCAACAATGCGACGGCCGTGCTGTTCACGCCCATCGCGGTGAGCCTGGCCGCTTCGGTGAACGTGGACCCCAAGATCTTCGTCTATGCCACCATATTCGCCGCCAACTGCGCCTTCGCCACGCCCATGGCCTACCAGACCAACCTGCTGGTCATGGGCCCGGGGCAATACCGGTTCCGCGATTTCATGCGCGTGGGCATTCCCCTGATGATCCTCATCTGGATCACCTTCACCCTCTTCGCGCCGTGGTATTTCGGGCTCTCCTGGTAGCCCCGGCCGAGACCGGCGCGAACGAGTGGATGCCAGGGTAGGCAGACCTCTCCGCCTCCTATAATATATCGGGATGGGAGGGGAGAGCAGTTGACCAGCCAGACCCACAGGTTTCCGAGATTCTTCGTCACGGTGGCGACGCCCTGCCCGTACCTGCCGGGCCGGGAGGAGCGCAAGCTCTTCACCGAGCTCAAGGGCGGCGACGCGGTGGAGCTCAACGACATCCTCACCCACTATGGGTTCCGGCGCAGCCAGAACGTGGCCTACCGCCCGGCCTGCGACAATTGCAGCGCCTGCCAGTCGGTGCGCATCCGCGTGAAGGATTTCGAGCTCAAGCGCTGGGCCCGCAAGGCGCTCAAGGCCAACAGCGACCTGGTGGCGGACGTCATCGACCCCTGGGTGACGGACGAGCAGTTCGACCTCTTGAAGACCTATCTCGGCGCAAGACACGGCGACGGCGGCATGGCCGGCATGGACGCCTATGACTATACGCTCATGGTGGAGGATACGCCGGTCGAGACCACGCTCACCGAATACCGCATGGCGGGAGAGGACGGCACGGCGTCGGACCTCATCGCCGTGTGCCTGACCGACAGGCTCTCCGACGGGCTCTCCATGGTCTACAGCTTCTATAATCCCGAGCTTCAGGGCCGCAGCCTCGGCACCTTCATGATTCTCGAACATGTGGCGCGCGCCCGGCGCATGGGGCTGGACTATGTCTATCTGGGCTACATGGTCTCCAACTGCCGCAAGATGAGCTACAAAGCGCGCTTCCAGCCCCTGGAAGTGCTGGGCCCGGACGGCTGGCGCATCGCAAAGGCGTGACGCATCCCCTTGGCCCGCCGACAATGCTTGCCCCGCACGGCGCGGTCTTTATACTGCACCGAAACTCACAAAACTCCGGCTCCGCCCCGGCTTGCGGCGGCCGGAGGGCTTATCGCTAGGGGAAGTTTCCGCATGAAGCGTCGCGATTTCATCACCAAGGGCGCCACGGGCGTCATCGCCGCCGGAGCCGCCGCCGGCGGCCTGGCCGCGCCGGCCATCGCCCAGGGCCGCCGCCAGCTCAAGCTGGTCACCACCTGGCCGAAGAATTTCCCCGGCCTCGGCACGGGCTGCGAGCGCCTGGCCAAGCGCATCGGGGAGATGACCGACGGGCAGATCACCGTGCGCGTCTTCGGCGGCGGTGAGCTGGTCCCCGCCCTCTCCGCCTTCGATGCGGTATCGGGCGGCACGGCGGAGATGTATCACGGCGCCGAATATTACTGGCAGGGCAAGAGCCAGGCCTACAACTTCTTCGCCGCCGCCCCTATGGGCTTCACGGCGGAGGAGCATTATGCCTGGATCAACCATCTGGGCGGCCAGGAACTGTGGGACGAGCTCTCCGCTCCCTTCAACATCAAGCCCCTGATGTGCGGCAGCACGGGGCCGCAGACGGGCGGCTGGTTCCGCAACGAGATCAACTCGCTGGAAGACTTCAAGGGGCTGAAATACCGCATTCCCGGCCTCGGCGGTGAAGTGGTGCGGCGCATGGGCGCCGCCGTGGTGACCCTGGCGGGGGGCGATATCTTCCCCTCCCTGCAGTCCGGCGCCATCGATGGCGCGGAATGGGTGGGCCCCTGGAACGACCTGGCCTTCGGCTTCTACAAGGTGGCCAAGCATTATTACTATCCCGGATTCCAGGAGCCGGGCAGCGTCCTCTCGCTCGGCATCAACAAGGATGTGTGGGAGAGCTTCACAAAGCAGCAGCAGGCCATCATCAAGTCCGCCGCCGAGGTGGAGAACAGTGCCATGCTGGCGGAGTTCATCGCCCATAATGGCGATGCGCTGCGGGTCCTGACGACGCAGCACGGCGTGCAGCTTCACGAATTCCCGCAGGACGTGCTCACCGAGATCGGCCGCATTTCGGGCGAGGTCATCGCCGCCGCCGGCGCCGCCGACGACATGTCGCAGAAGGTCTATGCCAGCTTCAAGGAGGCCTACCAGCTCATCAAGGGCTGGACGGACATCGGCACCGATGCCTTTCTCAGGGCGCGGGATCTGGACTACACCTACTTCAAGTAAGGATGGCTCAGGTTGGATAACGCTTCTCTGCTCGTCACTCGCGCAGCGTGTCAGGTCGGCGAATGATGACAGAGGAAAGCGGGAGCTTGATTTATATCAGGACGCGGTAATGGGGAGCGATATAGAGGCAGTCATTGCGAGGAGCGAAGCGACGCGGCAATCCAGCAACCGCCTCTCCGGCGGCGAGAGTCTGGATTGCCGCGCCCCTACAGGGGCTCGCAATGACGATAGTAGTCCCATGAGTCGTCAACATGGCCAATTGGTATAGACCTGACGTCAACAGACCGGGGGGATTTCAGTTTGCGATTGATCGGTGCTGTTGCCGGTCTGATTGACCGGATCAACGAGTGGATCGGGCGGGGCGTGTCCTGGCTCGCCATCATTCTCGTCCTCGTGCAGTTCGTGGTGGTGCTGATGCGCTACGTCTTCGGCATCGGCTCCATCCCCATGCAGGAATCGCTCATCTATCTGCACGCCACGCTCTTCCTCGGCGCGGCGGCCTATACCCTCAAGCATGACGGGCATGTGCGGGTGGACGTCTTCTACCGGGGCGCCTCCGCCAGGGCCAAGGCGTGGGTGGACCTCCTGGGCAGCCTCATCTTCCTCCTGCCGGTCATGTGGATCGTCTGGTCGACGGGCTGGCCCTATATCACCTCCTCCTGGGCCATCCGGGAGGGATCGACGGAAACGGCGGGCATACAGGCGGTCTTTCTGCTCAAGACCATGATCCTCGTCTTCGCCGTGCTCGTCGCCCTGCAGGGCGTTTCCACCATCATCCATTGCCTCCTGCGCCTCACCGGCCGTGAAGCCCCGCCCGCCGAGCCTTCGGGCGAAGACGCCGAGAGGATCTGAGCATGGCCATCCTCGATCATCTCGACCTCATCATGTTCGCGGTCACTTGCGGGCTGCTGATCTGCGGCTTCCCCGTGGCCTTCACGCTGGCGGGCGCGGCGCTCCTCTTCGCGGCGCTGGGCACCATGCTCGGCGCCTTCGACATGTCCTACATCACCGCCTATCCGCTGCGCATCTGGGGCAGCATGACCAACGAGACGCTGCTGGCCGTGCCGCTCTTCATCTTCATGGGCGTGATGCTGGAGCGCAGCCGCGTGGCCGAGGAACTGCTGGAGAGCATGGGCCGCCTGTTCGGCAAGCTGCGGGGCGGGCTCGGCATCTCCGTGACCATCGTGGGGGCGCTCTTGGCCGCGTCCACGGGCATCGTGGGGGCGACCGTGGTCACCATGGGACTTCTCTCTCTCCCCACCATGCTGCGCCGGGGCTATTCGCCGACACTCGCCACCGGCTCCATCTGCGCGGCGGGAACGCTTGGGCAGATCATCCCGCCGTCCATCGTGCTTGTTCTCCTCGGCGACGTCATCTCCTCCTCCTACCAGGAGGCGCAGCTCGAGCAGGGCATCTTTTCGCCGGAAACCATGTCGGTGGGCGACCTGTTCGCCGGCGCGCTGCTGCCCGGCATCGGGCTGGTGGTCCTTTACATCATCTACCAGGTGGTCATCGCCATCGTGAAGCCGGAGAGCTCGCCCCCCGTGGTGGCCGAGGCCGGGGAAACGCCGCCCACCTGGCGCGAGCTCCTGGAAGCGCTGCTGCCGCCGGTCATCCTGGTGATCGCCGTCCTGGGCTCGATCCTCGCCGGCATCGCCACGCCGACGGAAGCCGCCGCCGTGGGCGCCGTGGGCGCCCTCTTCCTGGCCGGCCGCAAGGCGGACATGGCGCGTCCCTGGCCCATCTATACCGGCGCGCTGGCCCTGGTCGCCATGCTGGTCCTCACCTCGTTCATGGACCTGCGGCTGGGCCGGGACACGATCGGCCTGGGGAGCGAAATCGGCATCGCCGCCGCCCTGCTGCTCTCGGCGGTGCTGGCCTGGAGCCTGCTGGTCTGCCTCAAGCGCCTCTTCACCTCGGGCGTTCTCGGCTCGGTCAGCCGCTCCACGGCGCAGATCACCTCCATGGTGTTCATCATCCTGGTGGGCGCGGCCCTCTTCTCCCTGGTGTTCCGCGGGCTGGGCGGCGACATCACCATCGAGAACATCCTCTCCGACCTGCCGGGTGGGAAGATGGGCGCCATCCTGGTTGTCATGCTGGTCATGTTCATCCTCGGCTTCTTCCTGGATTTCATCGAGATCACCTTCGTGGTGGTGCCGCTGGTCGCCCCGGTGATCCTGGCCATGGACGTGAACCCGGTGTGGCTGGGCGTGATGATGGCCATGAACCTGCAGACCAGCTTCCTCACCCCGCCCTTCGGCTTCGCCCTCTTCTATCTGCGTGGCGTCGCCCCGGACAGCATCAGCACCGGCCAGATCTACAAGGGCGCCATCCCCTTCGTCATCATCCAGCTCATCGCCCTGGCGATCCTGGCCTATATGCCCGAGATCGCAACCTGGCTGCCCGGCGTGGTGATGGAGTAACGGACCATATCCAATGTCATGCCCGCCTCCGAGCGGGCATCCGGTGCGGCCCAAAGGGCCGCCAGTCGATAATGTGCGCGCTACGCGCGCGCCGGACCCCCGCACAAGGCGGGGGTGACGATTGGGGAAGGTGGAGGTAACGCTTCAATCTGGAAACAGCAGGGCTTAGAACCGGCCTCGCGCCGCCGCCCAGTAGAGCTTGAGGATGCGGCCGGGGCG
>Ga0164243_10002218_pt1 | contig 32323 bp, 32 predicted proteins | sample OricompcompostOP_FD_108781 | JGI IMG/M metagenome (GOLD analysis project Ga0164243, IMG submission 108781) | Organic Plus compost microbial communities from Emeryville, California, USA - Original compost - Organic plus compost (OP) | ecosystem: Engineered > Solid waste > Mixed feedstock >... | reverse complement strand
TCACCAACCACGACCAGCATGAGGAGGTCGACACCGACAACACCCTCGCCCTCACCGCCTGAAACCGCCTCGAACCGACTCGAAGGATCACAACACGGTTACACCACTACCTGGGACTTGACCTGATCGACCCGGTAGTTGTGCACTTGGCCTGATCGGCGCCTACGGACGCGGCCAGGCTCATCCTCTGAGGTGACCAGTCCTCATTGAGTCACGAACCGTTCTGCACGTGGACACACGGCGAGCCATTCATCAGAAGCGACCTGCTGATGCCTGTGCACACCAGCTCCCGGGGCCTACCCTGTCAGGCTTGCTGACGACATCGCGGCATCAGCCGAATCGCTCCACCGAGGCCGCCGCCCGCCGCAACTGGTCCAGCCCGTCGACGACCGATCGCCGCACCGCCTGATGGGTGTTCGGATCGGCCGCCAGCGCCTCGGCCAATCCGACCGTCGTGCTGTCGGCGTACGTGCCCGGGAAGGCCAGCAGTGCGACCCGTCCCAGCGCCCAACCGTGCCGGAACGCCTTCGTACCGTCGATCTCGGCGAAGTAACGGGCCACATACGGCGCGGTCAGATCATGCTGATGGGGAAGGAAGAACGCCTCCGCGGTCGCGTACAGCTCGTACGCCGGAACGTCCCGGCCGTCCACCAGCAGGGCGAACGCCGCATCCTTCGCGGCGGTGGTCGGAACCGCTGCCCGGGCCCGGGCAGCAGCGACCACGCCCGCCGAGGACGGGTCGGCGGCCAGGCAGTCATCGATCACCGAGGTCTCACCGGTCAGCGACACCAGCCGTACGGCGATCGCCCACCGCAGCACGTGGTCCAGCGACAACCCGTCCGGGAGCTCGCCGGCCAGCCAGCGACGCAGCCCGTCCGGGTCCGTCGCGGCACCGATCGCGAGCCGGAAGGCCGCGAGTTGCCGGTCGCTGCCCGGTTCGCTCGCCCTCAGCAGGCTGCCGAAGGTGTCGGCCACCGTACGAGCCCGGTCGGCCCGCTGTCCCGGCGGGCACCAGGGGCCGGCCAGCTTCTGCAGGAAGCCGCCCATCGCCTCGACGAACTCGACCTGTGGCTCGCTCGGCAGCGCGGCGGCCAGTAGTGCCGTCGCCCGCGCCGGATCCAACTGCACCGAGCGGACCCCGTCACGGAGTGCGTTGTAGAGCACCAGCCGGGTCCGTGGGTCGGCGACCGCCGCGATCGGCGGCACACTGCTCCAGTCGGGAGCGACACGGGCCCAGGTCTCGTCGTGGCCGTCCGGCAGCACGAGGCCACCGTCCCCGGGCAGATCGGCCAGCGTGGTGGCGGCGGCGATCCGTACCGGGGACTCCCCCACCACTCGGCCCGCCGCATCGAGTCGTACGGCCGTGGTGATGTGGGCGCGGTCCGCAGAACGCCCGTCGAGCGGAGTCGAGACGTCCGGAGACGTCCGGGTGATCCTGGCCCAGCCCGGCTCTGCGGAGACACCGGTCAACAGGTCCGGGCCGGTGGTCCGCAGCCACTCTTCGGCCCAGCCGTCGATCTCGGTGGCCCCGGCTGTCCGCCAGCAGGCCATCAGCTCGGCGAACTCGGCATTGCCACCGCCGTACCGGCCGAAGTACTCACGCAGACCGGCCAGGAAGGTCTCCTCGCCGACGTAGAGCGACAGCTGCCGCAGCACGGCCGCACCCTTGGCGTACGAGATCCCGTCGAACTGCTGCAGCGCCGATTCGGCGTCGGCCGACCCGTTCCCCGCGATGGGGTGGGTCGAACTCGACTGGTCGGCGACCAGGCCCCAGTCCTTGCGGCTGATGCCGAACTCGAGCCACCGCTGGTACGGCGTCACCCGCGAACAGACCGTGTGCGCCATGAACTCGGCGAAGGACTCGTTCAACCACAGGTCGTCCCACCAGCGCATCGTCACCAGGTCGCCGAACCACATGTGCGCCATCTCGTGGGCGATCGTGCAGGCGCGCCCGCCCCGTTCGTTCTCGGTGGCGGCACCCCGGAAGATGTACTGGTCGCGGAAGGTGACACAGCCCGGGTTCTCCATCGCGCCGGCGTTGAAGTCGGGCACGAAGGCCTGGTGGTACTCCCCGTACGGGTACCTCATGCCGAACATCTCCTGGTAGGCGTCCAGGCAGGCGGCGGTGACGGCAAAGATGTCGTCGGCCTGCGCGGCCAGCTCCTCGGCCAGATCGGCGCGCACACAGATCCCCAGCGGCACCCCGTCGTGCTCGGATCGCACCTCGGCGTACGGGCCGGCCACCAGGGTGACGAAGTAGGTCGCCAGCGGCACCGGCTGGTGCAGGCGCCACGTGCGCTGCCCCACCCCACGCTGGTCGAGTACCACGGCGCTGGCGTCGTGGGTGTCGAGACCCCCTCCCACAGGCTCGGCCGGTCCGTTCCCCCGGACCACCCAGTCGGCCGGTGCCGTGACGGTCAGGGTGTACGGAGCCTTCAGGTCCGGCTGGTCGAATCCGGCGAACCACTTCGGACCACCGTCCAGGAACGACATCGCATACAGGTAGCGGCGCCCATCAGGCGCGATGTGGCGGTGCAGGCCCTCGCCGTCATTGGCGTAGGCCATGGTCGCGGCGATCTCGAGGGTGTTGGTGCCGGCCCGCAGTCCCGTCAGCGGGAGACGCCCGTCCGCCCAGGCGGTGATCTCGACCGATTCCCCGTTGAGCACGGCCGATTCCAGGACGACCGGCTTGACGTCACAGAAGGTCGCGGCGCCCTCCTCGACACACTCGAAGGTGATCCGGGTGGTGCTGGGGAAGGTGTCGGTCTCAGCGGTCAGGTCGAGATCGACCTCGACGGCGGAGACGGTGAGCAGCTGGGCACGGGTCACGGCCTCGGTACGGGTCAGGCTGGGCATGGGCTGAACCTAGCAAGGGGGACGACGCCAGAACCTCGCAAGGGGGACGACCCCTTGGATCCCCGATACGAACCAACCCCGGGAACCTGTCAGGGGATGGAAGGATGGCGGCCATGGCCAACCCCATTCCTGAGGTCCGCGAGCTCACCGCCGACGACATCGCTGCCGCCGAGCAGCTGTCCGCCGAGGCGTTCGGCCGGCAGCCCAACCCCGAGGCCAAGCCGCTGCCCGGGGCGACCTACTGGGGCGCCTTCCTCGACGGCCAACTGGCGGCCAAGGTGACCAGCCGTGCGTACGACAGCCATGTCCACGGACACCTGGTGCCGACCTGCGGCATCGGCGGGGTGACCGTGGCCGCTGAGCACCGGGGCAAGGGACTGATCCGGCTGCTGGTCCCACACGCCCTGGAGCAGGCCGCCAGCAACGGAGCCGTGATGGCCGGGCTCTTTCCCACCGCCTTGGGGATCTACCGTCCGTACGGCTTCGAGTACGTCACCGACGAACGCACCCTTCGGTTCGCTCCCCGCGAGCTGGCCGAAGCCACCGCTCCGGGCCTGGACCAGGTCTCGGTCCGCCGCGCCGGCCTGACCGACATTCCTGCCGTACGCGAGTGCTACGACCGCTGGGCAGCCACCCAGAACGGGCCGCTCAGCCGGCGTGGGATCTCTTTCCCGGCGACCGACAGCGAGCTGCTCGCCGCCTACCCGTCGCCCTTCGTCGCCGTGGGCGAGGACGGCACCATCCGCGGATACTGCTTGTGGCGCAGGGGAAACGGGTTCGGAACCGATGCCTCGATCACCGTCGATGACCTGGTCGCCACCGACGCCGCGTCCGAAGCATCACTGTTGCGAACCCTGGGCAGTTTCTCCATGGTGGTGGGCCACATCGACATCTCCGGCTCTGGTGCCGACACCGGTCGGTGGGTTCGCCGAGCCGGGCTCGGCCAGCAGCTCGGTACGCCGATCCCCTATCTGGTGGCGATCCTGGATGTTGCTGCCGCGCTGATGCTGCTCCCCGCCTCGCCCTGCCCAGGCGTCGATCTCGAGCTGGTCGTCGCCGGCCGGGCCGGGGTGTCCGCAGTGCCGGGCCGCTACCACGTGACGAGCGTGGACGATGTCGTACGGGCCGAGCGGGTCGGCGCCCCAGAAGCCGGGCGGGAGGACCTCGTGTTCACCCCGGGAGGGTTCGCCACGTGGTGGATGAAGGCGTCCAGCCTGGTTGAGCTGCGCTCCGCCGGGCTGGTCACCGGCCCGACCGAGCACGACGCAGCGTTGGATGCTCTGGTCCCGAACAGGCCGGTGCGGATCCTCGACCACTACTGATCGGGGATCCGCACGCCCAGTGCCGTGTCAGGAGGTCACCGGAGCCACTGGTGCCGTCCGATGATCCGGCCCCAGACCTTGCCGAGACCCCAGGTGTCGCCGCTGAGGGTGACGGCGGCGACGATCAGCATCGCGGCCTCCAGCCAGTGCGAGTCCACGAGGGGGTTGGTGCCACCGAGGACGGGCGGAAACTCGGCCAGCCACATCATGAACAGCAGCACCGAGCCGGCGATCGCGGCAATCCGCAGCCCGGCACCGGACATCACGGCGACGCCGATGGCCAGCAGCGCCACCATGAACAGCACGTCACCCACAGGATTGCCGAACAGCTTGATGAGCGGGGCGAACGGGCCTTCCACGCCGCCGATGAAGCCTTGGGCCGGGTGACCGCCGGCGATCCATGCCTTGTCGGGTTTGGTCGAGAAACCCAGGCCGAAGAGCTTGTCGAGAAACGGCCACAGGAAGGTCCAGCCGATCAGCAGTCTGCTGACGGCCAGGGCGATCCTTGCGCCGCGTGATGTGACGATGTCGGACTGCATCCGGATGGCCCCCGCACCCACGGCGCCACCCTTCCCCGAGTCCGTCCGACCGACGGCAGCGGTGGCCGCTGTCCTTGTGGTGGCAGACATCTGAGTCCCTTTCCTCGGTGACCGGTCCCTGTTCCGGCCTCACTATGAATCGTAGTACTACGACTCGTAGGAGTCACCTGTGGGAAGGCTCAGCTGACCCGCTCTCCGACTCGGGAACCCGGCGCGGGCCGAGTCGCAGCAGGACGAGTGCCAGCACCAGCATCGCGGCCCCGATCAACAACAGGTCGAAGTCCAGCCCCTCCAACTTGCCGTCACCCGACGGCACAGTGGTCCGGAAGGCGGGGAACACCGCCAGCACACCCGCGACGACGATCAGCAGCCTCACCCCGAGCGTGCCGGTCCGGGGCAGCGATGACGGATCCGGACCACGCTCCAGCTTCACCAAGGGCACGCTGACCGCGAGCACGAGGGCCAGGACCACCGCCAGCACAGGGATACGGGTCAACCACCAAGCAGCACTCGGTGCCTGCGGCAGGCCCGGGATGAAGAAGAACAAGGCGGCGATGCCGATCACGAACGCGGCATGCCACAGATAGATGGTCATCGCCCGCGAACCGATGACGTACATGATGCCGAGCACCGCCTTGTGCTGGACCAGACGGCGCAGGCCGGGGCGAACCAGGACGAACAGACAGGTGTGCCCGATCGCCATGGTCACCAGGGGCGCTGTCGGCGGAATCTGGTTCTGCAACATGTCGGGGCCGTAGCTGGCCAAGCTCGCCATCACCCCGGTGAGCGCCATCGACACTGCCCAGGCCAGGAGCAGCTGCCAGCGCCGGAACCGGTCGAGTCGGTGGTCCGCGAGCCAGAAGCCCAGCTGTTGGGCGAACGGCCAGGCGAACAGGTAGTTCAGCAGGCCCACCAGCTCCACGCCGCTGATCATCCGCGCGACGTCCACGACGACGGCTCCCAGGGCCAGCACGACCAGGGGTACCACCGGATGCCGGCGATGCGCCGCAGCCAGCGGTGGAATCAATGCCTGACACAGCAGATAGGCACCCATGAACCAGATCGGGGTGCCGACACCGTACGACGCCGCATCCGCCAGGGAGCGCGGCACGCCGATCAGCACCGCCGCACCGAAGACGACCGAAAGGATGACGAAGAGGGCTGCCGCCGGCTGGGCGAACCGCACCAGCCGCGCCCGGAAGAAGGTGAAGGCATCATCCCCACGGCGTTGGGCGCTCCGCCAGGCAAGGTAACTGACGCAACCACCCACCACGAAGAACAGCGGCATCGGCTGGATGAACCAGGTTCCAGCGGCGAAGAACGGCAGTTCCTGCGGCGGGGTCCAGTTCTCCATCGTGCCGTCCGGGGTCTGCCGCAGGGCCACGAAACAGACATGGGCAGCCACCACGACCAACAGGCAGACCACCCGCATCAGGTCCAGGGTGAGGTCGCGTTTGGCCAGCGCGGCGTTGCGGCTGTCGTCGGGCATCGTCGTCGGTATCCTCCTGCGTCCTCGAACCTGGGCCTGTCACGAGGCTGAGATGATCGTAGGCTGCTTCCCGGTTGCCCGGGCGCTCCCCTTAGTGTCGGGTGCATGAGCATCGCCGAGAACTTCGCCACTCCGGCCGCCACCCTGAACGACGGCACCGTCATGCCACTGCTCGGCCTGGGCACCTGGCAGATCCCCGATGAACAGGCCGCCGAGGTCGTGACGACCGCGCTGCAGCACGGCTACCGTCACCTCGACACCGCGACGAGGTACGGCAACGAGACCGGCGTCGGCGCCGGGATCGCCACCTCCGGACTGACCCGCGACGACGTCTTCGTGACGACCAAGTTCCCGCCGAACCTGGCCGGGGCCGAGCGTGCGGAGCTGGAACGCAGCCTGGAGCGTCTCGGCCTGGACCGGATCGACCTGTGGCTGATCCATGCTCCCGGCGGTGAGAATCGCGACGATGCACTCGTGTCGACGTGGGAGAACTTCATCGCTGCCCGCGAGGACGGGCTGGTGACCAGCATCGGGGTGAGCAACTACACCCCTGATCTCATCGACACCCTGGTCGCCGCGACCGGCGTCACTCCCGCGGTGAACCAGATCCGCTGGAGCCCGACCCACCACGACCCCGAGGTGGCCGAGGCCCTGGCCGCCCGTGGTGTCGCGCTTGAGGGCTACAGCGCGTTCCGGTTCAGCAACCTCGACGACCCGACGCTGGTCGAGATCGCCGCCGCCCATGACGCCACCACGGCCCAGGTGATCGTGGCCTGGCACATCGCTCACGACTGGGTCGTGATTCCGAAGTCCACCCACGCCGACCGCATCCGCGCCAACGCCGAGGGCGTACGGCTCGAGCTCACCGCCGACGAGGTGGCCCGGGTGGACGCGCTGCGCGAAGCCTGAGCGGGCGCCTGTCCGGGTGGCCGTCCGGATGAGATATCTTGACCTCAAGACAACTGCGGCGAGGAGATCCACTTCATGGCCAAGATCATCTACACCCACACCGATGAGGCGCCCCTACTGGCGACCTACTCGTTCCTGCCGATCATCGATGCCTTCACCCGGACGGCGGGCGTCGAGGTCGAGACCCGTGACATCTCGCTGTCGGGTCGCATCCTCGCGGCGTTCAGCGACCTGCTGCCGGCCGAGCAGCGGGTCAGCGACGCACTCGCCGAGCTCGGCGAGCTGGCCACCACCCCGGAGGCCAACATCATCAAGCTGCCGAACATCTCGGCCTCGGTGCCGCAGCTGAAGGCCGCGATCAAGGAGCTGCAGGACAAGGGCTACGCCCTCCCCGACTACCCCGAGGGCGATGACCCGGCCGATGCCGACACCCGGGCCCGGTACGACAAGGTCAAGGGTTCGGCGGTGAACCCGGTGCTCCGTGAGGGCAACTCCGACCGGCGTGCTCCTGCCTCGGTGAAGAATTTCGCGAAGTCGCACCCGCACTCGATGGGCGCCTGGTCGCCCAACTCGAAGACCAATGTCGCGCACATGAGCGGTGGCGACTTCTTCTCCAACGAGCAGTCGGTCGTGCTGCCCGCCGACGACGTGCTCACCATCAAGCACGTCGGTACCGATGGCACCGAGACAGAGCTGAAGTCCGGCCTGAAGGTGCTGGCCGGCGAGGTCGTCGACGGCACCTTCATGAGCGCGGCGGCACTCGACAGCTTCCTGGCCGAGCAGATCGCCCGCGCCCAGGCCGAGGACGTGCTCTTCTCGTTGCACCTCAAGGCCACGATGATGAAGGTCTCCGACCCGATCATCTTCGGCCACGCGGTCCGCGCCTTCCTGCCCGAGGTGTTCGCGAGGTACGGCGACCAGCTCGCCGCCGCGGGCCTGTCTGCCAACGACGGCCTCGGCTCGATCCTGGCCGGTCTTGACGCCCTCGAGAACGGCGCCGAGATCAAGGCTGCCATCGAGGCCGGACTCGCCGCCGGGCCGAAGCTGGCCATGGTCAACTCAGACAAGGGCATCACGAACCTGCACGTGCCGAGCGATGTGATCGTCGACGCCTCGATGCCGGCCATGATCCGCACCTCGGGTCACATGTGGGGTCCGGACGGCAACGAGGCCGACACCCTCGCCGTGCTGCCCGATGCCTCGTACGCGGGCATCTACCAGGTCGTCATCGACGACTGTCGGGCCAACGGTGCCTTCGATCCGACGACCATGGGTTCGGTGCCGAACGTCGGCCTGATGGCGCAGAAGGCCGAGGAGTACGGCAGCCACGACAAGACCTTCGAGATCGCTGCCCCGGGCAAGGTCCAGGTGGTCAACAGCGCCGGTGACGTGCTGATCGAGCACCAGGTCGAGGCCGGCGACATCTGGCGCGCCTGCCAGACCAAGGACGCCCCGATCCAGGACTGGGTCAAGCTGGCCGTCACCCGCGCCCGCGCCTCGCAGACCCCGGTGATCTTCTGGCTCGACGCCAACCGTGCCCACGACGCCAACCTGATCGCCAAGGTGAAGCAGTACCTCAGCGACCACGACACCACCGGCCTCGACATCTCGATCGCCGCCCCAGCGGATGCGATCAAGACCTCGGTGGAGCGGATCCGGCGCGGCGAGGACACCATCTCGGCCACCGGCAACGTGCTGCGTGACTACCTCACCGACCTGTTCCCGATCCTGGAGCTGGGCACCAGCGCCAAGATGCTGTCGGTGGTGCCACTGATGAACGGCGGTGGGCTGTTCGAGACCGGCGCCGGCGGCTCGGCACCCAAGCACGTGCAGCAGCTGGTGAGCGAGAACTACCTGCGCTGGGACTCCCTCGGCGAGTTCCTGGCCCTGGCCGAGAGCCTGCGCCACCTGTCGACCTCGGCGGACAATGCCCGGGCCGCCGTGCTGGCCGATGCCCTCGACAAGGCCACCGAAACCCTGCTGAACAACGACAAGTCGCCGCAGCGGCGCCTCGGCACCATCGACAACCGCGGCAGCCACTTCTACCTCGCCCTGTACTGGGCCCAGGAGCTGGCCGCCCAGAGCGCCGATGCCGAGCTCGCGGCTGCCTTCGCCCCGATCGCGGAGAAGCTCGCCGCGGACGAGGCGACGATTGCCGGGGAGCTCCTTGCGGTACAGGGATCCCCTGCCGACATCGGTGGCTACTACCGCCCCGAGGATGCCAAGGCCTCTGTCGTGATGCGTCCCTCGGCAACGCTGAACGCCATCATCGACCAGATCGGCTGAGCCTGACCGAGACCTACGAGGGCCGGATCTCCGTGAGAGGTCCGGCCCTCGTGGCGTGTCAGGAGAGGAACCGTTCCGCCAGCCGTACCCAGTAGGTCGCGCCGAGGGCCAGCACACGATCGTCGAAGTCGTAGGTGGCACTGTGCAGCGGCGCCGATGCCGTGCCGTTGCCGATGAAGGCGTAGCTGCCCGGCCGTTGCGCGAGGAAGAAGGCGAAGTCCTCGCCCGTCATCGCCCCGTCGTGGTCGAGAACCCGGTCTGCCCCGACGATCGACTCCATCGTGGCGCGGGCGAAACCTGCCTGCTCGGGCGGATTGATGGTCGGTGGGTAGTGGCGCTCGAAGCGGAAGTCGGCCGCCGTGCCGTGCGCAGCAGCGATGTGCTGGGCGATCTCGACCATGCGCTGCTCGATCCGGTCGATGGCCGATGCGGTGGCCGTACGGACCGTACCGGCAATCTCACAGGTCGTCGGCACCGCGTTGATCGCTTCCCCGCTGCGGATCTGGGTCACCGACACCACGGCCGGCTCCAGCGGCGAGGTGGAGCGGGAGACCACCGTCTGCAGGGCCTGGACGACCGCGCATCCGGCCGGGATCGGATCGATCGTCAGATGCGGCAGTGCGGCATGACCGCCCCGGCCGGTGATCGTCAGGTGGAAGCGACTGCTGGATCCCATGGCGAGCCCGGGTCCGACGGCGAAGCTGCCGACCTCGAGTCCCGGCCAGGAGTGCAGGGCATGGATCTCGTCGATCCGGAACCGCTCGAACAACCCGTCCTCGATCATCGCCTTCGCCCCGGCCCCGCCCTCCTCGGCCGGTTGGAACACCAGATGGACCACACCGTTCAGGTCGTCACGTCCGGCCAACCGGTGGGCCGCCAGGAGCAGCATCGCGACGTGCCCGTCATGGCCGCAGGCATGCATGGCGCCGGGAATCGTGCTGACGTGGGCGAAGGTGTTGGCCTCTCGGATCGGCAACGCATCCAGGTCAGCCCGCAGTGCGATCGAGCGACCGGACGCACCGGAGCCGATCACGCCGACCATTCCGGTCCCACCGATGCCTCGATGCACCTCGATCCCATCCCGCTCCAGCAGTTCCGCAACGCGGTCCGCAGTCCGGTGCTCGCGGTAGGCCGTCTCCGGGTGGGCGTGCAGCCCACGACGTACGGCGGCGAACTCCCCTGACGCGGCGATGACCACCGGGTCCAGTTCCACTGCACACCTCCGGGCTCAGGTCGCGCCCATGCTACGCAGGCCTGGCCGCTGCAACGGGTTCCGATCGCAGCGGGTAACGTCGGTGCCATGAGTGAAACCGCTTCCCGCACCCCGATGCCGTACCACCGTCTCGGCCGAGCCGGACTCAAGGTGAGCGCGCTGTCCTTCGGCTCGTGGGTGACCTTCGGCGACCAGATCGACACCGGGCTGGCCAAGGAATGCCTGACCGCGGCGGCGGACGCCGGGGTGAACTTCTTCGACAACGCCGAGGCCTACGCCGGTGGCCTGTCCGAGACCATCATGGGCAAGGCGATCTCCGAGCTCGGCTGGGAGCGCAAGTCGTACGTGATCTCGACCAAGCTGTTCTGGGGGATCAGCGGCGATCTGGTCAACATGCGCCACACTCTCAACCGCAAGTACCTGATGCAGGCGATCGACGGGTCACTGGAGCGCCTTGGCCTCGACTTCGTCGACCTCGTGTTCTGCCATCGCCCCGACCCGCACACGCCGATCGAGGAGACCGTGTGGGCCATGAGCGACATGATCAGTTCCGGGAAGGCGCTCTACTGGGGCACCTCGGAGTGGTCGGCCGACGAGATCCGCGCTGCGTGGGACATCGCTGATCGGCGCAACTTGCACAAGCCGGTGATGGAGCAGCCCCAGTACAACCTGTTCCACCGCGAGAAGGTCGAGACCGAGTACGCCCGACTGTACGACGACATCGGCCTCGGGCTGACGATCTGGAGCCCGCTGGCCTCGGGACTGCTCACCGGAAAGTACGTCGACGGCATCCCGGACGGCAGCCGCGCCACCTTGCCCGGCTACGAAGGCCTGCGCAAGCGTCTCTCCGATCCCGAGGCGAACGCCAAGGTGGCCAAGCTCGGTGAGGTCGCCCAACGGCTCGAGGTCACGACCTCGCAGCTGGCACTGGCCTGGTGTGCGGCCAATCCCCACGTCTCCACCGTGATCACCGGCGCGTCCAGCGTGACCCAGGTCGAGGAGAACATGAAGGCGCTCGATGCCCTGGCCCGGATGACCCCCGAGGTCAAGGACGAGATCGAGGCGATCTTTGCCTGAGTCACCGGCGATGATCGACGTCCCGTTGTCGGCGGACCTGGTCCGCGGCGCACTCGAACTGGAGGAGACGGGCCGCGGCCTGCTCCCCCACCGCCTGCCCGCATGGGCCCGTACGCAGGCCAACGACCCCCAGTTCGCGATGGTCGAGGCCCAACCCTCCGGGGTACGGGTGGTGTTCCGCACCGCGGCCACCACGGTGGAACTCGACACGGTGCCGACCCGGCAGGCCTACGCCGGACTGGCGCGGCCTGACGGCATCCACGACCTGGTCGTCGACGGTGTGCTGCATCAGCAGCTGACCGCCGACGGCGGCGACCGGGTCCTCGTCGACCTCGCGAGCGGCACCACCACCGTCGAGTCCGGGCCGACGGCCACACTCCGATTCAACGACCTGCCCGTCGGCGAAAAGACGATCGAGATCTGGCTGCCCCACAACGAGAGAACCGAGCTCGTCGCCCTTCGTGCCAATGCCCGGGTCGTCGGAGTGCCCGCGGACGAGCGGCCGGTCTGGCTCCATCACGGCAGCTCGATCAGCCACGGCTCGAATGCCGCCTCCCCCACCGGCACCTGGCCGGTGGTTGCCGCGCGACGTGCCGGAGTCGACCTGGTCAACCTCGGCTTCGGCGGCAGCGCCCTGCTGGACCCGTTCCTCGCCCGTGTGCTGCGCGACACTCCGGCCGACATGATCAGCCTCAAACTCGGGATCAACCTGGTGAATGCCGACCTGATGCGCCGGCGCGCCTTCGGCCCGGCCGTACACGGATTCCTGGACACCATTCGTGACGGCCACCCCGACACTCCGTTGCTCGTGGTCTCGCCGATCCTGTGCCCGATCCACGAGAGCACACCCGGGCCGGGTTCCTTCGACACCGAGGCCCTCCAGCGGGGCGAGGTCGCCTTCGTGGCGACCGGGGACCCGGCCGAGGCAGTGGCGACGGCTACCGGAAAGCTCACCCTGCAAGTGATCCGGGAGGAGCTCGACCGGATCGTCGCCGAGCGGGCCGCCAGCGATCCGGCGCTGTTCGTCCTCGACGGGAGGGAACTCTACGGTGAGGCCGACGCCGTCAGGCTCCCGTTGCCCGACCGGCTGCATCCCGACACCGCCACCCACCAGTTGATGGGTGAGCGGTTCGCGGACCGGGCGTTCGGTCCGGCCGGGATGTTCTCGGGCGTTCCCGGGGTGGGTGCCTGACACGGTCACCGTGGCCGAGGAGGGCTCGACCTCAGCCCTGCAACAGCGACTCGGCCCCGTCGATCCAGATCTCCGAGCCGGAGATGTGGCTGGCGGCATCGGAGGCGAGGAAGGCGATGAGCTCCCCGACCTGCTCTGCCGTGGCGGGGGTCGACCCGGTCAGCGGGATGTTGCCCCGCGGGAACTCGACCGGGATCCTCACGGCCTCGGCGTCGTTCTGGGTGTTGTCGCCGATCTTGGTGTCGACCGCTCCGGGGCAGACCACGTTGACGCGGATGTGCGACGGCCCGAGTTCGACCGCCAGCATCTTCGCCACCGCCACCTGGCCGGCCTTGCTGGCCGAGTAGGCGGTGGCACCGGAGTTGGAGAAGATCCGGCTGCCGTTCACCGAGGCCACCACGACCACCGAACCACCTTGCCGCCGCAGGTGTGGCACGCCGTGCTTGATGGTGAGGAAGGTTCCCGTCAGGTTGATGTCGACCGTGGAGCGGAAGTCCTCGGCGGTGAGGTCGTCGATGCCGGCCCAGCGTCCGTTGACCCCGGCATTGGCCACCACCGTGTCCAGCCGGCCGAACTCCGCCATGGTGCGCCGGTAGGCCTCGACGAGTGACTGTTCATCGCTGACATCAGCCGTGACGGCCAGAGCTCGGCCCCCGGCATCGTGGATCTCGTCCACCACGTCGCCCAGTTCGTTGCCGGTACGGCCCACGACGACGACCGCACTGCCCCGCGTCGCCAGGACGAGCGCCGCGCCCCGCCCGATTCCCGATCCGCCACCGGTCACCAGGGCGACCTTGTCCGTGCTCGTGGAGTCCGTCATCCCACCATTGTTCCCGAACCAGTCCTGCTGAAACAGTGGCAGTGGTCATGGACGCCGGGTTGACTGGCGTTGCACCACCCGGGGAGCCAGCAGCGCGTGGGTGACCGGCGCCTCCGGGCCGAGTTCGGCCGCTCGCAGCACCAACTGGACCGCCAGGCGACCGACCTCGAACCGTGGCGGCACCACGGCCGTCAACGGCACCTCGGCGTCTCCGGCCACATCATCCTCGAAGGTGATCACCGCCAGGTCGTCCGGCACCGAGAGTCGTGCTGCCCGTAGATGGGGCAACAGCTGGACTGCTGTCACGTCACCCAGACACACCAGTCCGTCGATTCCACCGGCACGCAGCCGACGGACGAAGAGCGCGAGCTGGTTGTCGTCGAATCCGGGGGAACGAAGCACCATGCGCCGACCGGACAGGTCACGCTCCTCGCACTCGGCCAGGTAGCCGGCGTAGAAGTCCTCCGAGGTCGGGGTTCCCCGAGAACTGAGGAGGGCGATCTTGGTGCAGCCCCGGGCGTGCAGGTGCTCGACCGCCTGGCGTCCTGCCTCGACGACATCACTGACCACATGGGTGAGCCGACGACGGTACGGAACGGTCGGGACCCGCTCGGCGATCACCAGCGGCACCGTGACCTCGGCCAGCCGTCGAAGGTAGCTGTCGGGATCGATCGCGCCGACCAGGGTGGGTACCAGGACCAGGCCGTCGAGCTGCTGGCCGAGCAACTCGTCCAGGGCTGCCAGCTCGCTGGCAGCATGCCGCTCGGCCGAGCGGAGCAGGAGGTGCCCGCCGGCCGTACGCAACGCGGACTCCGCGCCCGCCACCAGGGCAGGAAAGTACTGACTGGTGGTGGGCACCAGCAGACCCACACGCGGCCCGGGCGAGTCACGCTGCGGCATCGCGACGACCAAGGACCCGGAGCCCCGGCGACGTTCCACCAGGCCCTCGGCCACCAACACCCCGACGGCACGACGGATCGTGTTCATCCCCACGCCATGGATCCGCGCCAGATCGGCATCGGTCGGCAGCCGGGACCGGAGCGGCCAGGTGCCGTTGGCGATCTCGGTCCGCAGCAACGCTGCGACGCCGAGGGTCAGGTTGCCCCCCACAGTTCCCACACTCGCCCCCCCGTGCCCCGCCGCCCCGTGATGCTGCCAGTCAGCCGTCAGCCGGCAGCCTCGGCGTACTCGCCGGCCATCGCGTCGCCGGCGGCAGTCTTCCACTCCTTGACCGCAGGAGCCCACTCGGTCAACTTGGCCCGTCCCTGAATGATCTCGCCCTGCAGGTCGTTGAGCTTGCGGGCGGCAGCCGGGGCCTTGGTGACGGCAGTCTCGGAGTAGCGACCCAATGACGGGTTCGCCACCCCTCCGGGCAGGTGATCGGAGCAGTAGGAGTGGATCAGTTTCGTCACGTCGGGCTTGCCCGCGGTGTAGATGTCGCGCCAGATCGCAGCGCCGGCATAGTTCAGGCCTCGGGGGTTCTCGTCGGGGGCGTTCGGATCGACCACGATGTCCCCCTTCTTGATCGTCCACTGCCGGCCTTCGACGCCGTAGTTGATGTGCAGGAACTCGGCGGTGCCGAACGGCGAGGCCAGATAGTCCAGGAAGCGGAGCAGTTCGTCGATTCGGCTTGCGTCCTCGGTGCGGGCCAGACCCACGGGTGCTGTGTAGGCGGGAGCACCAAGGTGCTTCGCCGCCGGCCCGCCGCCCTCCCACTTCGGGATGACGACAACACCGACCGGGGTCGGCAAGGTCTTCGCCTTCGCCTGCCAGTTGGCGAAGTTCTGTGACAGCAGCACCGTCGTCCCGGCGTCGAACCAGACATGGCTCGAGCCAGGATCGCTGTAGGAGTTGGGATGGAAGAGGTTCTCGGCGAACATCCCAGCCACGATCTCCAGGGCCCGTTCGTACTCGGGCCTCTCATAGGCGCTGGTCCAGGTGCCTCCGTCGACCTGCCACCCGTTGGGGGCCCCGAGCCCCTCCAGCACCAGCGGCAGGGTCCAGTCCTGCGGCACCTGCCCAATGGCGAAGACCTGGTTCTTGGGATCGTTGACCTCACGCACCAGGTCGAGGAAGGCCTCTCCGTCAGCCGGGGTGGGCACCAGGTCGATTCCCCGCTGCTCCAGGATGTCGCCGCGGGTCAGCATGACGTTCCCACCGACGATCCGGGGCTGGGGGATGCCCCACAGCCGCCCGTCGATGCGCGCCACCTGCCAGGCCGACGGCGGGATGTTGGCGAGATTGGGATACTTGGTGACACCGTCGCCGGACAGCAGGTCTGTGAGGTCGGTGAACATGCTCTTCAGCATCTTCGGCATCTGAGGCACCGTGACGATCTGGGTGATCTCCGACAGCGAGTTCCCGGCCACCACGGTCTGGAACTTCGCCAGATACTCGGTGCTGGCGATCGCGGTGATGTTCACGTCGGCACCGAGATCGGTGTTGATCTGCTGCCACCAGCCATTCTTGTCCATCGCGATCGGTGTGGTGCCGCCCTGGACCAGCAGTTCGACCGGCTTGCTCAGCCCCACCGGAACGCGGCCGGTGGACTGCGGCGGGTCGGGATAGCTCAGGTAACCGTCCGGCACACCCTTCGCCGCATCACCGGGCAGGTCCGGAGTCGGGCCGTCGTACGGCACGAAGGTCGGCATCGACACCGGCGCCTTGCCGTCGGAGGTCGCACCCCCGCCAGGCCCAGCGGTCTGGCATCCGGCCAGCGCCAAGCCGGTACCGGCAGCCATCCCCCCGGCCAACAGCGTCCTGCGTGAGACTGACATGTGCACCACTCCTCTTTGAGACCTGTGACGATCGGATGGACATCATGTCGTCCATCACGGCTCTGCAAGCGATGGCACAAGTATGAACACAGCATGGTTGTCGTGTCCACAGCCGAGGAGCGATTGCTGACGCATGGACATGATGGTGACCATCAACATCACTTCGTGGCACACCACGGAGGCCGATGTTCACCCGTACGTCATCGAACGGCGGTATGCATGTCCCATGACACAGCGGATGTCCTTGCGGGAGTACATTGACCACCTGAAGGAGCAGGGCTACCGGATCCAGGGAGCCGAGACCGACGACCCTGCCCTGATCGCGCCGAATGGCAGCGCCATCGAGACATGGCGCGCCGACTACCCCTACGACACGCTGCTGACCCGCGCCGAGTACGACCAGGAGAAGTATCGACTGCAGGTCGAACTGCTGAAGTTCCAGTACTGGACCCAGGACACCGGCACCAAGCATGTCATCGTGTTCGAGGGCCGCGATGCCGCCGGCAAGGGTGGCACGATCAAGCGGTTCACCGAACACCTCAACCCGCGAGCGCTCCGGGTCGTCGCCCTCGGCACTCCGTCGAGTACCGAGAAGGGGCAGTGGTACTTCCAGCGCTACGTCCAGCACCTGCCAACCTCGGGCGAGATCGTCATGTTCGACCGCTCCTGGTACAACCGGGCAGGAGTCGAACGGGTGATGGGGTTCTGCACCGACGAGGAGTACGAGACGTTCATGGTGCAGGCGCCACAGTTCGAACGGATGTTGGTCGACTCCGGCATCAGCCTCACCAAGTTCTGGTTCTCGGTCACCCAGGACGAGCAGCGGACGCGGTTCGCGCTGCGGCAACTGGACCCCGTACGACAGTGGAAGCTCTCCCCCATGGACCTGGAGAGCCTGGACCGGTGGGACGCCTACACCGCTGCCAAGGAAGCGATGCTGGAGCGGACCGACAAGAAGTACGCGCCCTGGACCACGGTGAAGTCGAACGACAAGAAGCGGGCCCGGCTGAACGCGATGCGTGCCTTCCTGAACCAGTTCGACTACGAGGGCAAGGATCCCGAAGTGGTGTACGCACCCGACGACCTGGTCGTCCGGCGCGCCAAGCACACCTCGGGTGACTGAGGGTCGGTTGGGCTTGTCGAAACCGCGGGTCTAGACTTGCTCGCGGCCAGAGATGCAGACAGCGCAGACGACGCGCCGGGACGAACGGAGGTGGACACCCGATGCATGGTGAACCTCCGAGTAGTACGCAGCCGGATCAGTCCGGCTTCCGTCGATTGTCCTTGCTCCACAGCTGATCCCGCCTGCCGACGCCGGCCGCCGGGACTCCCCATCCGTCGTCCGCGCCGGCCTCGTCGGCGAACCTGTCGAAGTCATGGAGGACATCCATGTCCGAACTGCGCCCACGCTCGCTCCGCATCCTGCCCCGGCTCGCCCGGACACCGGCGAGTGCGCCGTCACCCACTCCGGTGTCGCCGATCGCCGAACCCGAAACCCGGCCCAGCGTGGTGGACAGTGCGATCTATGTCGACGGCGACCGGGTCTCCTCACCCGAGACCCTGGCCGACACCTTCGCTGAACTGCGCGAACACGACGACGCCGTGGCCTGGATCGGGCTGTACCGTCCCGACAACCACGAACTTGCCGCTGTGGCAGCAGAATTCGGACTGCACGAGCTGGCGGTCGAGGATGCGATCGTGGCGCACCAGCGTCCCAAGCTGGAGCGCTACGACGACACGCTGTTCGTCGTGCTCCGCGCCGCGCACTACGTCGACGAGACCGAGACCGTCGAGTTCGGCGAGGTCCACGTGTTCATGGGACCGGACTTCGTGATCACCGTCCGGCATGCCGAGGCGCCGGGTCTGGGCGGTGTGCGACGCCGGTTGGAGAGCAACCCCGACCTGTTGCGGCTCGGGCCCGAAGCCATCCTGTACGCGATCCTCGACCGGGTCGTGGACGGCTATCTCCCGGTCGTGGCGGGCCTGGAGAACGACATCGACGAGATCGAGATCGAGGTGTTCAGCGGTGACCCGGCCGTGTCGCGGCGCATCTACGAGTTGTCCCGCGAGGTGGTGGAGTTCCAGCGTGCCGCCCGACCGCTGATGCAGATGTTCGCGTCGCTGCGCGCCGGATTCGGCAAGTACCAGGTGGACGAGGAGCTGATCCGGCACCTGCGCGACGTCGAGGACCACCTGACGGTGGTCACCGAACGCGTGGAGGGCTTCCGCTCCCTGCTGCGGGACATGCTGACGGTCAACGCCACTCTCGTGGCACAGAAGCAGAACGAGGAGATGAAGGCGCTCTCGGAGGCGAGCAACGCCCAGAACGAGGAGGTCAAGAGGATCTCTGCGTGGGCAGCGATCCTGTTCGCCCCGACCCTGGTCGGCACGGTGTACGGGATGAACTTCGACAACATGCCCGAGACGCATTGGGAGTACGGCTATCCGTTCGCCATGCTCCTGATGTTGCTGGGCGGATTTGTGCTCTACCTGGTCTTCAAGCGGCGCCGTTGGTTGTGACGGCCGATCTCACGCATCGTCGGCGAGCTTCACACTGTTTCCTGCCCACCAGAGAAAGCCCTTGATCACCAACGTTCCGTTGGACCCGTCCCCCTGCGCCGCGGCCTCGACCTCGTTGCCGGCCATGATCGCGATCGACTGGTCGAGGACGCGGACACCTCGCGGCACGACGATGTTGCTGCCGGCCATCACCGCATGCAGGTTGAGGGTGACGGTGCGGCCAGGCCCCATCGCCCGGGTCAGGTTGTAGTTGTTGCCGCCCCACCAGGCGAAGTTGGTCAGCTCGGCGGTGCCAGGCTCCAGGAGCAGGTCTCGGCCCGACATCACGCTGACAGTGAAGCCTGCATCGGCCGGCGCGGTGGCCGGAAGGGCCTCGTACCGTGGGGCCGGCAGCGTCGACGGAATGGTGGTGGCGGGCAAGGGCGCAGCCGCACCGGGCGCACTTGGCAACAGGTTCCAGCCTTCCTGCTCAGGAAGGTCATGGAGCAGCTCGGGAAGTTCGTCGAGATAGACCGCACGTCGCACCTGGTCCCGGCGCTCGTCCAGCTCCCTCGCGTCGAGCCGCCCGGCGGCGTGGGCGCGCTGAAGGGCGGATTCGGCACGGCCACGATCGAGATCGCCGGCTCGCAGGCGACGGGCGGGAGGCTCCTGGACGGACATGGGCACAGCCTACCGATGCGCCCCTACGAAGCGGGAGCGCGCAGCTCGTCCATCAGCTTCGCCAGCCTGCGATCCCGGGTCGCCTCCTGTTTCGCCTCGGCGACCGAGCGGGCGAGCTCCTTGCGTCGGGTGTACGACAGCGCCTCGAACGCCTTGCGGGCAACGGGATCAGCAGCGAGCGCCTCGGCCAGGGGTGCCGGAACCTCGACCGTACGTTCTGCTGCGTCCGGCTCGATCCGGACATCCACGACGTCCCCGATCCCGACATCCAGCGACGCCCGGGCCGCCTTGCTCAACCCGATCAGGTTCTCCCCGCCCATGCGGGCCAGCCGCAGCCTGGCCGTACGGCCACCGATGCTCACCACCACCGGCAGTGACCGTGCGCCGCCGAGCCGGTCCACCTGCTCCTCGGTGAGCACGATCGCCGCCGCAGGTCCCCGTGGTTCGAGAGTGGTCCGCAACTCCAGGTTCGCCATTCGGCCACTCCATTTCGACCGACCTGGTGCATCCATGCTGGCAGAATCACCGGCATGGCCTCCACGATCCACTCGCTGACCTTTGACTGCCACGACCAGGAACGCCTCGGCCGGTTCTGGGCGGATGTGCTCGACTACGCCGACCATCCCGACAATCCCAACGCCCCTGGCGATGAGGAATGGCTGATCGTGTCCCCCGACCACACCCAGGCCCTCCTGTTCATCCCGGTGCCGGAGGACAAGACGCTGAAGAACCGGCTCCACCTCGACCTCCAGCCGAGTGACCGGACCCGCGACGAGGAGGTGGAGCGGGTGACCGCCCTGGGCGCGACCGTCGTGGCCGACCATCGCCGCCCCGACGGCACGGGCTGGGTGACGATGGCCGACCCGGAGGGCAATGAGTTCTGCGTGGTGCGCAGCCAGGCCGAACGCGCCGCTCAGTCGAAGGAGTAGCCCGCCATCTGTTCCGGTGTGAACTCGCGATGCTCGACGAGCACCAGCCAGTTCCCGGAGTTGTCACGCATCAGCGCCTCGACGCCGTAGGGCCGCTCCTCCGGCTCCTGGATGAACTCGACGCCCTTGGCCTTGAGTTCGGCCACCGTGGCCCGGCAGTCGTCGACCGTCAGACCGACGCCCGGCAGGCCTCCCTCGGCCTGGGCACGCTGCAGCGCGCTGATCAGGTCGTCCGACAGCGGCTTGCTCGGGGTTGACAGATGCAGGTGCAGTTCCGGCTGGTTCGGGTGCACGACGGTGAGCCAGCGGAAGTCCGCGTTGAGACTCACGTCGTCCCCGACCTTGAAGCCGAGAACCTCGGTGTAGAAGGAAAGTGCTTGGTCCAGGTCGGTCACCCAGACGGTGACCAGGGAAACATTGGTGATCATGCCGCCACGCTACGGGGCCGACTCGTCGGGACGCTTCTCCTGGCTTGCGGTCTCCGGGGGCGTCTTCTCCACCAACCCCCACATGAACACGTAGCAGCCCGGGATCCTCGGCGCTCCCGCGATGGCGTACCGACGCTGGAACTCGCTCGGCGTCTCGCCGACCACCTCACGGAACCTGCTGCTGAACGACCCGAGGCTGGCGAAGCCGACCGCGTGGCAGACCTCGGTGACGGTCAGATTGCTGGCCCGCAAGAGGTCCTGGGCACGCTCGATCCGACGCTCCGAGAGGTACGCCGCCGGGCTCCTGCCGTACGTGGCGCTGAACAACCGATGGAAGTGCCACTTCGACAGAGCAGCCACCGCCGCCAACTGTTCCAGGTCGATTGGCTCGGCAAAGTGCCGGTCCGCGTGATCCTTGGCAGCACGCAGGTGGACCAGAACATCGTCATGGGCACGGGGCAGGCTCACCCCACCAGCGTAGGTGAACCCGCCCCGGGTGATCACTGTGCGCGTCGGTAGCTGGCGAAGATGGTGCCGCTCGCCAGGACATGATGATCGGTGAGGACCAGTTTCGTCGCAAGGAACTCGCCCTCGAACACCGGAAGGCCCGACCGGATCGTCACCGGGTTGATCTTGAGCACGAGTTCGTCGATCTCGTCGTGGAGCTGACCGGCGAGAGCGGCGCCACCAGCCAGCCAGATCCCCTTGCCCGGCTCGGCCTTCAACTGCCGCACCCGGGTCACCGGATCCGCGGCGGTGAACTCGATGTCCGCCGCCGAACCCGACAGGTCCGCAGCCTCGGTCAGCGTTCGTGAGAACACCACCGTACGCAGGTGCGCGTACGGGTCGTGGACGCCGATGGCGGGACCCGGTTCGTACGTCCGGCGCCCCATCACGACGGTGTCGAAGGTCGTACCGGGATCAGTGACACCCAGGGCGGCGCGGACATGGGTCGGCAGGATCTCGGGCATCGTGGTCACCAGATGCTCGATGTAGTCCGGCGGCACGTCGAAGAATCCGTCGGGGCCGGTCGGGTCTCCACCGTCGGGGCCGGCGATGTATCCGTCCGCGGTGGTGGCCACGAGGTAGGTCAGTTTTCGCATGCTCCCACCCAACCTGATCCGATGCTGGCCACCCAAACCGATCAGCAAGGTCGCGACCCAGGTCGCACGAGGTCGCCACCTGCGAACGATGGTGAAGGCGCCACGGCAAAGCAACGCTGGTGGGCATGTCCGTACTCACCTCCCGTTCCCTGCCACTGCCGCTCACGATCCTCGCCGCTGTCACGGCCGCCGCCGCGGTCGGCGAGCTGGTGGCCGGTCCGGGGGCGGCCTACTCCGCGGTCTTCCCACCACCCTGGTTGGCCCTTCTCGGCGTGGCGGCCTCCGCCGTCAGCGTCATCGCACACCGGCACGGTCAGGCACGACCGGCCGAGGTCGCGGGCTGGACGGCAGCCGTGGTGCTCCTCGGCGCTTCCGGCGGCGTGGTACTCGATCTGTTTCGTGGGTTCTACGCCGTCACGGGGATCCCGGCCGGTGAGTTCGCCGTCGTCGACGTCCCAGGTCTGGTGACGCGGGGCGCAGCGTTGCTCACTGCGTTCACGGCGATGCTGATGGCGCGCCGGACCCGCCAGGCCGCCGCTCCCGGGTCCGCGGGCAACAGGCCCGTCGGACGCGGACTGCTTATCGTCGGTCTGGTGGCCACCGTTCCCTATCCGGTGCTGAAGCTGGCGTTCTGGCTGGGTGGCGACGATGCCGGGTTTCCTGCGGCGGAGATCGCCTGCTTCAGCCTGGCGGCGCTCTGGCTGATCCTGCTGAGCGTGGGGCGGGTCCGGGTACTGCCCCGCTGGATCGTCTCGGCCGGCGGCTGGTTCGCTGCGCTGGTGCTGCTGAGCATGGGGGCACTGATGGTGTTCGGTCTGCTGTCCCAGGCTGCCGGCCTCGCTGCGGCGGCGGTGCAGTTCGGCAGTGGGGCGGCATCGGTGATGGTGTTCGCGGTGTACGGTTGCTGGCTCCTGCTCGGCGTGGTGATGGCGGCAGCCACGGTGCGGTACGGAGAACGACGCGATGCGGAGGGCAGTCATGCAGCAGGCCCGATCCGGTGATGACGCGAGGAGGAGTGGCGTGACGCGACGCTCGGTCGTCACCGCCGTGGTCGCGGCGGCGCTGCTGCTGCCACCGACGGTGATGATCGCGTTCAGTTCGCTGCCCGTCCTGACCGCCGCCGGTGTCGTCGCAGCAGCGGTTGCCGCCCATGTCGCGATCGCATGGCTACGGGCTCGTCCAGGTCTCGCCCTCGCCGTCGTCACCGGTTCGGTGGCGCTCCAAGGACTGCTCACCGGGATGTTCCTGTTCCTTCCATCCTCGCTGCTGGTGTTGATGGTGATCCACGGATCGGCTGCGTACGGGAATCGTCGCGCCGGACTGGCCGTCGGAGCCCTCGGGTCGCTTCTGGGCATGGTGCGGTACGCCGTCGAGCCGAGCATCGTTGCGGCGGACTGGGGGCCGGCCCCCTGGCTCGTCGGGCTGCTCCTGCTGGCCCTGTCCGCAGTGGCGTGGGCCCTCGGCCTGGTGCGACGAGCCGAACGCCGTACCGCCGAACTCGCCACGGAGCGCCTGGGCCTCGAACGGCGCGACCGGGTCCATCGTGAGGCCGAGGCCGCCGCAGCCGAACGCGCACGGATCTCGCGGGACCTGCACGACGTACTCGCCCATTCGCTCACCGTCATCGTCGGTCAGGCTCGGGTGGCACGGTTCCAGCCGGACGCAGCCGACGGTGCGCTGGACGTCATCGAGGACACGGCCCGCGACTCCTTGCGGGACCTCCGCACGACACTGCGCACCCTGCGTGACCACGGCGACACACATCCGGTGAGTCTCCTGCCCCACCAGCGAATCCTGGATCTTCCCGCGCTCGCCGAAGGACTGCGGAAAGCGGGTCTGCGGGTCGAGCGTGTCGTCGAGGGAACGTCGCGCCAACTGGATCCGCAGGTCGAGATGGCGATCCATCGGTTCGTGCAGGAAGGATTGACCAATGCCTTGCGGTACGGCGACGGCGCCGTCCACTGGCAGGAGGTGTGGGCGGACTCCGAAGTGGTCATCACGCTGCACAACGCGGTCCCGGTCGCCACACCAGCATCCTCGCCGGAGGCGACCGCAGGGTTCGGACTGCTGGGGATGCGCGAACGACTCGCCGAAGTCGGCGCAACCCTGATCATCGATCGCCGCACCGGTTTCACGCTGACCGCGACGCTGCCGTACTCCCCGGATTCCCTGCGCAGCAAGGATGCGTCATGATCACGGTGTTGGTCGCCGACGACCAGGATCTCGTCCGTGCGGGGATCGTCGCCACGATCGCCGCTCAGGCCGACCTGCGCGTGGTCGCCGAGGCGCATGACGGTGCCGAGGCCGTTGAGTTGGCGCGGGAGGCACGCCCCGACGTGGTGTTGATGGACATCCGGATGCCGGTGCTCGACGGGATCGAGGCGACCCGGCGCATCCTGGCCGCAGCAGGCCCTTCACCGAAGGTGCTGGTTCTCACCACCTTCGACGAGGACGAGCACGTGCATGCGGCGCTCCGCGCCGGGGCAGCCGGTTTCCTCGTGAAGGACGCGCCGGTCGCCGAACTCACCACCGCCGTTCGCGCCGCTGCGCGGGGCGATGCAGTGCTCTCCCCCGCAGTGACCCGGCGCCTGGTGGAACAGGTGCTGGCCCACGTACCCGATCCCGCTGCCCGGGCCACCGGAGCCGAGCTGCTGACCGACCGTGAGCGGGAGATCGTCGTGCTCGTGGCCGAAGGGATGAGCAACCTTGAGATCGCCGGAACGGTGTATCTGTCCGAAGCCACGGTGAAGACCCACATCGGTCGCGTTCTCACCAAGCTGCAGCTCCGGGACCGCGTGCAGGTGGCAGTCTGGGCACACCGAGCGGGAATGGTCAGGCAGGCAGGACGAAACGTTGAGCGGCCTGGGCTCCCCTGAGAACTAGTGCTTGCAATCGAAAATCACTCTGGGTTAGGCTGCCCGAACAGATTGCACATTGCAACCACTTCCTCGGAGGTCGACATGTCCCGGGTCCGCGTCAACAACTTCTCGATCTCGCTGGACGGCTTCGGCACAGGCGAAGGCATCACTGCGGAGGCGCCGTTCGGACATGCCGGCGAACGACTGCACGAGTGGATGTTCGCGACAAGGTTCTGGCGGTCCGCGGCCGGCGAGCAGGGCGGTTCCACCGGCGTCGACAACGCCTTCGCCGAGCAGCACAGTCATGGGTTCGGTGCCGAGATCATGGGGCGAGGCAAGTTCAGCGCTTCGAGCGGACCATGGCCACACGTCGGCTCGGACGACGAGTGGCGCGGCTGGTGGGGGCCGAATCCGCCGTTCCACACCCCTGTGTTCGTGCTCACCCACCACACGAGGCCGCCCATCGAGATGGAGGGCGGCACCGTGTTCCACTTCGTCGACGCGACACCCGAGGAGGCGCTCGCACTCGCCCTCGAGGCGGCCGACGGCCTCGACGTGCGGATCGGCGGCGGGGTGACAATGCTGAGAGACTTCCTGTCGGCCGGCCTGATCGACGTCGCCCACATCGTCCAGGTGCCGATCCTGCTGGGCCGCGGCGCGCGCCTGTGGGACGGCCTGGAGGCCATCGACGAACACTACGACATCGAAATGACGCCCTCACCGAGTGGCGTCACCCACCTCACCTTCACCCGTCAATGACGAAAGGAACAACAATGGGTCAGTACATCATCTACTTCAACCAGCAATGGGTCGGCGATCACAGCCCCGACTGGTTCGCCGAGCGCGGACCGCTCGCGAACGCCGTCGTGGAAGAGATGCGCGACGCCGGGGTTCTCGTGTTCGCGGCAGGGGTGGACGAGGATGTCGACGCCGCCGTCATCGCTGATGCGACCAGCGGCGCCGCGGAGATCTCCGATGGGCTGTATGCCCCGGCAGAGCAGCACATCGGCGGACTGACGATCATCGATGTCGCCGACGAGGACGCTGCGAAGGAATGGGGCGGAAGGATCGCCGAGGCCTGCGGCTGGCCACAACAGATTCGCCGCGTCTACTGACCGCTCGACACCCAATGACGCCACCCCGGAGCTCTCACCCGCCCAATTCCTCGCGGATCTCGGCGAGTCCCTCACGGTACGTCGTCACCTCGAAGTCGGGGAACCGTGTCGTGAATTTCGTTGTGTCGAAGACATTGTCGTGTGCGTACCGCGGCAGCAGCTCGCGGATCTCGCGCGCCTGGGGGGAGACGAGCCCTGCTGCCCTGAGCACCCACTGCGGGATCACCGTGTGTGCCGGACTCCGACCGAAGGCTTCGGCAGCCATGGACAGGAACTCTCTGTAGGTGGGGTGCTGCTCATCCACGGGCAGGTGCCAGGTCTGTCCGTAGGCGTCGGGCGCATTCCCGAGTGCCGCAAGAGCACGGCTCGCGTCGGGCGTCCAGATGAGCGAGCGTCGCGTGTCGTCGCGCACCGGCACCAAGGGTTTCGTGCCGACTTTCATGCGGTCAATGACGAGCGTGTTCGTGAACCCCTGGGTGCGGCCGGGTCCATAGAACTCCGGCGCGCGAGCGATCAGCACCGGGACGTCACTCCGCCGCATCTCCTCGAGCACCATCGTCGCCATCTCCGCACGAACGCGACCCTTCGGCCCCAAGGGGGCGAACGGGGTGTCCTCGGTCTGGACGTGCCCATCCTGCGGGTACATGTAGGTGTTGTCGAAGTACGCGAACTTCGCACCGGCGGCAACGGCGGCGTCGAGCGCGTTCCGCAGCATGACAGGGAACTGCGTCTCCCACAGCCCTGTGTTCGCGGGCAGCCCGGCGGTGAAATAGACGATCTCGCTGCCGGCCAGTGCCGCCCGAGTCTGCTCAGCGTCGAGCAGGTCGGCCCGCACCACGGTGTCCGTTTCGTTCACCGGCCGCGGGTTGCGGCTCACGAGTCGAAGCGCGTCGGCGCCCTGACGATGGAGTTCGCGCGCCAGCTCGATGGCGATCTGACCATTTGCTCCCAGAATGGTCTGCATCGTCGACCTCGTCCCTCCTGCGCGCGTGACGCACCGCGCCTGCTGGACGCGGTGCCGACCGCACGCTATGTGAGCACTGCTTACATTGATCGTGCGAAAGGATGTGAGCAGTGTCAACATCGCAGCGGAGCTACCACCACGGCGATCTGCGGGCGGCGCTCATCACAAGCGCGGTGGAGCTGCTGGAAACTGGGGACACCTACTCGATGCGTGCGGTGGCCCGCCATGCCGGGGTGTCGCCGACAGCACCGTATCGACACTTCTCCGATCGCGACGCGCTGGACTCCGCGGTCGCGGTCGAAGGCTTCCGAGCTCTCGGCGACGCGCTCGCCGAGACCCTCGACGCGTCTGGAGGTGCGACGGAGGCCGCGCACGTGATCGCGGAGCTCGGCGTCGCCTACGTGGGTTTCGCGCTGCGCCGCCCTGCAGTGTTCCGCCTGATGTTCGGCAACGAGTGCGATAGGGAGAACAGCGATCGCGTTCAGGCCTCCCAGGCGCTGCACACGATGCTGGGGGAAGCGCTCGACCGCTTCTTCCCGGACCGGGCATCGCCTGAGCTGGCCACCGCGCTGTGGAGTCTCGCGCACGGACTCGCGTTCCTCCACCTTGACGGCAAGTATCGCCCCGAACCCGCCGCGGGGGTCGCCAGCCGGGTCCGCGCCGCGATCACCGCCATCCTCCTCATCGAGCCGGCCAGGAGCACCAATCCGCCGCATTCGGTCGGCAGGACTGAAGGGACGTTCCGCCCGTGACCACCAGGATCCTCCACGTCGTCACCAACGTCGGCCACTACGAGGACGCGGCCCATCAGACAGGCCTGTGGCTGTCCGAACTCACCCACGCCTGGAAGGTGTTCGGCGAGCGCGGGTACGAGCAGGCCATCGTCAGCCCTGCCGGCGGGAGGTCGCCGCTCGAGCCGCGGTCGCTGAAGTTCCCCAACTACGACCGGACGGCCAGGACGTGGCACAACAGCCCCGACCGGATGGCACTGCTCCAGACCACACTCGCGCCTGACGAGGTCGACCCGGCCGCCTACGACGCGATCTACTTCACCGGTGGCCACGCCGTGATGTACGACTTCCCTGACAGCGCTGGGCTGCAGCGCATCACTCGCGAGATCTGGGAGCAGGGCGGAGTCGTGTCCTCGGTCTGCCACGGATACTGCGGGCTGCTCAACACGCGACTGTCCGACGGGTCGCTGCTCGTCGCTGGACGGAAGGTGACCGGCTTTGCCTGGCAGGAGGAGGTCCTGGCCCGCGTCGACAAGCTCGTTCCCTACAACGCCGAGGACGAGATGAAGAAGCGCGGCGCTCGGTACGAGAAGGCGAAGCTCCCCTTCGTCTCCCATGCCGTGACCGATGGCAGGCTCGTCACCGGCCAGAACCCAGGTTCGGCGAAGGAGACTGCTCGGAAGGTCGCTGCGCTGCTGGACGAACGCTCCCGCCTCTGACGAGCCCGTGACCGGCAGCAACGACTAGTGTGAGATCACCGCCCTCCACGAAGCCCGGGGGTGATTCGATCCTTGGAGTCGCTATGCGTCCATTGGTCCTTCGACACAGCCTGTCCCTTGACGGGTACGCCGCCCCGCCACCGGGGGTGCGCGACGACTTCTTCCTCGAGTACGACGAGGACGAGGAGTTCGTCGCGCACATGGCGAGTGTGCTGGGCTCAGCCGGCGTTCACGCGATGGGGGCTCGCACCTACCGCGACATGGCCGGGTACTGGCCATTCCAGAAGGGGCCCGAGGCGGACGCGATGAACACCATCCCCAAGGTCGTCTTCTCTCGTTCGCCGATCGACACCCCATGGGCGACGACGACCGTCTGCTCCGGGGACCTGTCAGTCGAGGTTGCCAAGTTGAAGAGCCAGGACGGCGGCCCGATCCTCGCGCACGGCGGCGTGAGATTCGCCCAGGCGCTCGTCCGCGCAGACCTTGTCGACGAGTACCACCTGCTGGTCAGCCCCTTCGCGCACGGCGGCGGCAGTCCGCTGTTCACTGAGTTCACCAAGTTGCAGCTGATCGACGTCAGGTCATTCCCCCGCGGCAACCTTGCCTTGACCTACTCGCGTCCGGACGCAACTTCCATCTGAGTTGCCCTTGGCGTACCAGGACTCGGCGCGACACGTCGGCAGCGTGGTCGAGCTGAAGCCTGCGAATGCCGACTTGTCGAGCAGCCAGTTCGTCACGATCACGCGTCAGCCATCATGTCTGGAGACCCACGAGATCGGTAGATCTCAGCCGTCAGCATCGCAGCCGATGAGCAGACGATCCACCGACCCGCGGAATGCACCCTCGATGCCGCACGCCGGCTCTGCCGCGGCGGTGCCACCGGCGACGGCTCCCGCACCGGCAATGACAGCCACCGCTGCGGGCCTCAGCGTTCGAAAGGGACGAGCGCTGAGGCAGCGTCGTTCGGCGAAAGGAGCAGGTGCGCGATGCGCGAGCGCTCGTCGTCGTCTTCTTCATCCTCGTAGAGGTCCGTGAGCAGATCCCGCACCAGCTCGGCGAACGAATCGAAGACCGCGTACGGCTCGTCACTCTCGGCGGACCACATGACGAATCTGTCCTGCCCGGCGAAGGCATGTGTCGTACCGCACGACCACAGCGGCACCAGATCCTCGGCAGTACAACTCTTCACGGCCAAGGCCGGCTCCCACCACACCGCCTCTGCGCGATGGAACAACGCCGGGCTGATCGCCTCGCCTCCCTCCGTCGCGATGCGTGTCACGATGTCGGGGAGACCACGCTCACGGATCCGTGCGACCAGATCGGTGCTTGTCATCATCACTCTCGCTCTCGCCTCACGCCTCCGGCGTCGTGCGCATCGCCGTGATCTCTTCCACCCGGCCGTCGACGTATCCGAAGCGCACGAACCCTCCATCGACTCGGAAGCGATCGGACGCATCCGTCGATCTCGCGGGCGTCCCGAAGCGCGCAAGGATCTCGTCGCGCGTCGTCTCAGGTCCGACACCATCGACCAAGGGTGCTGGGGAGACGTACGCGCCGCGCTCCGCAGACTCGCGGACCCAGACCATCGCACTCGTGAACACGCCGTCCTCGAAAATGAGCTGCGCGTGCCCGTCCGCGGCGACCTGATAGACCCTGACAACCGGACCGATCTCGAACTCGCTGCGCTCGAACGGCGGCCCGAAAAGCGCCATCGCCGCCTCCACGGATTCGTCCTCCGCCGGACGCCCCAACACATCGAGCACGCTCCTGAGGACGCCCGTGACTGGCACGCCCGGCATGGCCGACTCCGCTGCAAGCTGCGCAGCGCGATGATCACTCACGTCCTGCTTGAACCGCTCCATCAGCTCGTCGTACCTCTTGCTGCGGAAGTAGCTGGGGCGCTGCGACTCCATGTACGGAAAGTCATCGATCGTCTCCCCGTCGATCGCAACCCCGAGTGCGCGGCACTCACCGATGAGCGGAGCGACTGTTTCGTCCTCCCATGCACCGCACTCGACACACAGCGCCTCGGTCAGCGTGGCACCCGCGATGTGTTCGAAGTCCGCGTTCGTCCCGGCGAGGACAATCTCGGCCTTGCCGAGGGGCACCCGATCGGCTGTGTGCCAGTAGCCGATCCCCCGGCCCTCCCCGTCCTCCGCCACCCAGGTCACGAGCGCTGCGGTCAACCGTGTCGCTTCCGCCTCGGCGCGAAGCTTGGCAGCCTCCAGGTTCTCAGGGGTCGGTTCGGGTTCTGGAAGGTCGGGGAGATCGAGCACACGCGGTAGTTCGCCGTCGGCAAGGAATCGGATGCCGAATCGATCCCACGGAGCCAGTTCTCCTCGCGCCGCGCGGTCCCGCCAGAACAGCAGGTCGGCGGGAAGCTCTGTCAGCTCCTGATCGGGCGTACCCGGCTCTGCACTCATGCGATCAGTATGCCCGTGGTCGTGGTCCGTTTCCGCGACGCGCCGCCTGTACCTCCGGCAGTCAAGGGCCACGCTGGATACGCGTGGTTGACCTAAACGTTGAAGCGGAACTCGACCGAGTTCCGGTACGGAACAACCTCTGGGTTCTACAGGTCTTCCAGTCTCGGTGGGCGGTCATGCGGTATGTGGGGGCCGTCAAGTACGCCATCACCCCTTCCGGAACCCAGACCCGAGATGGCGTCAACGATGCCGGACCGAATCCGTTGTCCCCGGCAACGAATTACCGGTCAGTCCACTGCCCCCGACGCCGTCTCTTCGACGACGAGGACAACCTTGCCGTGCACCCCGCCGGCCTCAAGCCTGGCGTGAGCGTCACCTATGCGGTCGAGAGGATAGACCTCATCGACGATCGGCTGCAGGTGCCCGTCTTCCGCCAACCGAGCCACCTCACCGATGAGTGCAGCGGTCGGGTGCCCGAGGAAGAAGCGTATGCGGCGGCCACCGAAGATGCTCGACGCGGCGATACCGGCCAGGCTCCGCGCCTTGCGATCGACGTCGAATGACACTGCGACCATCCGTCCGCGGGGCGCGAGGTGTTTCCGCAGTTCCCACAGATCAGTTCCACGCGTATCGAACACCACGTCGAAGGTCCCGATGGCGTCGAGGGAGGTGCGATAGTCGATCACCTCATCTGCGCCGAGTCCTCGGACGAACTGTTCACTCGACTGGCTGGACAGCGCGGTGACGTGTGCACCGTACATACGGCCAAGCTGCACGGCGACACTGCCCACACCGCCGGAGGCGCCGCGCACCAGCAGTCGTTCGCCGGCCCGCAGCCGGGCCTTGTCCCGGAGCCCGACGACTGCGGTCGCAGCCCCGGCCAGCACGCTGACCGCGTCCGCTGCGCTCCACCCCTCGGGCATCCGGGAAACCCGGCCCGTATCGATCGCCACCGCCTCTGCGGCCGCGCCCACCGAGCCGCGCTCGTCGACGGTTCCCCACACCCGGTCCCCGATCGAGAACTCGGTGACGCCGGGCCCCAGCGCGAGGATCTCACCTGCAAAGTCGATGCCAACGTACCTCGGCAGGCTTACCCGGGCGAGTGCACGCAATTTGCCCCGCCGCTGGGCAATCTCGCCGCCGTTGACGGAACTGGCTTCAACCTTGACGAGAACCTGCCCTGCGCCCGCCGCCGGCATCGCGACCCGCATGACCTCCAGGACCTCGGGTCCGCCGTAGCGGCGGAAGCCCGCTGCTGCCATCGTCATCGTGATCTCACACTCCCTGAGTCGTTCGTACCTTCCGGAGCAAAGGTACTGCGGAAGTGGGCAGGCCTATCCGTTTTCCGGTAAAGTGGGAGTGTACTCCTGTTCGGTCTCTCGCATCGGAGGTG
>Ga0164243_10002217_pt1 | contig 32323 bp, 28 predicted proteins | sample OricompcompostOP_FD_108781 | JGI IMG/M metagenome (GOLD analysis project Ga0164243, IMG submission 108781) | Organic Plus compost microbial communities from Emeryville, California, USA - Original compost - Organic plus compost (OP) | ecosystem: Engineered > Solid waste > Mixed feedstock >... | reverse complement strand
TCCCGCAGACGCTCCCACTGATCGTCCCGCAGTACCTCGCCTTCCACACCAGCCTCCAAAAGCCAGTGTTGAATCACAAACCCGCACCGCCGTGAATCCCTAAAATGTCACTACAGCCTAGTGGTGTCGATGTAAAATGGACCAGCTCCTGCGGAAGCGAGACCTTTGCATAATTCTCCCGCCCGGAGCTTGCCGAAGGGCAGTCCTTGGTTCTTTGAATGGGCAGAGAAAAATACGGCCCTTCGACAAGCTCAGGCCGAACGGCTCTTGTTTGAAGGATTATTCAAGGGTGCCACGAAAGCGAGAGTACGGTTCTATCCGAGCCAGATGAACGCTAGAACAGCCGGCCCTGATCGCTGGGCGGTACGAACAGGTCCCTGCGCAGCATGATGCGTCCATTGCCGAGGCCGTTGCGCCGCCTTGCCTTGTCGAACCGCGTCCGGATCAGCGCGGCAAACGGTCCCTGGCCGCGCATCCGGCTGCCAAATTCGGGATCATTGTCGCGTCCGCCGCGGATGGACTGGAGGATGCTCATCACCTTGCCGGCCCGATCGGGGAAATGCTCGGCCAGCCAGGCCCTGAACAGCGGCGCGACTTCATAGGGCAGCCGCACCGGGATGCTGGAGACCGAACACGCGCCGGCCTCCGCCGCCGCCGCGACCAGCGCCTCGATCTCATGCTCGTTGATCGCCGGGATGATCGGCGAGATGCAGGCATTGACCGGCACGCCCTCCTCGCTCAGCGCGCGGATCGCGGCGAGGCGCTTGCGCGGATGCGGCGCGCGCGGCTCCAGCTTGCGCGCGAGCGCCGGGTCAAGGCTGGTCACCGACAGGCCCACCGCGACCAGCCCGTCCGCCGCCATGGGCGCAAGCAGATCGATGTCGCGCGTCACCCGGTCGGACTTGGTGGTGATCATCAGCGGATGGCGGCAATCCGCCAGCAGCGCGACGATCGCCCGCGTCACCTTGTAGCGCGCCTCGATCGGCTGATAGGGGTCCGTGTTCGTCCCCAGCGCGATCGGCTTCACCTGGTAGCGCGGATGGGCCAGCTCCTTGCGGAGCAACGCCGCCGCGTCCGGCTTCACGAACAGCCGGCTCTCGAAATCGAGCCCCGGCGAAAGGTCCAGCCAGGCATGGGTCGGCCGCGCGAAGCAATAGACGCAGCCATGCTCGCAGCCGCGATAGGCATTGATCGACTGCTCGAAGCCGATGTCGGGCGAGGCGTTCCGCGTGATGATGGTCCGCGCATGCTCCTCCGTCACGCTGGTGCGCAGTGGCGGCGGCTCCTCGTCCTCCATCTGGTGCAGCCGATCCAGCCAGTCGCCATCCACCTCGCGCTGCGGCAGCGCGAAGCGGGACGACTCGCTATTGGACGGAGCGCCGCGGCCCTTGATGGCGGACATGGACGAATAGGAACATAAAGTGAACAAAAAGACAAGGCCGCATCGAAGGCGCTCGCTCCCCCCTCCCGTTTGCGGAAGGGGAACAAGCGGCGGCCGTCAGGCGATGGCCGAAATTCAAACCCCTCCCCAAACCCGGATGACGCGGCTTGCGTCTCGGCGATCGGGACGATAAGTTCTCATTTCGTTCCGCCAGGCAAGGTCGATCATGTCCATTGTCCCGCTCCTTATCAGTGTCGCCGCGCTGCTGCTTGGTCTCGCACTGGGCTGGTTCGCGCGTGCGCGGATGGCCGCGCCCGTCGAAGCGGAGCGGCGCGATCTCGCCGAGCGGCTGGGCAGGGCGGAGGAGATGCGCAGCGCGGCGGTGCGCGATCTGGCCGTCGCGATCGAGCGGGCCGACCAGGCCGATGCGCTGCGCGCGAAGCTGGAGACGACCGATCAGGCGCTCGACCGCGCCGAGCAGGAACTGGCCGCCATGCGCGCGGACCATACCGCGCGCGCGGAAGCCTTCGCGGCGCAGATCAAGGCGCTGGGCGAGGCCCGCGAGCAACTCTCCGCCCAGTTCAGCGAGACGGCGGGAAAGCTGCTCAACGAGGCCCAGCGCGCGCTGCTGGAGCGCGCCGACCAGCGCTTCCATCAGGCGCATGAGCGCAGCGAGGCGAGCCTCAAGGCACTGTTGCAGCCGATCGACACGACGCTCAGACGCTATGAGGAAGGGCTCGGCCGGGTCGAGAAGGAGCGGGTGGACAGCTATGCCGCGCTGCGCGAGGCGGTGGAGCTGGTGCGCGCGGGGCAGGGGCAGGTGCGCGACGAGACCGCGCGGCTGGTCAATGCGCTGCGCTCCAGCCCCAAGGCGCGGGGGCGCTGGGGCGAGCAGTCGCTCTATAATCTGCTGGAGCAGGCCGGGCTCAGCGAGCATGTCGACTATCTGCGCGAGGTCTCGGTCGATACCGACGATGGCCGGCTGCGCCCGGACGTGATCGTCCGCCTGCCGGGCGGGCGCGAACTCATCATCGATGCCAAATGCTCGCTCAATGCCTATCAGGATGCGACCGAGGCGTCCGACGAGACGAGCCGCGCCGCGCATCTGCGCAACCATGCCGGGTCCCTGCGCAATCATGCCCAACAGCTCGGCGCCAAGGATTATTGGACGCGCTTCGGCAAGGCGGCGGATTACGTGGTCATGTTCATCCCCGGCGAGCATTTCCTCGCCGCCGCGCTGGAGCAGGATGCGGGCCTGTGGGAATGGGCGTTCGAGCGGCGCGTGCTGCTCGCCACACCGACCAATCTCATCGCCATCACCCGCACCGTGGCGAGCGTCTGGCGGCAGGAGAAGCTGGCCGAGCAGGCGCAGCAGATCGGGCTGCTCGGCAAGGAGATGTATGAGCGGCTGTCGGTGGCGGCCGGGCATCTCGGCAAGCTCGGCCGGAGCCTGAACAGCTCGGTGGCCAATTATAACAGCTTCGTCTCCAGCTTCGAGAACCGGGTGCTGGTGACGGGCCGCAAGTTCCGCGAGCTGAGCGTCGAGACCGGCTCGCGCGACATCGAGGCGATCGAGCCGGTCGAGGCCCTGGCCCGTCTGCCAGAGCCTGCCGCAGCGCCGGAGGAGGATGAAGCGGCCGAGCCGGAAGAGCGCCCGGAAGCCGCCGAGTAAGGGGATTGCGCTGCGTGATGGCGGATTGATCGTCGCGGCCGTTCCCCTCCCGTCAGCGGGCGAGGGAGAATGGCTGCAAGCGCACAACCCTTCTTCCGCCGGAAGAGAATTACGTGCCTTCGATTGCCGGCTGACAGGTGATCCGCCCCCCTGCTCCGGCATCGACGCCTTGCGAGAACCATCCTCGCTCGTCTCTTCCCAGTCCGGGAAAAGCGGCTATGCTCTCCCAGAAACAGGGAGACGCAGCGATGCGAAGGACGTGGAGGCGGGCGCTCGCATGCCTGGCCGGAGGAGTGACGATGAGCCTGATGACGCCCACGAGCGCCCATGCCGACGAAGCCGATGCCGCCGCGCTCGATGCCCGCGTGCAGGCCGACATGCCCGGATTGCTAGACCTTTACCGGGATCTTCATGCCCATCCCGAGCTGTCCTTCCAGGAAGTGCGCACTTCCGCCCTGCTGGCCGAGCGGGCGCGCCGCCTGGGCTTCACCGTCACCGAAAAGGTCGGCCAAACCGGCGTCGTCGCGGTGCTGGAGAACGGGCCGGGGCCGGTGCTGATGATCCGCGCCGACATGGATGCGCTGCCCGTCGAGGAGCATACCGGCCTGCCTTTCGCCTCCACCGTCACGGCGACGACACGCGACGGCATCGAGAGCCATGTCATGCACGCCTGCGGGCACGACACGCACATGTCGGCCTGGATCGGCACCGCGCAGACGCTCGCCGCGATGAAGGACCGCTGGTCCGGCACGCTGGTCATGATCCTGCAGCCTGCCGAGGAGATCGGCCTCGGCGCCAAGGCGATGCTGGACGACGGGCTCTTCACCCGCTTCCCCAAGCCGAACTATGTGATCGCCTTCCATGACTCCGCCGAGCTGCCCGCCGGCACCATCGGCTATCCGACGGCCTGGGCGCTGGCCAATGTCGACAGCGTCGATCTCACCGTGCGCGGCGCTGGCGGTCACGGCGCCTATCCGCACATGACCAAGGATCCGATCGTGCTGGCCAGCCGGATCGTCACCAGCCTGCAGACGCTCATCAGCCGCGAACGCGATCCGCAGGACCCGGCGGTGGTGACGGTGGGCAGCTTCGTCGCCGGCGCCAAGCACAATATCATCCCGGACGAGGCCAAGCTGCTCATCACCGTGCGCAGCTATTCGGACGAATCGCGCCAGGCGCTGCTGGACGGCATCGAGCGGATCGCGCGCGGCGAGGCGATCGCGGCGGGCATCCCGGAGGACCGGATGCCGATCATGCATATCGAGCCCGATTATACGCCGGCGACGTTCAACACGCCGGAGCTGACGGCGCGGCTCTCAGGCCTGTTCGGCAGCTATTTCGGCGCGGAGCGCGTGCATGCGGTGCCGCCGGTGATGGCCGGCGAGGATTTCAGCCAATATTATCGCGCGGACAAGTCAATCCAGAGCTTCATCTTCTGGGTGGGCGGCGTCGATCCGGCGAAAGTGGCCGCAGCGCAGGCTCATCAGCAGAGCTTGCCGTCGCTGCACAGCCCGCTCTGGGCGCCCGATCCCGAAGCGGTGATCGGCACGGCGACGCGCGCGCTGGTGATCTCCGCGCTCGATATCCTGAAGCCGAGCCGATCCGGTCAGTAGTGACGAGACGCCGGGACGGCATTGGGCGGCGGCGGCAGCACTTCGCCGGAATCCTCGGGCGAGACATCGGGGCCGGACGCTTCAGCCGGCACGCCGGTCATCGCGGGCTGCTGGAACGCCGGATCGTCCGAGGGTTGGACGGCCATGCCCTGGGGCGTGATGCCGCGCGGATCGAGCGCCGGCGCCGCGTCGATCGGCGCATTGGGCTCGCTCGCTTCCTGTGGCGGTGGCGGGACCGGAGGGAGGGGGCTTCGATCGTCGGGGACCCGATCCGCTACGGCAGGGGCCGGCTGCTCGACCGGAGCCGCACCGTCCGGATGCCCGATCATGCTGACCAGGTGCACGGCGATCGGCGCGCCGAACAGGATCGCGACCGCGACCAGGACATAGAGGCGAAGACCCAACAGCAGCTCCAGCATGGCCCACATGGCCGCGCCGCATGCTAGAGGGGCAATCCTTTCAACCGGTAAACGGCCAGCCCGCCTGGCGACTCGCGATCGGAAAGGATCATGATATCCGCGCATTCAGCATATCTTTGCCTTTGACCCTATAGGGAGACCGCACTGTCGGAAAATCCGGCGGTCTGGTGTAAGGGACGGCGAGAAGTGGCAGCGCAGGCCGCGGGGGATTCGACTCGGACATGATCCGGTTGTTCAAGCACTATATCCCACATGCCGTCCTCATGCTCGGCATCTTCGATTTCGTGCTGTTGATCGCGGCCGCCGAAGCCGGCTGGGTGCTGCGCGCCCACCAGATCGAGATGGACATAGAGGAAATCTACACCAGGATCGGGCCGCTCCTGAGCTTCGCGCTGGCACAGCAGACCGCGATGATCGCGGTCGGCGTCTATGGCGCCGAGGCGCTGACCTCGATCCGCTTCGCCACGGCGCGGCTGCTCGTGGCCATCTCGCTGGGCGTGATCTTCCTGTCGGTCATGCATTTCGCGACGCCGGACCTCACACTCTGGCGCTCCAACTCGCTCTACGCGATGATGCTCGCCTTCGTCTTCCTCATCACGCTGCGCATCATGCTCGGGTCGATGCTCGGCGGCGAGGCGTTCAAGCGGCGGCTGGTCGTGCTCGGCGCGGGCCGGCGTGCGGACCGCGTGCGCCAGCTGGAGCAACGGCCGGGCTCGGGCTTCATCGTGGTCGGCTATATCGCGATGAACGACGGTGAGCAGGTGATCGAGGAATCGATCAACCGCAGCGCCATCTACAATCTGGCCGATTTCGTCGTGCGCCTGGCGGCGAGCGAAGTGATCCTCGCGCTGGAGGAGCGGCGCAATTCCATTCCCATGTCCGACCTGCTGCGCATCAAGACGACCGGCGTGCATGTGAACGATCTCTCGACCTTCCTTGAGCGCGAGACCGGCCGTGTCGATCTCGACACGGTCAATCCGAGCTGGCTGATCTTCTCGGACGGCTTCTCCTCCGGCCAGCGCCTTTCGGCCATCGCCAAGCGATTCTTCGATGTGCTGGCGAGCCTCATGCTGCTGATCCTGACGGCGCCGCTGATCCTCCTCGGCGCGATCGCCGTGCTGCTCGACAGCAGCGGGCCGGCCTTCTACCGCCAGTTGCGCGTCGGCCTCTACGGCCAGGAATTCCATATCGTGAAGCTGCGCACCATGCGGCAGGACGCGGAAGCCGCCGGCAAGGCGGTCTGGGCCGAAAAAGACGATCCGCGCATCACCCGGACCGGCCGCATCCTGCGCAAGCTGCGCATCGACGAGCTGCCCCAGGCCTGGAATGTGCTCAAGGGCGACATGAGCTTCGTCGGGCCGCGCCCGGAGCGGCGCCAGTTCGTCGAGGATCTGGAGCAGCAGCTGCGCTACTATGCCGAGCGGCACATGGTGAAGCCGGGCATCACCGGCTGGGCGCAGATCAACTATCCCTATGGCGCTTCCGTTGAGGATTCGCGCCACAAGCTCGAATATGACCTCTATTACGCCAAGAACTACTCGCCTTTCCTCGATCTGCTGATCATCCTGCAGACGATCCGCGTCATCCTCTGGCCCGAGGGCGCGCGTTAGGCCCGGCCATGACCAGCCTGTGGACGATCGCCGGCCTAGCGGGGCATATCGTCGCAGCCATCCTGCTCGCCAGCCTCGCGATCCTCACCTCGCGGCGCTCGCGGCGGAGGCGGGAGGACGAGCTGCTGGTCGTGGCGCTGGCGATCACCGCGCTCTGGTCGCTGCGCCATGCCTTTGCCGGCGCGCTCAATCTCGGCCCGGTTGCCGACGGCGTCGCCGAGACCGTCCGCAACGGCGCGTGGCTGGCCGTCATCGCGCATGTCCTGCATCGCACCGTGAATGGGGGACGGACGCATGGCGGGCGGTCCTTCATCGTTGTCGCGCTGGGCATCCTGCTCGTCGCGCAGCTGGCCTGCGACATGCTGGTGGGAGAAGGTACGATCGTCGATGCGGGGATGCTGCCGATCCTCAAGCTGAGCTGGCTGCTGCACTGCATCTTCGCGCTGGGCGCGCTCGTCCTGCTGCACAGCCTGCCCGTGCGGCGCGACCATCCCGAGACGACGCAGCGCGAGGCCTGGATCGGGGCCGCGCTGGCCTTCATGTGGGCGTTCGATTTCACCCACTATGTCCTCACTTGGTCCAGCGAAGGCCAGATCGTGTCGGTCGGGCCGATGCGCGGCTTCGTGATGGCGCTGCTCGCGATCATGATGACCATCGGGCTGCGCATCGACCAGACGCGGCCGGTGGCGCTGTCGCGCGCGGCGACCATGCGGCTGATCTCGCTCGGCATCGTCGCGCTCTATCTGCTGATGATGGTGCTGCTCGCCACATTGTCGAGCGCGATCCTCGCGCCGTTCGGCCGCATCGCGCAATTTTCGCTCCTGTTCGGCCTGGCCGTGGCGGTGCTCGCGCTGCTGCCCTCGGCGCAGCTGCGGGCGTGGCTGCGGGTCGAGATCAGCAAGCATCTCTTCGCGCATCGTTATGACTATCGCGCCTTGTGGCTGCGCTTCGCGGCCGCCATCGCCGAGACGCACGAGGACGAGGCCTCGCTCGACGCGCGCGTCACGCGGGCGCTGGCGCAGACCATGGACGCGCCGTCCGCAATCCTCTTCCTCAACCAGGGCGAGCATGAGCTTGGCTTCGCCTCCAGCTGGAGCTGGCCGTTGGACGTCGCGCCGCCGCAGGCGCTCGATCCCGCCCTGGCGGCGAGCTTGCGCGAGACCGGCTGGGTGATCGACATCGCGGCCGACTGGAGCAGGTTTAGCGGGCTGCTGCCGGCCTGGATGCAGCGCAGCGCCCATGCCTGGGCCATCGCCCCGCTGATCCATCGCGAGGAACTGATCGGCGCGATCTTGCTTGCGGCCCCGCCTGGACAACGTCGGCTCGACTGGGAGGATCTGGATCTCCTGCGGGTCATCTGCTCGGAAGCCGCCGCGCGCATCGCGGAGGCGCGTGGCCGCGCCGCGCTCGCCGAAGCGCAGCGTTTCGAGGAGTTCAATCGCCGCTTCGCCTTCATCCTTCATGACCTCAAGAATCTGGTGAGCCAGATGCTGCTGCTCGCCAGCAATGCCGAGCGGCACGCCGCCAATCCCGCCTTTCGCGAGGACATGGTGCTGACCCTCAAGGAAACGGCGGCGCGGATGAACGAGCTACTCCAGCGCCTGGGCCGGCCCGACGCCACGCCCCATGCGCGCACGCGCGATCTGCTGCTGGGACCGACGGTCCGCCCGCTGATCGCCCATTGGAGCGCCGGGCTCGGCACCGTGCTTCTGGAGGGCGATGTCCGCCGTCCGGTCCGCGCCGATGTGGACGCGCTGACGCGCGCGCTCGGCCATCTCGTCCGCAACGCGCTGGAAGCCTCGCCGCCGGGCGTGCCGGTGCGCCTCCGGCTCGAGCAGGACGCGGATGCCGCGGTCATCCACATCATCGACGCAGGCGCCGGCATGAACGCGGCCTTTGTCCGCGATCAGCTGTTCCGGCCGTTCAGCTCCACCAAGAGCAACGGCTTCGGGCTCGGCGCCCACGAGGCAAGGCTGCTGGTACTGGCCATGGGCGGCAGCCTCGACGTGGAGAGTACGCCCGGCGCCGGCACATGCTTTACCATCCGGTTGCCTTTTGCCGATAGGGTGGGCGCGCGCGAACAGAATGAACGACCGATACGGAGAACCGGCTGATGGCGGATAGCCGTCCCAAATTGCTTATCGTCGAGGATGATCCCGGGCTCCAGCGGCAGTTGCGCTGGTCCTATGACGACTATCAGCTGTTCATCGCGGGCGACCGCGAGGAGGCGCTGGAGATATTGCGCGAGGAGCAGCCGCCGGTCGTGACGCTCGATCTCGGCTTGCCCCCCGATCCCGACGGAGTCAGCGAGGGCATGGCCGTGCTGGGCCAGATCTTGGCACTGCGCCCCATGACCAAGGTGGTCGTCGCATCCGGGCATGGCGACCGGGAAAGCGCGCGCCAGGCGATCGCGCAGGGCGCGTGGGATTTCTATCAGAAGCCGATCGACATCGACTCGCTCGGCCACATCGTCGCGCGCGCCTTTCATGTCCATGCGCTGGAGGTGGAAAATCGCCGGCTCATCGAAGCGGTGCCGGCGCAGGGACGCGTGTTCGGCCGCCTCATCACCGGCGCGCCGGAAATGCTCAAGGTGGCGCGGATGATCGAGCGTGTCGCCAATACCGGCGTCACCGTGCTGCTGCTCGGCGCGAGCGGCACCGGCAAGGAATTGCTGGCACGCGGCCTGCACGAGGCGAGCGATCGCGCCTCCGGCCCCTTCGTCGCGATCAACTGCGCCGCCATCCCGGAAACGCTGCTCGAAAGCGAGCTGTTCGGCCATGAGCGCGGCGCCTTCACCGGCGCGGTCAAGACCACGCCCGGCAAGATCGAGCTGGCCGAGGGCGGCACGCTGTTCCTGGACGAGGTCGGCGACATCCCGCTGCCGCTGCAGGTCAAGCTGCTGCGCTTCCTGCAGGAGCGCGTGGTCGAGCGGATCGGCGGACGTCGGGCGATCCCGGTCGACACGCGCATCGTCTGCGCCACGCACCAGGATTTGCCGGCGATGATCGGCGAGGGCCGGTTCCGCGAGGACCTCTATTATCGCCTCGCCGAGATCGTCGTGCGCATCCCGACGCTGGCCGAGCGGCCCGGCGACGCCGTCCTGCTCGCCCGCCACTTCCTCGCTCGCCATGCGCGTGACCTCAATCCGCAGGTGAAGGGCTTCGCCGCAGACGCGTTGGCGCTGATCGATAGCTGGTCCTGGCCCGGCAATGTCCGCGAGCTGGAGAACAGGGTGAAACGCGCCGTCATCCTGGCCGAGGGCAAGCTGGTCGGCGCGGCCGATCTGGACATGGGCGGGCCCGCCGAGGATGTGGACGGCATCGTCAATCTGCGCGCCGCGCGCGAGCAGGCAGATCAGCAGGCCATCCGCCGCGCCATGGCCCGTGCCGACGGCAATATCTCCGGTGCGGCGCGGATCCTCGGCATCAGCCGGCCGACGCTCTATGACCTCATGAAGAGCTATAATCTGCAGGGATAGGGTGTCGGCCTCGGCCGACCATTGGGCTCAGGCTTCGGTCCGCTCCGAAAGCTCGTCCATGGTGATGCCGATGCGGTGCATCTGCTCGACCACGGGTGGCCAGACCGACGAGAAGAAGCGGTCGCGCTCCATGGCGCGCAGCTTGCGCGAGGCACCGGGCGCGACGAACATGCCGACACCGCGCTTCACCTGCACCAAGCCGTCATCTTGGAAGCTCTGATAGGCCTTGGCCACGGTCAGCGGATTGGCGCCCTGCTGGGCCGCGAAGGCACGCACGGAAGGGAGCATGTCGCCATCGCCATAGCGGCCTTCGAGGATCGCCGCTGCGATGATGTCCCGCAGGCGCAGGTAGACCGGGCGGTTTTCATCGACCATGCTGCGTCAGTGACATAACACAGCCAGTCGGTCAAGAGGCGTGATCGGGTGTGGCGCGCCGCTTTGCGGTGACGCTCCTTCCCTTTCCCGGCGGGAGAGGGAAGCAACCACGCGATCAAAAACTGCCCCGATATGAAAAGCCTGCCTCAAGCACCAGGCCAGACCGACAGGATGTCCTCGATCGCCGGGCGCGGCCGCTCCTCCAGGTCCCGGCCCGGCGTGCCGATGAACACGAAGCCCGCGATCCGCTCGTCGGGGCCGCCGAAGGCATTGCGCACCGTATCGCTATAGGCCGGCCAACCGGTCAGCCAGCCGCCGGCAAAACCCATGGCATGTGCGGCGTGGAGCAGGTTCATGGTCGCGGCGCCGACCGAAAGCTCCTGTTCCCATACGGGAATCTTGGCCGGCCTGGGAGCGGAAAGCACCACGACCAGCGCCGGCGCCTGATGCGCGAACTGGTGCATGGCCTCGATCTCCAGCCGGCCGGCATCGGGCTTCTCGGCGCGATAGGCGTCCGCGATCAATGTGGCGAGCGCGTCGCGCTGCGCGTCCGGCACGATCACGAAGCGCCAGGGCGCGAGCTTGCCATGATCGGGCGAGCGCGCCGCGATCCGCACCATCTCCACGAGCTGATCGTGGCTCGGGCCGGGCGCGATCAGGTCGCGCGGCTTGCCGGAGCGGCGCGTGGCGAGATGGGCGAGGAGGGAGGAGCGATCATTGAGCATGGCGCGGCGCTAGCGAAATCCGCCGGCCACGCCAAGTCCTTTGCGAATCATTCGCATCAGAGCCTGACGAAAAACGCGCTTCACAGCGCAGCGATTCTCTTTAGGTTCGGCCGATCACGAACGCGCGCCCGCCAGAGGTGCCGCATCGCAAGGGATCGGAACAAGAATGTCCAATCATATGGAAGACGCCTCGCTGGAGCCTGGGACGCCTCCGGCCGACGCCGTGCATGTCGAGACCTGGTTCGGTCATCCGCGCCAGCTCGCCCGCCTGTTCACCACGGAGATGTGGGAGCGGTTCGGCTATTATGGCATGCGGGCGCTGCTGACGCTCTATCTGGTCCAGCATTTCTTCTTTTCCGATCAGACGACCAACGGCCTCTATGGCGGCTTCACGGCTTTGGTCTATCTGACGCCGGTGGTCGGCGGCCTCATCGCGGACCGCATCCTGGGCGCCAAGGGATCGGTCAAGTTCGGCGCGCTGATGATGAGCGCCGGTTACATGACCCTCTGTTTCGGCGGGCCCACCGCGCAGCCCTTCGCGACGATCGACGGCCAGCGCTACGAAGTCGCCGTCAGGGACGAAGCCGGCGGCAAGGCGCAGTTCGTGGTCGATAATGGCCAGGAGCTGCGCATCAAGGGCAATGACGACAGGACCGTCTCGCTGCTCGCGGCGGACGGCAGCGAGACGCGCAGGATCGCCGAGGGCGGTTTCGTCGCCGGCGCCGATCGCAGCCCCTTCTATACGGCACTGCTGTTGCTCGGCCTCAGCCTCGTCACCGTCGGCAACGGCTTCTTCAAGCCCAATATCTCGACCATCGTCGGCGAGCTCTACGAGAAGGGCGACCGACGACGCGACGCAGGCTTCACCATCTTCTACATGGGCATCAATCTGGGCTCGCTCTTCTCGCAGATCCTCTGCCCGCTGCTGGCGGTGACGGTCGGCTGGTGGGCCGGCTTCCTGCTCGCGGCGCTCGGCATGATCGTCAGCTTCTGCCTCATCCAGTTCGACGGCGGCAAGCTGCGCGGCTATGGCGAGGCGCCTGCCGGCGTGCCCGCCTCGCGCAATCTCGCCGTCTATATCGGCGCGCTGCTCGCCATCCCGTTCGCCTGGCTGCTCTTCACCAATCTCATGAACACGCCGCCGCCCCATGGCGACAGCGGCATCATCGGCTATCTCGCGGGCCTGCCGATCATGGGCAAGATCCTGTTCGGCACCTTCCTCATCGGCGTGCCGGCCATCCTGATCTGGTCGTGGAAGGCGGGCAGCCGGATCGAGTTCCAGATGATGGTCGCGGCGATGATCCTCATCACCTTCAACGTGGTGTTCTGGACGCTGTTCGAGCAGGCCGGCTCCTCGCTCACCCTGTTCGCGGACCGCAACACCAATCTCTCGATCTTCGGCCTCTTCTCGATCACGGCGGGGCAGACCCAGTTCTTTAACGCCTTCTTCATTGTCCTGCTGGCGCCGCTTTTCTCGATCATGTGGGGCAAGCTCGCCGCGCGGGGCATGGAACCCGGCATTCCGGTCAAGTTCGCCATCGCGCTGATGGGCGTGGGGGCGGGCTTCATGCTGCTCGTCTGGGGCGCGCAGTTCGCCGGCTCGGACTTCAAGGTCGCGGTCTGGTGGCTGGCCGGCCTCTATCTCATCCATTCCGCCGCGGAACTCTGCATCTCGCCGGTCGGCCTCTCGATGATCACCAAGCTCTCCATCGCGCGCATCGTCGGCATGATGATGGGCGTGTGGTTCCTCTCCATCTCGGTCGCGCAATATGTGGCGGGCGTGGTGGCGCAGTTCGCCAGCGTGGAGACGGTCGGCGGACAGGTGACCAACCTCAAGGTGAGCCTGGAGACCTATGTCGGCGTGTTCTGGACGATCGGCCTCACTTCCATCGTGATCGGAGTGATCCTGTTCGCGCTGGCGCCGCTCATCAAGCGCTGGATGCACGGTGTGACCTGAGAGGGCGGCAATGGGAGGGCCAGTAAAATGACTGGCGACTTTCCTGTTCCCTTGGCAAAGAAGTTCCTCATGACCAGACGCTTCTTCGGGACCGACGGCATCCGCGGCCGCACCAACAAGGCGCCGATGACCGCCGAGATGGCGATGCGCGTCGGGATGGCCGCGGGGCGGCACTTCCTGCGCGGCGATCATCGTCACCGCGTCGTGATCGGCAAGGATACGCGCCTCTCGGGCTATATGATCGAGAATGCGCTGGTCGCCGGCTTCACCAGCGTCGGCATGGACGTCGTGCAGTTCGGGCCGATCCCGACGCCGGCCGTCGCCATGCTCGCTGCCTCGATGCGGGCCGATCTCGGCGTGATGATCTCGGCCAGCCACAATCCCTATTTCGACAATGGCATCAAGCTGTTCGGCCCGGATGGCTACAAGCTCTCGGATGCCGACGAGATGAAGATCGAGGCGCTGATCGAGAACGGCGACATCCCGCTTGCCGAGTCCGCCCATATCGGCCGTGCCCGGCGCGTGGAGGATGGACGCGGGCGCTATATCCACTTCGTCAAGTCGACCTTCCCGCACCATCTGCGCCTCGACGGCCTCAAGATCGCGCTCGATTGCGCCAATGGCGCCGCCTACAATACAGCGCCCACGACCTTCTGGGAGCTGGGGGCCGAGCTGGTGACGGTCGGCGTCACGCCCAACGGCACCAACATCAACGAAGGCTGCGGCTCGACCGCGCCGCTGCTGCTGCAGGAGACGGTGGTCGCGTCCGGCGCCGACATCGGCATCGCGCTGGATGGCGATGCGGATCGGCTGATCGTCGTCGACGAGGCCGGCGAGATCGTGGACGGCGACCAGATCATGGCGCTGATCGGCACCAGCTGGGCACGGCAGGGCACGCTGCGCGGCGGCGGCGTGGTCGCCACCGTCATGTCCAATCTCGGTCTGGAGCGCATGCTGAACGAGCAGGGCATCGATCTCGTGCGTACCAAGGTGGGCGACCGCTATGTGCTCGAGACGATGCGGGTCGGCGGCTACAATGTCGGTGGCGAGCAGTCCGGCCACATGATCCTCTCCGATTATGCGACCACCGGTGACGGCACGATCGCCGCCCTGCAGGTGCTCGCTGCCATCGTCGAGAGCGGCAAGCCGGCGAGTGAGGTGCTGTGCCAGTTCGAGCCGGTGCCCCAGCTGCTCAGGAATGTCCGCTTTTCCGGTGGGGCGCCGCTCGAAGTGGAGAGCGTGAAAACGGTGATCGCCGACGCGGAACGGGAGCTGGACGGCGCTGGCCGTCTGGTCATCCGTCCCTCCGGCACCGAGCCGGTGATCCGCGTGATGGCGGAGGGGGATGATGACGAGACTGTCCGGCGCGTCGTCGAGCGTATCTGCGATGCGGTGGCGAATGTCGCTGCTTGAATAGAGGCACACAAACCATCTCCGTTCGCCCTGAGCGAAACCGAAAGGCACAACTGAGCGAAGCGAAGTGGTTTCGCCTACGGCTCTGCCGGGCCCTTCGACTTCGCTCAGGGCGAAGGGGGGGGGTGTTCAAGCCGGTTGCCGGCACCGCAAGGCGAAATTTTGGACTGGGATAGTCCCGGGAAACCTCATATCGACAGCCCGGATCGATTGGCCCGCGGCAATGAAAGGCTTCCATCATGCTTGAGATGCGCCCGGACTGCGAGCGTTGCGGCGTCGATCTGCCGGCCGATGCGGGCGGCGCCTTCATTTGTTCCTTCGAGTGCACTTTCTGCGCCGAATGCACGGAAGCGCCGGACGATCGCTGCCCCAATTGCGGCGGTGAACTGCTCGACCGGCCGACGCGCGTGGGCAAGGCGCTGGCCACGCATCCCGCCTCCACCGAGCGCAGATATCGCGGGTAGCCGGACAGTCCCGGCCATGGTCGGGGCGGACCGGGCCGCGGCATCTTGCATTCGGCATCCAAGCCGCTAGCTGAGGCGCATGGCACCGATCCTGTCCGTCCGCGGCATCACCAAATCCTATGCGAGCGGCCATCAGGCGCTTGGCGGCATCGACCTGGAAGTCGATGAAGGCGAGATTTTCGCGCTGCTCGGGCCCAACGGCGCGGGCAAGACGACGCTTATCTCGATCATCTGCGGGATCGTGACGGCAAGTGGCGGCAGCGTGACGGTCGCCGGCTACGACATCGTGCGCGACTATCGCCGGACCCGCGCGGCCATCGGCCTGGTGCCGCAGGAACTCACCACCGACATGTTCGAGCGGGTGATCGACACGGTGCGCTTCAGCCGGGGCCTGTTCGGCAAGCCGCGTGACGATGCCTTCATCGAGAAGGTGCTGCGCGAGCTCTCGCTCTGGGACAAGCGCAGCGCGAAGATCAGCGAGCTCTCCGGCGGGATGAAGCGCCGCGTGATGATCGCCAAGGCCTTGAGCCACGAGCCGCGCCTGCTGTTCCTCGACGAGCCGACCGCCGGCGTGGATGTCGAGCTGCGGCGCGATATGTGGAACCTTGTGCGCCAGCTGCGCGAGGGCGGCGCGACCATCATCCTCACCACCCATTATATCGAGGAAGCCGAGGAGATGGCCGACCGGGTGGGCGTCATCAACCATGGCGAGCTGATCCTGGTCGAGGAGAAGACGGTGCTCATGAAGAAGCTCGGTCGCAAGACGCTGCGCATCGCGCTCGCCGATCCGCTGCCGGCGATCCCCGCGGAGCTGGGGGAGTGGTCGCTCAACCTCATCGACGACGGGCATGAGCTGGAATATGAGTTCGACCGGCTGGCCGAACGGACCGGCGTATCGGGCCTGCTGCGACGCCTGTCCGATCTCGGCATCGGCTACAAGGACCTCAATACGCGGGAAAGCTCGCTGGAGGATATCTTCGTGAGCCTGGTCCATGCGCCGGCGAGGGGCGCGGCGGCATGAGCGGCTTCAACATCCATGCCATCAAGGCGATCTACACGTTCGAGCTGCACCGCTTCGCCCGCACGCTGATGACCGGGCTCGTCGTGCCGGCGCTGACCACCTCGCTCTATTTCATCGTGTTCGGCAGCGCGATCGGCTCGCGCATGACGGAGATCGACGGCATCGCCTATGGCGCGTTCATCGTGCCGGGGCTCATCATGCTCTCCATGTTCACCGAGAGCATCTTCAACGCCAGCTTCGGCATCTACATGCCCAAATATTCGGGCACGATCTACGAGCTGCTCTCGGCGCCGGTCTCCCCGCTGGAGACGGTGATCGCTTATGTCGGCGCGGCGGCGACCAAGTCGATGACCGTCGGCCTCGTCATCTTCGCGACGGCGCATCTGTTCGTGCATGTGCCGGTGGCGCATCCGGTGGCGATGATCGCCTTCATGCTGCTGATCGCGGTCAGCTTCTGCCTGTTCGGCTTCATCCTCGGCATCTGGGCGCAGAGCTTCGAGCAGCTGCAGGTGATCCCGATGCTGGTGGTGATGCCGATGACTTTCCTGGGCGGCGCCTTCTATTCGGTGCACATGCTGCCCGAGCCGTGGCGCACGGTGACTTTCTTCAATCCCGTCGTCTATCTCATCAGCGGCTTTCGCTGGACCTTCTTCGGCAAGGGCGACGTGGCGATCGGCTTCTCGATGGCTTTCGTCGCGGCCATGCTGCTCATCTGCCTCGCGGTGATCTTCTGGATGTTCCGCACGGGTTATCGGCTGAAGAAATAGCGAGGGCAGCGTCGAAAGCACACCTCATTCCCGCGAAAGCGGGAATCCAGTTCGGCAGTGCCGTTTGAGCCGGAGCGACCATTTTGGGGTTCCTCACCTCGGGTAGAAGCAGTGCTCCTGCGAAAGCAGGAGCCCAAGGCGCATGAGCAGTGCCTGACCGCCCTGAGCTCCTGCTTTCGCAGGAGCACTGGTTGGTTCCATTTGGATGGGGTCGGCTCTGGATTCCCGTTTTCGCGGGAATGACGATGGGGAAATGATTTGGGAAGTGACCGCGCCTATTTCTTCACCCGGTGCTCGCCCTTCACCCAGCGGATCGTGCCGGAGGAAGCGCGCATCACCACGCTTTCGGTGGTCATGCGGCCGTCGCGGCGGACCTTGACGCCTTCCAGCAGCGAGCCATCGGTGACGCCGGTCGCGGCGAAGATGCAGTCGCCCTTGGCCAGATCCTCCAGGGTGTAGATGCGGTCCAGGTCCTCGATGCCCCATTTGCGGGCGCGGGCCTTCTCGTCCTCGTTGCGGAACAGCAGCTTGCCGTTGAACTGGCCGCCCACGCAGCGCAGCGCGGCGCAGGCCAGAACACCCTCGGGCGCGCCGCCCGAGCCCATATACATATCGATCGTCGTATCGGGATCGGTGGTGGCGATCACGCCGGCCACGTCGCCGTCGCCGATCAGCACCACGCCGCAGCCCAGATCGCGCAGCTCGGCGATGAGCTTCTCATGGCGCGGCCGGTCGAGCACGCAGACCACGATGTCCGCGGGCTTGACGCCCTTCGCCTTCGCCACCGCCTTGACATTCTCGGTCGGCGTCCTGGTGAGGTCGATGATGCCGGGCGGATAGCCGGGGCCGACCGCCAGCTTCTCCATATAGACGTCGGGTGCGTTGAGCAGGCAGCCTTCTTCGGCGGCCGCCAGCACGGCGAGCGCATTGGGGCCGGCCTTGGCGGTGATGGTCGTGCCTTCCAGCGGGTCGAGCGCGATGTCGATCTTGGGGCCCTTGCCCGGCGCGCCGCCGACCTTCTCGCCGATATAGAGCATCGGCGCCTCGTCGCGCTCGCCTTCGCCGATCACCACCGTGCCGTCCATGTAGAGCGTGTCGAACGCCTTGCGCATCGCCTCGACGGCAGCGGCGTCGGCCGCCTTCTCGTCGCCCCGGCCGACCAGCTTGGAGGCGGCGATCGCCGCCGCTTCGGTGACGCGCACCATTTCGAGCACGAGCACCCGGTCAAGCACGGAACTGGCCTTGACGCTATTCGACTTCCCCATCCTGCGGCTTCCTTTACGCGACTGACTTCAAGCAGATTGTCTCGGCCGCCCCCGATAGGCGAGGATTGTTGCAATGTCGATAAGAGGCGTCGCGGCCCTCAATCGAGGATGTGCATCAGCATCGGTTCTCCGAGCAGGCTGTCGAGCCCGCGCAGGCGCGTGAGCAGGTCGTCGATGCAGGAGAGCGCGCCGGCATGGGTGACGACGGCGACGAGCACGCCCTCGTCGGCGATCGCGCCGCGCTGGATGACGCTCTCGATCGAGACATGCGCGTCGCGCATCGCCGCGGTGATGTCCGCGAGCACGCCCGGCCGGTCCTCGACGATCAGCCGGAGATAGGCGCGGCCGATCCGCGTCCCGGCATCGGCCTTGACCTGACGTTGCAGCCACTCGGCAGGCATGGCGAAGGCCGGGCCGTATTCATCGCGCGCCACGTCGATGACATCGGCCACCACCGCCGACGCGGTCGGCCCTTCGCCGGCGCCCGCGCCCTGGAAGAACAGCCGGCCAACGAAATTGCCTTCGGCCACCACGGCATTGAGCGCGCCCTCGACATGGGCAAGCGGGTGATCGACCGGCACCAGCATCGGGTGGACGCGCTGGAACAGGCCGACATTCTCGCCGCCTTCGGCCTCGCACTCGGCCATGGCGACCAGCCGGATCTTGTAGCCGAGCGCCGCCGCCTCGCGGATATCCGCAGCCATGACATGGCGGATGCCGATGGTGTCGACATCGGGAAAGGCGATCTCGGTGCCGAAGGCGAGGCTGGCGAGGATGGCGAGCTTGTGCGCCGCGTCGATGCCGTCGATATCGAAGGTCGGGTCGGCCTCGGCGAAACCTCTGGCCTGGGCATCTTCCAGCACCTCGGCAAATGCGCTGCCGTCCCGCTCCATGGTGGTGAGGATGAAATTGCAGGTGCCGTTGAGGATGCCGTAGACGCGCATGATGCGGTTCGCCGCCGCGCCTTCGCGCAGGCCCTTGATGACGGGCACGCCGCCCGCCACGGCCGCTTCATATTTGAGCGCAACCCCGGTGCGCTCGGCCTCATGCGCCAGATCAAGCCCATGATGTGCGATCATCGCCTTGTTCGCGGTGACGAAGGGCTTGCCCGCGCCGAGGCACTGGCGGGCGAGGGTGAGGGCAGGGCCGTCCGATCCGCCGATCAGCTCGACCACCGCATCGATGTCGGTGCGCCCGGCGAGCGTGCCCATGTCATCGACCCATTCGTAGCGCGAGAGATCGACGCCACGATCCTTGTTGCGATCGCGCGCCGAGATGGCGACGACCTCGATCGGCCGGCCGGCGCGACGGGCGACCAGCTCGCGATTGACCTCGAGCAGGCGGATGACGCCCGCTCCGACCGTGCCGAGGCCGACAATGGCGAGGCGGAGCGGAGCGGGTTCGGTCATGGACAATCCTGTTTCGTCGAGCGCGGGCGCGCGGAGAACCCGGCTCTTAGTGCGGTGGAGATGAAATCAGAACCAACTTGTGTGCGTTCGGCGATCAGGCCGGCGGCGTGCCGGACCGATTGCATGTGCCCAGCGCCTCAAGGAAGGCCGCATAGTCACGGCGCGCGGCGTCCATGTCAGGCAGTGCCAGGCCCTCCAGCGCATCGGCGGGCAGGCTCCGGGGCAGGCCGCAGGCGAGGCGATACCACAGCATCGTGTCGCGAGGCGGCATAACGGCCCGATCGTCGACGACCTCGCCGAGCGCGGCGCTGAACAGCGGCTGCTCATCGGGCCGCCGGATGATGGAGAGCGAAATGGGCGAGCCGTCGGCCGTTTCCAGGAAGACCTGGGTCTCGCCCTCGCCCTGGATCGCGCCGGCGACATGGAAGGCCGAGCTGATGCCGGTGATGGCGGGCGGCGAATCAGGCGCGAGCGCCTCCGCCAGCACCTTGCGGACCAGTGCCTCATTGGCCGGGGTCCAGTCGATGACCGCGGTGCTCGACAGCAGCTGGAAGAAATCGACCCGCTCGCCGATCTGTCCGAAGATCAGGAAGACCCGCTTCTTGAAGTCGGGACGGCGGCGGCCGGTGTCCGGCAGGTCGAGGAGGAAGGAGATGCGCCGGGCAGCAGCGGAGTTGCCGCGAATCAACCCCGTCGTGTCGGCGTCCACATAATAGCGGACCGAGCCGGGCGGCAGGCCGCCTGCGCGCTCGGGCGGCACCGGCGCGATGGAGCGCACGCGCACGGTGGCGATGGCGCTGGCAGCCGTCACCAGGTCCGCGACATGCGCATAGCTCACGGTCGGCACTGCCGCCGCCGGCGCTTCCTCCCGATCCTGCGCATTTGCCGGAATCAGCGGAAAACCGGTTAACAGCGCAACCATGAGGGCAAGTCGCCAAGGACGCGGGCACCAGGAGGAGCGGCATGTCGGGTGTCTCATTTTGATCGTCTCCAGTGGGCAAGAACGGGTTCGTAACATAGCGATTCCGCGCTGTGGAGCCTTCGCCAATAAAGCGTTTGCCTCCTTGACGAGCCCGCGATAGGACTGACCACGGAAGAGAGCCCGGGCGACCAGATCGCGCGATCGGAAGAGTGTTGTGCGCACGAATCTGATTTGCGGTTTGGAGCACAGCGCTGCATTGAGCTAAGGAGTGATTTTGCTGAATGGCCTATGCTGACCACTCGCAATCGTCCAGTCGGACGGTCGCCATCATCATTGTGGCACTTATTCACGCGATCCTCGGCTATGCGTTCGTGACGGGTCTTGGCATCAAATATGTCAAGAAAGCTGCCGAGCAGCTGAACGTCATCGACGTGGCGGAGGAACCGCCGCCGCCCGAGGAAGAGCCGCCGCCACCGCCGCCGCCGCCGCCGGATATGCCGCCACCGCCGCCGCCGCCGCCCACTGCGCCGCCGCCGATGGTGCAGCTGCCTCAGGCGCCGGTCTATGTGGCGCCGCCGCCGCCGCCGGCTCCGCCGCCTGCTGCGCCTCCCGCGCCGCCGCCACCACCGCCGCCGCCGACCGTGAGCAAGGCCGCTGGCGCGCGAGGCAATCCGGCGAACTGGATCACGAACGACGACTATCCATCAAGCGCGATTCGTGACGAGGCCGAGGGCACGGTTGCCATCGAGTGGGAAATCAACACTGAAGGCCGTGTCGAGAATTGTCGGGTGACCTCATCCAGCGGCAATCGTGCGCTTGACGACGCCGCCTGCAATCTGATCACGCGCCGCGGACGCTACACGCCCGCGCTCGATCAGGCTGGTAACCCCATGCGTTCGAAGGATCGTCGGCGGGTCGTCTGGCGTCTCCCGGAGTAGCCTTCATTCTTGAGTTCGGGCCGCCCCAGACAGGGGCGAGGGGCGGCCGCTTCACTGACTGGATCTGAGAGGAAGTAAAGAAATGTTCACGCAACTTGCCGCAGCCGCCGCGCCGGGTGCATCGCAGAATCCCTACGGTCTTTTGGAGGCCCTCGAGCAGGGCGGCGTCATCGCCTGGACGGTGTTCATCATCCTGGTCGGCATGTCGATCTTCTCCTTCTTCATCCTGTTCTCGAAGCTGATCGAGCAGCAGAAGGTCATCGGCCAGGCCAAGAAGGTCCGCGCCAGCTTCTGGCGGAGCAATTCGCTCAAGGAAGGCTCTGCCAAGCTCGAGAAGAACAGCGCCTACAAGCAGCTGGTCGACGACGGCATCTCGGCTCAGGAGCAACATGGCAAGCTGACCAATCCGGTCGAGGCGCATGACTGGCTGCACGCGTCGCTCGCCCGCTCGGAAGCGTCGATCAACTCGAAGCTGGGCGGCGGTCTCGCCTTCCTCGCCACCGTCGGCGCCACCGCGCCGTTCATCGGTCTGTTCGGTACGGTTATCGGCATCTATCGCGCGCTCATCAAGATCGGCGCGTCGGGTCAGGCGTCGATCGATACCGTGGCCGGTCCGGTCGGTGAGGCGCTCATCATGACCGCCCTGGGTCTCGCCGTGGCCGTGCCGGCGGTGCTTGCCTACAACTGGCTGCAGCGCCGCAACAAGTCGATCGCCGAGGATCTGAGCGCGTTCAACAACGACCTGCTCGGCTACCTCGTGTCGAACGGCGCCGTCCGTCCGGCCGTGGCCGCAGCGCCCGCCGCAGCTGCGCCGAAGCCTGCTGCCGCGAAGGCCTGATCATTCGGGCGCGGTGGTGCCGGTCGCCGGTTCCGCCGCGCGCGAGGATTTCAGGGCCTTTAGCAAGAGTTAGGATTTGATCGATGGCAATGAGTGCAGGACCAGGGGGTGACGATACCCCGATGTCGGACATCAACACGACGCCTCTCGTGGACGTCATGCTGGTGCTCCTCATCATCTTCCTGATCGCAGTTCCGGTCGTCATCCAGACCGTCCCGGTCAAGCTGCCGAAGATCGCGTTCGAGCCGACGACGACCAAGCCGGAGAATATCGCTTTGACCGTCCGTGCGGTGAACGGCCAGTGCGAGGTCTATTGGAACATGACGCGCGTGAAGGCGGGCGACCTCCTCAACAAGGCGGTCGACAAGCTGAAGAAGGATATCGAGAAGGCCGGCGGCGTGGACAATATGAATCCGGAGGATCTGCCGGAAGCGCATATCCGCGCGGACGTCGATACGCCCTATCGCTGCATCGGCGGCACTATCTTCACGATGCAGCGCGCGGGCTATCCGAAGGTCGGGTTCATTTCCGAGCCCGAGCCGGGTTCCATCCGCGTCCAGCGCCTCTGACGCCCGAGTTTAGGAGACCAGTCCCATGGCAATGAGCGGTGGCCGCGACGACGGCGAACCCATGATGGAGATGAACACGACGCCGTTGATCGACGTCATGCTCGTGCTCCTCATCATGTTCATCATCACCATTCCGATCCAGACCCATGCGGTGAAGATCGACCTGCCGCAGAACGCGGAAGTGCCTCTGGATGCCGTCGATCCGGTGAAGAACCGGCTGTCGATCGACGCGGGCGGCCAGATTTTCTGGAACGGCTCACCGATCGACCGGGTGATGCTGCGGCAATATCTGCAGCAGTCGGTGCAGATGACCCCCGAACCCCAGCTGGAGTTCGAGCCGGATCAGTCGACGCGCTATGTCGTGGTCGATGACGTCCTGGCGATCATCAAGCGCGCCAAGGTCACGAAGCTTGGCTTCGTGGGCAATGAGCGCTACGGCGGCGTCTTCTGATCCATCAGGCAGGAAAGCCGATGCTCACCGGGTTGGTGATGCGGCGGACTTGCGCAGATTTATCTCTGAAGGGGGCTTCGGCCCCCTTCTTTGTCGATGCGACGGAAATCACCGATTGGCTGAGGCGTGGGCCTGGATGGCCGGATGCGCCGGCTCGCACCGTCCTCTACCGATCCGCTCGCGCCCGGCGCAGCTGCGGTGGAATGGCCGCTCATTCAAGAACCTGTCTTGTTCTAGGCTGTATCGACATTCAGCCGCATCCATGCAGGAAACAAGTTCAGCATGACGAAATCAGTGAACGATGGAGCGCTCTCTCATTCGAGAAGCTTGAATGTCGATCCGACCTAGTGGGACAGCCAAATGCTCCTTCGCGTGTGGGTCGAAGTCGGGTGTAGTCTGATGTTCCAGGCGGCCGCTTTTCCAGATCCTTCCCTTCGTGGGGAGGATTTGAAAGATTTGTGAGCTGAATGTCGATACAATCCATGAGCATAGGAGCCGTGCCCGACCGCCCTGGGCTCCTGCTTTCGCAGGAGCACCGAGGTCTATCCGATCCGAGCGGGGATCAACCGCCTTCGGAGGAAGGTCGAGGGTTGGCGGTGGATGCCATGAGGTAAATGGGTGATTTACCAATGGCTTTAGGCAAGAAGTAGCGGCGCTCGGCCTAGCTCTGCCGTGGGTCAGGAAGGCCGGGTCGACATGCACGCATTGCGGGAAGGCGAAACCAGTCACCATATTTCGCGACTGCATAACCGGCAGACGGTGCTGCTTGGCGTCCGGCTGCGTCGCAAGGGCGAAAGCTGGTTCAGCTGCCGCATCATCGACATATCGCTGGCCGGCTTTCGCTTGACGAGCTACGCGAAGCTGCATCCGGGCATGGAAATCTGGATCATGTTCCCGGGTTTCGAGGGCCGGAAGGCGATCGTGACCTGGACCGCGAACCATGAAGCGGGCTGCCGGCTGGAGCAGCCGCTGCACCCGGCCATCTTCGACCATATCGTTCGCATGTCCGATCCCGCGGCCGGTCGCGGCTGAGGCCGGGGCGGACGCGGTTCGGTTCTCAGGCCGTTTCGGCGAATTGCAGGGAGGCCAGCCGGGCGTAGAGGCCGCCGCGTGCCGCGAGTTCGGCATGCGTGCCGATCTCGACGATATGGCCGGCATCCATCACCACGATACGATCCGCGGCCCGGACCGTTGCAAGGCGATGCGCGATCACGATCGTCGTGCGGCCTTCCATGAGCCGGTCCAGCGCGTCTTGGACCAGCCGCTCCGATTCGGCGTCGAGCGCCGAAGTCGCCTCGTCCAGCAGCAGCAGCGGCGCATCCCGCACCAGTGCGCGCGCGATCGCGATGCGCTGGCGCTGGCCGCCGGAGAGGCGCGTGCCACCTTCGCCCAACTCGCTCGACAAGCCATCGGGCAGGGCCTGGAGGAAGGTCTCGGCGTGCGCGGCGCGCGCCGCGGCCAGCAGGGCGTCATCCGTCGCATCCCAGCGGCCGTAACGCAGATTGTCGCGCGCGCTCGCGGCGAAGAGGACGGTTTCCTGCGGCACCAGAGCGATCATGCCGCGAATGTCCGCCGGATCGGCCTCGCGCAGATCGATGCCGTTGAGCAGCACGCGGCCCGCCTCGGGATCGTAGAAGCGTTCGGCCAGTGCAAGGAGGGTCGACTTGCCGGCGCCGGACGGACCGACAATAGCAACGCGCTCGCCCGGTGCGACATCAAGCGAGAAATCGTTGAGCGCCGACTCGTCGGGCCGGGTCGGATAGCGGAACGAGACATGCTCGAAGGTGAGCCGCGCCTGATGACGATCGGGCACGCGCACCGGGGAAGCGGGCGGCTTGATGGTCGGCTCGGCGCTCATCAGTTCGCTGAGCCGGCCCGCGGCACCGGCCCCGCGCAGAAGATCGCCATAGACTTCGGTCAGCGCGCCGAACGCGCCGGCGACGAGGCCGCCGGTTATGACGAAGGCGGCGATGCTGCCGCCCGACAGGCGGCCTGCGGCGACATCCAGCGCGCCTTGCCACATGATGAGCGTGATCGAGCCGAAGATCACCAGGATGATGCCGGCGGTCATGCCGGCGCGCACCAGGATGCGCCGGCGCGCGGTGCGGAAACCGTCCTCGACGGCCGTCCGGAAGCGCGCCGCCTCGCGACGCTCCTGCACGAAAGCCTGGACGATCCGCATCGCGCCGAGCACTTCGGTGGTGATACTGCCGACCGTCGCCAGCCGGTCCTGGCTGTGACGCGACAGCGCGCGCAGCCGGCGCCCGACCAGCATGACCGGGCCGAGCACCAGCGGAATGCCGAGCAGGAGCATGGCGGTGAGGCGCGGCGCGAGCGTGAACAGATAGATGACGCCGCCAAATCCGGTGAGGACATTGCGCAGTGCCACGGAGACGGTGGAGCCGACGACCTGCTCGATGATGGCTGTGTCGGCCGTCATGCGCGAGGCGATCTCGGAGGGACGGTTCTGCTCGAAGAAGGCAGGTTCCTGGCGCAGCAGATTGGCCTGCGCCGCGATCCGCATGTCGGCGACGACGCGCTCGCCCAGCCACGAGACGAAATAGAAGCGCAGCGCCGTCGCGATAGCCAGCACCACGACGATCAGCAGCAGATAGTTGAACCAGCGGTCGATATCGCCGCCGCCGGCGAAGCCCCGGTCGATGACCAGCTTGAAGCCGCTGGGGATGGCGAGCGTCGCGGCCGAAGCCATGATGAGCGCCAGGACGGCGCCGGCAATGCGGCCGGGATAGCGCAGGGCCATCGACCAGACCAGTCGCAGGCTACCGAGCGGGGCGGATTTGGGAGTGCCGGGTTCGTCGGGCGAGTTCGGTGAGGACGCCATGACCGCGCCCTAGACCATCGCGAGCGGCTTTGGGAGCCATTTTGGATGGCGGGGAGACGCGAATTTGGACTTGGGAGCTGTGAGGCCCCCATTCCTTTTGTCATTTTCCTGAAGCGGGACCTCTGCGCGGGGCCTCTGCAAAATTCATCTTTCATATCCCGTTCGCCCTGAGCGAACCCGAGCCGCAGGCGAAGCCACTTCGCTCAGCTCAGTAGGCCCTTCGACTTCGCTCAGGGCGAACGGAGTGGGGAGCGGATCGGTTTGGAGTTCGATTTGAGGTGGAACGGCACATGATTCGTGCCAACATCGAGCGTGTCGACATGGCTGTGGAGAAGCGCCCCTTTTCGACTGTGCAGGGCACAACTTCCACAACCTCTCCGTTATGCCCGAGCCGGAGGGGAGGCGAGGGCGGGAACCGGATCGCGAGCTGCGCTCAACGAAGCGTTGAGTTTGCAGACTCCATCATCGCCTCTTCCGGCCGCGATCCATCGAACAACGGTTCCATTGCAACTGACAATAATTTACGCAGATGCGGTAAATGCGATTCATTGCATCGCAAAGGGACGTGCAAGAGCCTATATGAAAGGCTCAACAAGGCAAGGATCGCATGCTCTACAACGCTTATGAAATCCAGCGCAGCCTGCTCGCCAGCGCCAGCGCGGTTGCCACGGCCGGCGCCGAGTTCCTCCAGAATCCCGCCAATCCCTTCGCCTATTTCGGTGGCGGTCCCATCCTGGCGTCCGCTCTGGATGTCTTCGCGCATGCAGCAGCGCCGCGTGGCAAGCCGGCCTTCGATCTGCCGACCACGCAGATCGACGGCGAGAGCGTGACTGTCCATGAAGCGATCGAGGCGCGCAAGACCTTCGGTCAGCTCAAGCATTTCGTCCGGCAGGGACGCGGCGAGGGCGACTCCAAGCTGCTCATCGTCGCGCCGATGTCGGGCCATTTCGCGACGCTGCTGCGCGGCACGGTGGCCCGCCTGCTGCCGGGGCATGACGTCTACATCACCGACTGGCGCGACGCGCGCAACGTGCCGCTCTCACAAGGCGGCTTCGATCTGGACGACTATGTCGATTATGTGATCGCCTGGCTGGAGCATATCGGCCCGGGCGCGCATCTGCTGGCGGTCTGCCAGCCTTCGGTGCCCTGCCTCGCGGCCGCGGCGCTCATGTCGGCCGAGCAGCATCCCTGCCGGCCGCGCACCCTCACCATGATGGGCGGCCCGATCGACACGCGCGAGGCGCCGACCGCGGTCAACCAGCTCGCCGAGGACCGGCCGCTCAGCTGGTTCCGGCAGAATGTGATCGCGACAGTACCGTTCAGCTATCCGGGGGCGGGGCGCAAGGTCTATCCGGGCTTCATGCAGCTCGCCGGCTTCATGACCATGAATCTCGGCAGCCATCTCATGAGCCACTGGCAGATGTTCAAGCATCTGGTGCAGGGCGATGAGGAAAGCGCCGAGGCGAGCAAGAAATTCTACGAGGAATATCGCTCGGTCTGCGACATGACGGCCGAATTCTATCTTCAGACCGTCAACGAGGTCTTCAAGAAGCACAGCCTGCCGAGGGGCGCGTTCACGCATCGCGGTGCCCTCGTCGATACCGGCGCGATCACCGATATCGCGCTGCTGGCGGTCGAAGGCGAGAATGACGATATTTCCGGCATCGGCCAGACGCGCGCGGCGCTCGCCATCACGCCCAATCTGCCGGAGACGATGAAACATTATCATTTCGCCGAGAAGGTCGGTCACTACGGCATCTTCAACGGCTCGAAATGGCGCAATCGCATCGCGCCCGTCGTCGAGGACTGGATCGCGCGCCACAACGACCTGCCGCGCGGCTGACGAGGCGGTCATGGCCGGATCGGCCCCGGGCGCAGTCCGCCTGCATGATGTTGCCGTGGAGCGCTTTCCGGTCGCCGGGGCCTTCACCATCAGCCGCGGCGCCAAGACGTTCGTCGATGTCGTGCGTTGCGCCGTGTCCGATGGCGTCCATGTCGGGCGCGGCGAGGGGACGGCGATCTACTATCATGGCGAGACCGCGGAGACATGCGCGCAGGCGATCCGCGCGGCGGCGCGATCGCCCGATGCCTTCGATCGGGAGCGGCTGCGCGGCCTGATGCCGCCTGGCGCGGCGCGCAATGCACTGGACTGCGCGCTCTGGGACCTGGAAGCGCGACGCAGCGGCCAGCCGGTCTGGGCGCTGGCCGGCCTGCCCGCGCCAGCCGCGGTGCGGACGGCCTATACGATCAGCCTCGGCGATCCGGGCGTGATGGCCGAGGCGGCGGCACAGGCCTGGTCGCGCGGCTTCACGCTGCTCAAGTGCAAGCTGACCGGCGATGGCGATCGGGCCCGGATCGGCGCGGTGCGCGAAGGCGCGCCGCAGGCCGATCTGATCGTCGATGCCAATGAAAGCTGGGCGGGGCTGGACGTCGCGGCGGAGGCCGCGGCGCTTGCCGCTCTCGGCGTGACGCTGATCGAGCAGCCGCTGCCGGCGCAGGCGGACGAGGGGCTGCGCCGGATCGCGTCACCAGTGCCGTTGTGCGCCGACGAGAGCTGCCAGAGCCTCGCCGACCTGCCCGGACTCGGCGGCTATCAGGCGATCAACATCAAGCTCGACAAGGCGGGCGGGCTCACCGAAGCGCTTGCCATGGCCGAGGCGGCCCGCACGGCCGGCCTCAAGGTCATGATCGGCTGCATGCTCGGCACGTCGCTGGGCATCGCGCCGGCCTTCCTGCTGGCGCAGCGGGCCGACTGGGTGGACCTGGACGGCGCACTGCTGCTGGCGGAGGATCGGCCGGGCGGCCTTCCTGTCGAACGGGGTATGCTTCAGCCCGGCACATTATGGGGTGATCCCTCCATAATTATAGGTTTACCGGCTTGACTTGAATGGAGGCTATCGGTCACTCCCCTGTCCAGCCCGGAATGAGGGACCGCCCGGACGGCCGCGTTGGGAATTGAGGAGGTGGTACGTGCGCTTTGCACGAATTCTCGCTTTGCTGCTCGCCGTGGCGACCTTTGCCATCACGGGCTATTATCTCATGAAGATGCCCTTTGCCTGGCTGCACCTCCTGCCGGCGAACATCGGCGTCATCTTCAGCCTCTATTTCTGGCGCAAGGCGCCGAAGCGCAAGAAAGCGCGCCGCAAGGCAGCCCTCGCGAGCCTGATCGTGGTGCCGTTCATGGTCGCTTCCGCGGTTCTCGGCCTGTTCACCTCGCCGATCAAGGATTGGCCGGTGTTCCTGACGCTGGCAGCGCTGGCGCTGATCGTGGCGGTCATCGCGATGATGCGGGTGACGCGCAAGCAGGCCCATATCTGGGCGGATTATTATTCCGAGCTGAGCTGAGAGCCGGGCCTGCGCCGGCTTTCCGGATAGGGCATGATCATCCGGCCATCCGGCGCGGCGGTGAAAGTGGTCTGGGTCGGATAAGCGAATTCCAGGCCGCGCTCGGCAAAGGCGTCCAGAATGGCCAGGCCGATCTCGTGGCGGGTCACAAAGACCTCGTCCCAGTCGCTCGACATCACATCGAACTCCAGCTCGAAGTCCAGCGAGCTGGCCCCGAAGCCAACGAACCCGGCGCGGATGAACGTGCCGCCGTGCCTCGTCACGATGTCGCGTAACAGCTCGGGAAGCGCCGCGCAGGCTTCCGGTGTGGTCTGATAGATCAGCCCGACCGCGAACAGGATGCGGCGGCGGACGAGTTGCGCATAGCTCACGATCTCCTTGTTGAGCAATTGCGCGTTGGACACGATCATGCGCTCGCCCGTCACCACGCGCAAACGGGTGGATTTGAGGCCGATGCGCTCGACCGTGCCGGTCTGGCTGCCGAAATTGATCGTTTCGCCGACCTGGAAAGGCTTGTCGAAGATGATCGAGAGCGAGGCGAACAGGTCCGAGAATATGCCCTGCGCGGCAAGGCCGATGGCGATGCCGCCGATGCCGAGGCCGGCGACCAGCGCGGTGACATTGACGCCGAGATTGTCGAGCACCACGACCACCGCGATCGCGAAGATGGCCACCGTGACCAGTGCCTTGATGAGGCCGCTGGCATTAGCCAGCGTGTCGTTGCCACCAAGCTCGGGATCGGAGCGCAGCTGGATCAGCCCGATGGCGATGGCGCGCAGCCAGATCGCCACCTGCAGGGCGGTCATCACCGTGAACAGGAAGCCGATCGTGCGCAGCAGGGCCGGCGTCGGATCCGCATAGCCGACCACCAGCCGCGCCGCGACCAGCATCATGAACATGTGCATGGTCCGCGACAGGGCCTCGGCGAAGACGCCCATCACGGGCGCCGTCTCCGCCCCGCGCCTCAACAGGCGTTGCGCGATGCTGTTGATGATGCCGAGGACGGCATAGATGACGATGCCGGCGGTGATCGCGATCAGGATCTCGACCCAATTGTCGCTGACCCACTGGCTGAAGCCATGCAGCAGGTCGAGCGGATTGCGGGCGGAATGATGCGTGGGCATGGACGAGGGGTCCGGACTGGTTCAGGGAGGGCGCGGTCAGGCCGCTATGGGCACAATGGCCATGATATAGTTGAGTTCCATCCGGTCGCCGAGCGTGAAGCCGTAGCGCGGATCGGCGATGAGCCCCCGGCGTTCGACGACCTCAAGCGCCTCGGCGGCCAGCATTGCCTCCATCTCATCGGGCGTGATGAAACGCGACCAGTCATGCGTGCCCTTGGGCACCCGGCCGAGGCCCTCGGCGAGCGTGACGACCATCAGGCGGGAGAGAGGGGTGCGATTGGGAGTCGAGAGAATCAGCAGTCCGTCCGGCTTGAGCCGCGCCGCGATGGCGCGCAGGAACAAGGCCGGATCAGCGACATGCTCGATCACCTCCAGCGTCGTGATGAGGTCGTAGCGCGGCTCGTCCAGAGCCTCGACCCCGCAGGCGCGATAGTCGATGGCGAGGCCCATCCGCGCGGCGTGATCCCGCGCGACCGTGATATTCTCCGGCGCCGCGTCGATCCCCGTCACCTGCGCGCCGAGCCGGGCCAGCGGTTCGGTGACAAGACCAGCGCCGCAGCCCACGTCCAGCGCGCGCTTGCCAGCGAGCGGACGAAGCATGGCCGGGTCGCTCGACCAGTGCCGGTCGATCGCCGCGCGGATGAAGCCGAGCCGCGCGGGACCCAATTTGTGCAGCATCGCGCTGCTGCCGGCCGGGTCCCACCAGTCGGCGGCCTGAGCGCCGAAATGCGCGGCTTCGCGCGGATCGATCGTGCCGGTTTGCGGCTCGCTTGCCATTGCCTGTCCTGCTGACTAAGAGAGCGCCGGCTCTGAGGTGGGAGACCGCGACGCCCGGTTTTTCCTGACTTCCTTGATAGTCGATGAAAGGTGCGCGGCAAGCCCATGGCGCGAATTGTGATGAAATTTGGCGGCACCTCGATGGCGGGGATGGAGCGCATCCGCAAGGTCGCCATGCGCGTCAAGCATGAAGTGGGGCTGGGCAATGAGGTCGCGGTCGTGGTCTCGGCCATGGCCGGCGAGACGGACCGACTCGTCGGCTTCTGCAAGGAAGCGAGCCCGCTCTACGATCCGGCCGAATATGATGTCGTCGTCGCCTCGGGCGAGCAGGTGACGTCCGGCCTGCTGGCGATGACATTGAAGGCGATGGGTGTCGAGGCACGCAGCTGGCTGGGCTGGCAACTGCCGATCCTGACCGGCGAGGCGCACAGCAAGGCGCGCATCGAGGAGATCGCGACGGAGAGATTGCTCACGGCCATGGCGGCGGGGCAGGTGGCCGTCATCCCCGGCTTTCAGGGCATGATGACAGATGGCCGCATCTCGACGCTGGGGCGGGGCGGATCGGACACCTCGGCGGTTGCGGTGGCGGCCGCCGTGAAAGCGGATCGCTGCGACATCTATACCGATGTGGACGGCGTCTACACGACCGACCCGCGTATCGTCAGCCGCGCGCGCAAGCTGGACCGGATCACCTATGAGGAAATGCTGGAGCTGGCGAGCGTCGGCTCCAAGGTGCTGCAGACGCGCTCGGTCGCGCTGGCCATGAAGGAGAATGTGCGCCTGCAGGTGCTCTCCTCCTTCGAGGATCCGAGCGAGGACCCGGAACCGGGCACGATGATCGTCAGCGAGCAGGAAATCGAGGAAAGCGACATGGAACGGCAGCTCATCACCGGCATCGCCCACGACAAGAACGAAGCCAAGATCATCGTCACCCGCGTGCCGGACAAG